>Ga0180215_1000152_pt1 | contig 99552 bp, 102 predicted proteins | sample eDN3rd37CBELigBY_FD_128871 | JGI IMG/M metagenome (GOLD analysis project Ga0180215, IMG submission 128871) | Enriched backyard soil microbial communities from Emeryville, California, USA - eDNA 3rd pass 37_C BE-Lig BY (version 2) (version 2) | ecosystem: Environmental > Terrestrial > Soil >...
GAGCCACCGAATGTCACCGCTTTCACTTCCGAAGCACACATAATCAACAACACCTAAAGCATGCAAAGTAGAAATGGCACCAAAAGCAAACATCTCAGCATTTTGCGTACAGTAAGCGGTTGGTAGCTCTAAAACCAGATCGATCCCGATGGAAAGAGCCATTTCCGCTCGAGCTCGCTTATCCACCACAGCAGGCTCTCCCCGTTGCAAAAAGTTGCCGCTCATTACAGCTATGGCAGCATCCGATCCGCTTGCTTTCTTGGCTTGCTCAAAATGGTATAGATGGCCATTATGAAGTGGATTGTATTCAACGACAAGACCAACAACTTTCATATGTGAAAAAGTCTCCTCCTGCTTTATTAGGGCAAATTAATTATAAACAAAGCTTTGTTATATTGACAAACGAAAAACGGATCTATATAATAATTTTTGTTGTCTTAGGAGTGATGGAATGATGAAAATATTGCTTCACGAATTGGAGAAGGCTAAAGGACAAGCATTACCTTTAGAAGGGTTCGTTGATGTGGGGTCTGTTCGCCTAGATGGGACGGAGACTTTGACAGATGTGCGTTTTTCCGGTGAATGCCACAAGGAAGCTGATCTTGTCATTGTAACAGGAACCATTACTGGATTAGTCCAGGCGAAATGCGCGAAGTGCCTTATACCCACTGAGTATTCGCTGAATGTTTCGTTTGACGAGAAGTTTTCCGAAGTACCAGTTGACGAAGAAAGTGATATTCATTTCTTTCATTCAGGCATGATTGATCTTTCCCCGTACTTAATAGAGGCTATAGTATTGGAATTACCATATGTGTATGTGTGTAAAGAAGATTGCCTTGGACTTTGTCCGACGTGTGGAACGAATCGAAATGAAAAACAATGTGAGTGCAAAAATGAGCGGATTGACCCTCGTTTAGCAGATCTTGCCTTGTTTTTTGAAAAAAGCAAAAGTGATAATAAGTAAGGTTATTTCTGATGCTGACCACCTTGGTGGTAACATCAGTAAATAATACAGCTTCTACTGGAACAACCCAAGGTTGGTAATCGGTAAGAGGACTTATACAAATCATTATCCAACTAAACCGAAGGGGGTGGAAGAAATGGCAGTACCTCAAAGAAGAACTTCCAAAACTCGCAAAAGAATGCGTCGTACTCACTTCAAGCTTGAAGTACCAGGAATGGTAAAGTGCCCAAACTGCGGTGAATATAAATTAGCACATCGAGTTTGCAAAGCTTGCGGCTCTTATAAGGGAGAAGAAGTTGTAAACAAATAATATAGGTTTGAAAAGCAAAGCCGATTGTGCTTTGCTTTTTTTGTCGTTGTTTAATTTCTTCCATAGGAAAGTCTAAACTTGCTCTAAAGAAAAATCCATCTTCATCGAATTGACTTCGACTGAAGCTTTTTATATAATGCTTGCGGGACTTTTTGATTTTTTATATACTGATATTAGTACCAGGTATTAATTTTGTAGAAATTTGTCACTGGTGGTGGGCATGATACCACGTCTAAAAAAGAAAATAAGACAGAAGGAGTTAATGGCTGCCTTGCAGTCTACCCCTTTTTTAACAGATGAAGATTTGTCGCAGATGTTTTCGGTCAGTATCCAAACGATTCGTCTCGATCGAATGGAGCTCGGCATACCCGAATTAAGGGAACGCATTAAAACTGTAGCAGAAGAGAAACTGGACCCTCTTAAGTCGCTATCTGCTGATGAAGTTATAGGTGAATTGGTTGATTTACAATTAAATGAGAGTGCGACTTCCATTTTTAAAGTGAAAGAAGAGCATGTCTTTTCCCGAACACATGTCGCTAGGGGTCATTATATTTTTGCCCAGGCAAACTCTTTGGCAGTTGCTGTGGTTGATGCCGAGGTGGTATTAACCGGTGCTGCAAGGGTTCGCTATGTAAAGCCTGTAATGCTAGGGGAGAAATTAGTAGCTCACGCAGAGGTTATGTCAATGGACAAAGATCAAACAAAAGTGAAAGTCGAAACAAGGGTTGCTGATGAATTAGTTTTCAGCGGGATGTTTCGCGTGTTTATGGCATCGAACCTGCATAAAGCAGAGGGGGGAAGACCTTGAAAATTGCTGTTGATGCAATGGGTGGGGACCATGCCCCAGGAGCCATTGTTGAAGGTGCATTGCAAGCTGCTGGGGCTTATGCAGATGTACAATTGATTTTAGTCGGAGACGAAAATCAAATTCGCCATCATATTGTTGGTGATTGCCCAGATAATATTGAAATCATACATACAACAGAAGTGATCGAATCGGATGAGAAGGAGCCGGCCAAGGCAATCCGCCGCAAGCGGGATTCATCGATGGTGACTGCGCTTGAACTTGTTCACCAGCAGAAGGCCGATGCAGTGATTTCCGCAGGGAACACAGGAGCCTTCATGGCTGGGGGTGTCTTTATAACGAAAAGGATTGAAGGGATTGAGCGCCCTGCCCTCTCACCCATCATTCCATCGATTGCAGGGCAAGGGACACTTGTTCTTGACGTCGGTGCAAATATGGATGCCAAGCCGGAAAACCTTTTACAATATGCAATGATGGGAACCGTATATGCTCGTAAGGTGATGGGGGTAGAATCACCACGGGTAGGGTTGTTAAATGTAGGTACAGAGGAAAAGAAAGGCAATGAACTAACAAAGGAAGCCTTTGTACTTCTTGAAGAAAAGCTCCCAAATTTTATCGGTAATATAGAAGCAAGGGACATCCCTTTTAGTGTTTGTGATGTAGTTGTCTGTGATGGCTTTTCCGGTAATATTTTGTTGAAATCTTATGAAGGAATGGCAGCTGCTATTTTTCAAGTCCTAAAACAAGAATTCACGAGTACCGTTACTACAAAAGTTGGCGCTTTGCTTTTAAAACCAGGGTTGCGGAGGATTAAGCAAAAGTTGGACTATGCCGAATACGGGGGTACCCCTTTATTGGGACTACAAAGTCCGTGTATTAAAGCCCACGGTTCTTCCAATGCCTATGCGATCAAGAATGCTATTGGCCAAGCTTTGCGGTTTGTACAAAGCGATGTAATTGGTCAAATTTCTAAAGAAGTCATAGAACAGAAAAGAGGGAATGACAATGAGTAAAGCGGTGGGGATTCTTGGGACCGGGGCATGTGTGCCTGATCAGGTTCTAACAAATTTTGATCTAGAAAAAATGGTGGATACCTCCGACGAATGGATTGTAACCCGAACAGGAATACGCGAGAGAAGAATAACAACTGAAGAAGAAGCTACATCTGATTTGGCTTATCGAGCTGCCCAGAAAGCATTGGAAGCAGCAGGAATTACAGCAGATCAGTTGGATTTGATTATCGTTGCAACCGTAACACCGGACACATCTTTTCCTTCCACAGCAAATATCTTGCAGGACCGTCTAGGGGCAAAGAAGGCAGCAGCTTTTGATTTGGCTGCAGCTTGTACCGGATTTCTTTATGGACTAGCAACGGCAACCCAATTTATCCAAAATGGGTTGTACCGATACGTATTAGTTATTGGTGCTGAGTGTTTGTCAAAGGTTGTGAATTGGAGTGATCGAAATACTTGTGTTTTGTTCGGTGATGGTGCGGGTGCAGCTGTTCTAGGCCAAGTAGAAGAGGGATATGGATTCCTTTCCTTTGAATTGGGTTCAGATGGTTCTGGGGGAGATCTATTGAAAGTTCCAGCTGGCGGTTCCAGGTTGCCAGCATCTGAGCACACGGTCACTAATAATCTTCACTATGTTTCGATGGCCGGCTCTGAAGTGTTTAAGTTTGCTGTGCGCGTGATGGGAAATTCAGCCGAGTCAGCAATTCAAAAAGCAGGATTGACGAAAGAGGATATCGACCTGCTTGTACCACATCAGGCAAACATGCGGATTATAGATGCCGCAGTAAAAAGATTTGGGCTTTCGATGGATAAAGTAGTTATCAATTTAGATCGTTATGGAAATATGTCTTCAGCTTCGATTCCTATTGCGCTAGACGAAGCGGTACGAACGGGTCGGGTGAAAGAAGGAGATCACTTGGTGCTTGTTGGATTTGGCGGTGGTTTAACGTGGGGTGCTACCGTACTGAAATGGGCTGCAAAGGAAGGGAGAGATTCACATGAATAAAATTGCTTTTGTCTTCCCAGGACAAGGATCGCAATATGTAGGCATGGGAAAAGAATTGAATGACCAAAATGCTAAAGCAGCGGGAATTTATTCACAAGCAAATGAGGCGCTGGGTTATTCACTATCTGAGCTTTGTTTCGAAGGTCCAGAGGATGAACTTCGACTGACTGCCAATGCACAGCCCGCTATCTTGACAACAAGTATCGCTGTGTTGGAAACGCTTCGCGAAGTGATAGGCTTCACTCCTGCTTTTGTAGCGGGACATAGTCTTGGTGAATACTCTGCTCTTGTTGCTGCAGGGGCCATGTCTTTTAAAGATGCTGTTGTTGCTGTACGGGCAAGGGGGTTGTTTATGGAACAAGAGGTTCCAGCTGGACACGGAGGAATGTCCGCGATTCTCGGGATGGAACGAGGGCCTCTTGCTGACATTTGCATGGCTGTTACAAACAACGGAAAACCTGTACAACTGGCAAATTTAAACAGTCCTGGGCAAATTGTGATTTCCGGTTCTGCAGAGGGTGTTACGGAAGCGGGGCAACTTGCTAAGGAAGCAGGCGCAAAGCGGGTTATTCCATTAAATGTGAGTGGACCCTTTCACTCTAGCTTGTTAAAACCTGCAGCGGACAAGTTGGGTGAAAAATTAAAAACATTATCGATTGGTCATGCCAAGGTTCCAGTAGTGACCAATGTGACGGCAAAACCAATTAGCGATGCGGAAGATATTTTCCGTTCATTAGTGGAACAAGTATATTCCTCTGTTTTATGGGAAGATTCGATTCGCTATATGTTATCACAGGACGTAGACACCTTTATCGAAATTGGCCCTGGCAATGTTCTTGCTGGTCTAATTAAGAAAATTGAGAGAAATGTGAAGGTGTATTCCATTCAAGATATGTCTACACTTGAAAAGTTTAAAGCAGAGTGGAAATAGGAGGTGGATTGTTTGCTAACAAATAAAGTGGCAGTGGTTACAGGTGCATCAAGAGGAATTGGCAGGGCGATTGCCTTAGCGATGGCTGAAGCCGGTGCGGATATTGTAGTCAACTATGCCGGGAATGAAGTGGCGGCAAAAGAAGTGGCTGAAGAAATCGAAAAACGAGGAAGAAAAGCGCTAATCATTAAGGCAGATGTGTCCAATGCAGAAGAAGTAGGTCAAATGATCCAGCAAACCCTTGATACGTTCGGTAAGGTCGACATACTTGTGAATAATGCAGGGATCACCCGGGATAACTTGCTGATGAGAATGAAGGATGAGGAATGGGACCAGGTCATTGCAACCAACCTAAAAGGGGTTTATAACTGCATCAAGGCAGTAACAAGACCAATGATGAAACAACGTGCTGGAAGGATCATTAATATTACTTCCATCGTCGGTGCGATTGGGAATCCGGGACAAGCCAATTATGTTGCTGCCAAAGCAGGAGTAATCGGACTTACGAAATCTGTTGCCAAAGAAATGGCAAGCAGAGGAATTACGGTCAATGCCGTTGCTCCGGGTTTTATCGATACAGATATGACCGCGAAACTTTCTGAGGAAATTCAAAGCAATCTGCAGGCACAAATTCCACTTCAGCGTTTAGGAAAACCAGAAGATATTGCCTATATGGTTCGGTTCTTGGCTTCTGACCAAGCTGCTTACATTACCGGGCAAACTATGCATGTCGATGGCGGAATGTACATGGGTTAATCTTTGGTGTGTTTCGGACTTTTTTCAGGGCATGGACTAGTTTTCCTTTGTAAGTTTCAGTATAATACCTGAGAGGAGGTGAAGGTAATGGCAGACGACATCTTGGAAAGAGTAAAAAAGATTATTATTGACCGCCTAGGGGTTGATGAAGCAGCAATCGTAGAACCCGCTTCTTTTAAAGAGGACTTGGGAGCAGATTCCTTGGACGTAGTAGAATTGGTTATGGAACTTGAGGACGAGTTCGACATGGAAATCTCCGATGAAGACGCTGAAAAGATCACAACTGTGGGCGATGTAGTGGAATACATAAAATCCCGCAAATAATCATGGAGTCCCGTTTGCAACGGGACTTCATTCCACTCTTAGGTGGGTGTTTTTAACCCAGTACTTCTCTGTCTCTTCCTTAAAATAGCAAAATCCAAGAATCGTTTGTAGAGGTGAAATTATGAAAAATCGCGTTGTCATTACCGGAATGGGAGTTGTTACTCCACTGGGAAATAAGGTAGAAGAATTTTGGGAGAACTTACTTGCCGGAAAGTCCGGCGTTGATTATATTAAGGCTTTTGATGTTTCTGACTATCCTACAAAAATTGCAGCAGAGGTTAAAGACTTTAATCCAGAAGAATATATGGATAAGAAAGAAGTGAAACGCACCGATCGTTTCGTTCAATTTGCCTTGGGTGCGGCGAAAGAAGCGCTCGAAGACTCTGGACTTAACATGGAAGAAGAGGATCGTGAACGGATCGGCGTTTATATTGGTTCCGGAATTGGCGGACTTGGAACATTTGAAGATCAGCACAAGGTACTTTTAGAAAAGGGTGCTCGTCGTGTAAGTCCATTCTTCATCCCCATGATGATTGCCAATATGGGTGCAGGACAGGTCTCTATTGCTTTAGGGGCAAAAGGACCCAACAGTCTTGCGGTAACAGCTTGTGCGTCCGGAACAAATTCTATTGGGGATGCTTTTAAGATCATCCAGCGCGGGGATGCGGATGTCATGTTTGCGGGAGGGGCTGAAGCAACTATTCGACCTACTGGACTTGCTGGATTTTGCTCAGCGAAAGCATTATCTTCGAGAAACGAAGAACCGCAAAAAGCAAGCCGTCCTTTTGACAAAGATCGCGACGGATTTGTCATGGGTGAAGGGGCTGGCGTTCTTGTATTAGAGTCGTTAGAACATGCACAAAAACGTGGAGCAAGGATTTATGCGGAAATCATTGGCTACGGGATGAGCGGTGATGCCTATCATATGACACAGCCAGCGCCTGAAGGTGAAGGTGCAGCTCGCTGCATGAAGATGGCTATTCGTGATGCAGGTATATCTCCAGAGGATATTGATTACATTAACGCACATGGTACTTCTACTGATTATAATGATCGATATGAAACCATGGCGATCAAATCATCCTTAGGCAAACATGCTTATGAGGTGCCAGTCAGTTCAACCAAATCGATGACAGGTCATTTATTGGGGGCAGCTGGTGCTGTAGAAGCAGTTGCCTGTGCATTAGCGATCCGTGATCAGACCATCCCTCCCACAATAAATTATGAAACACCTGATCCAGACTGTGATTTGGATTATGTTCCAAATGTGGCTCGGAAAGCAAAAATAGACGTTGCGCTATCAAATTCGCTTGGATTTGGCGGTCATAACGCAACGATTATCATTAAAAAATTCGAGGCTTAATGATTAAAGGTTTATGGCGGTGAAAACACGGTGGATTTTCAACAACTTCAGACAGAAATCGGAATCAAATTTACGAATGAAAAGCTCTTACGGCAAGCATTTACCCATTCTTCATACGTTAATGAACATCGGGGAAGACCCTTCCAGGATAACGAACGTCTGGAATTTTTAGGTGATGCCGTGTTGGAGTTGACCGTTTCCCAATTTCTTTTTACCCACTTCCCAAGAATGTCGGAAGGGGAAATGACCAAGCTGCGGGCAGCTGTCGTTTGTGAACCCTCCCTGGTTCGCTTTGCGGAGTCTCTAAAGTTTGGGAAGCTGGTTTTATTAGGGAAAGGGGAAGAACTGACAGGGGGACGACAAAGACCGGCATTATTAGCTGATGTTTTTGAAGCCTTTATCGGGGCCTTATATTTGGATAAGGGGCTCCCAACCGTGTTAGATTTTATGGAAAAATTTGTATTCCCTTATATTAATAACGGGGAATATGCAAGGTTAACAGATTATAAAAGCCAGCTTCAGGAATTTGTCCAACATGACAATTTGGGCGAAATTATATACAGAGTAATCGAGGAAAAAGGGCCTGCACATAATCGTGAATTTGTTTCTGAAGTACTCCTTGGAGGCAAGCCGATGGGGACCGGCAGGGGAAGATCCAAGAAAGAAGCGGAGCAATTTGCGGCAGCTGTTGCCCTGCAGCAGCTTGGAGCGAAAAGAGGCTAATTGCTTGACGAATAGAAAACATCGTAGAATTGCACTGTTTGTCCCCCATCAGGGTTGCCCGAAGGACTGTGTTTTCTGTGACCAATCTAGAATTACAGGCAAAAAAAGAGAAGAGCGTCTAACTCCTGAGCAAGTTCGTCAGACAATCGAAGAACATCTGCAAACCATAGAGCAGGATGTCTATATAGAGATCGCCTTTTTTGGCGGGAGTTTTACGGGGTTGCCCAGGTCTTATCAGAAGATGCTGCTCGAAATTGCCAAAGAATATGTAGACCTTGGGGCTGTCCAGGGAATTCGTTTCTCCACCCGTCCTGATTACATTACCAAGCCGATTATGGAGTTCCTGATCGGCTATGGGGTAACAGCCATCGAGCTTGGAACGCAATCACTGGATGATAACGTTCTCCAGCTATCCCAACGCGGGCATACAGCGGCGCAAGTACACCAAGCGGTGCACATCATCCGTGAGTATCCGTCCGTTCAGGTTGGACTGCAGCTCCTGCCAGGTTTGCCGGGGGATAGTCGGGAATTGGTTATGGAGACCGTCCGTCAAGCCATCCACATGAAGCCCGATTTCGTACGTATCTATCCAGCTTTAGTGATTGCAGGAACAGAATTAGAATGGATGTATCGTACCAAACAATATATACCGCTGTCTTTAGATGAGGCCATAGCATTATGTGCGGAGATGTGGGTCGAACTTATGCGCGAAGGGATTCCGGTGATTCGACTGGGTCTCCATTCCTCTGATGATTTACGTGCACATGGGACGATTGTAGCTGGACCTTTTCACCCTTCATTCAGACAGCTTGTTGAAATGCATCTCTTTGAAAAACTTTTGCATAAAGTGATCCGTGTATATTCTGCAAACGGGGTGGAGTTTCTGCAAATTCACCCGGCAGATGAAACCTCTCTGCGAGGAATCAGAGGCGGTCATTGGCGTGCCTTTCAACAGGCATGTTCACCTTCACAGCCGAAACTGCTGTTCAATCGTGAGGTTGCGCGACATCAAGTATGGCTCACGACGAGAGACGGAGCGGTTCATAAACTTGCCTTGGCAGAATTAGAATCCAGTTGAAAGGCTGGATTTTTTTCTTCGAATAGGCTTCGATGGAAGCTTTTTTTATATAAGGGGGAAGGAAAATGTACTTAAAGCGACTGGAATTAATGGGCTTTAAATCGTTTGCCAATCGTACGGAATTAGAGTTTGTTCCCGGGGTGACCGCAGTGGTTGGACCGAATGGCAGCGGAAAAAGCAATATTTCCGATTCCATTCGCTGGGTTCTAGGGGAACAGAGTGCGAAGACACTGCGGGGAAGCAAGATGGAAGATATCATTTTTGCCGGAAGTGATACGCGCAAGCCCGTGAATTACTGCGAAGTGGCTTTAACGCTGGACAACACTGATCATACATTGAAAATTGATTATAGCGAAGTTACCATTTCCAGAAGAGTCTATCGTTCAGGGGAAAGTGAATATTTTATTAACAAACGACCTTGTCGATTGCGAGATATCATTGAATTGTTCATGGATACTGGTGTCGGGAAGGAAGCCTACTCGATCATCGGGCAGGGACGAATTGAAGAGATTCTCAGCACAAAATCGGATGATCGAAGAGGGATTTTCGAAGAGGCATCTGGTATCGTCAAATATAAGTCAAGGAAAAAAGAAGCAGAAAAGAAAATAGAGGAAACAGAATCCAATTTAGTAAGAATTGCTGATATAATCTCTGAGATCACCGGACAACTAAAACCCCTCCAAGAACAAGCGGAGAAAGCAAGCCTATACCTGGTTTTAAAAGAGGATTTAAAGCAGCAGGAGGTAGGTTTGTTCCTCTATCATATTGAAAGGCTACATACAGCCTGGAATCTCGCCAAGGAACAGTTGTTTCAATATAAAAGTCAACATGTCTCGCAGACTTCGGAATTAAGTGCAATTGATGCAAATTTATCCAGTTGGCGTTGGAAGTTAAGTGAGCAAGATCAGGAATTGGAAAACTTCCAAATCAAACTGCTTCAGGTGAGTGAAGATGTAGAAAAGGCAGAAGGTAAGCGAGAAGTTCTCCGCGAACGAAAAAAAAATGCCCACGAAAATCATCTCCAAACATTAGAAAAAAAGGTACAGTTGGAAAATCGTATTAAGGATTTGCAAAATCAGCTCGCTCTAGAGGAAAAAAAAGGGGCTGCGTTTGATCAGGAATTGGCCGTTGTGAAGAACCAGCTTAAGCAGCAAGAGCAACTGCTAGGGCAGGTCAGCGTTGGACTTGCCACGGATGGTGAACAGCTAAAAAGTGATTATATTGACTTACTAAACCAAATTTCTTCAGCTAAAAACGACCTTCGTTATTCCACAGGGGCTATTGAAACTGCATTATCCAAAAAACAAAGACTAACTGAACAGTTAAAACAGCAAGCAGAAGCAAAAGAAACCATCGATCGTCAGCGCATCCTGACCCAGCAAGAATTAAGTAAAATTACACAAGATTTAAATAATTGTATTGAGGGTTATAAGGTACTTGCGACGAAAAGTCGAGAGAAAACTCAGCGTAAAGATGAATTAACTGGAATGGTACGGAAATTAGAACAGCGAGTGGAATCACTGATTTCTCGCAAAGAGCTGCTTGTTGAAATGCAGCACGAGTTTACCGGGTTTATGCAAGGTGTAAAGGAAATTTTGAAGGCAAGAGATAAAGGTTTCGCCGGGATCCAAGGTGCAGTTGCAGAACTTATAGAGGTAGGGTCGGAATTAGAGACGGCAATAGAGGTTGCTTTGGGTGGAGCTATGCAGCATGTGGTTGTGGATCATGAAAGTTCCGCGCGCAAAGCGATTCAGTGGTTAAAGGATAATAGATACGGTCGAGCCACGTTTCTCCCACTTGATGTCATCCGTTCCAGGAAAATGGGACCTCGGGACGAAGAAATTCTACAGCAAGTCGGAGGTTTCGTAGGAATTGCTTCCGATCTGGTCAAAACGGATGCAAAGTATCAAAAGATTATTGAAAACTTGTTAGGCTCTGTAGTCGTTATGGATTCATTGGAACAGGCCAATCGCGCTGCGGGAAAAACAGGTTACCGCTATCGTTTTGTGACTCGCGATGGAGATGTTGTCAACCCAGGAGGATCGATGACAGGAGGATCTATCCAGCAGAAAAATACGAACCTATTGGGCCGATCACGTCAAATCGAACAATTGGAGGAGCAAATTCAGCATGCTAGAGAAAAGCAGGATGAAGCCGCTAACCAATGGGAATTACTTGAAAAAGAAGTAGAAGCTATTATAAGTGAACAGGATCGGTTACGACTTGAAGGGGAAGAGCTACGCGTTAAGGAACAGGAAATTAAAGGTCGTTTAAACCAAACACAAACAGAATTTAATAATTACCTTGATCGCTTTCAAATTTTGGAGCAAGAGTTGGCTTCCGCTGAAGAAGACAGGCAAAAAAATGAGGATAAAAAGAACCATTATTTGGAACTGCTTCAAAAATGGGAAGCCGAAGAGAGGGAATTAAAACAAAGAATCTCTAATTTTGAGGCATATCGAAATGAATTGTTAGGGAATAAAGAGATTTATACGAATGAGATTACTGAACTTCGGGTGAGGGCCGCTGAGATTGCTAAACAAAAGGAGGCAGTTTTATCGATCATTGCTCGTGTTAAAGAAGACTTATCTGTAGTTCAGGCCGAGTGGGAATCCGTTCAAACGTATCTACAGACACTTTCTGAATTGATGGAAGGGAATGTGGAGAGTGAGGATGAAATCGAAAGCCGAATCATTCAGCTGCGAAAGGACAAAGAAATTACATTGCAGGGGATGGAGTCTGTCAAAAAGGCACGATTGCAGACGATGGAGAAAATAGAGGAGCTTGAAGGGGATTCCAGGTTAGCAAGAAAAAAAGTGAAAGATTTAGAGGACAAGCTTCATCAGGAAGAACTAAAAGCAAATCGCTATGAGCTTGAACTAGATAATCAACTCCACAAATTACAAGAAGAATACGAGCTTTCCTATGATGTCGCCAAAGAAGCATTTGAAAAACCGGAAAATCCAAAACAGACGGAAGAAGAAGTAAACGGTTTGAAAAAGCGTATACTTGAATTAGGAGCTATTAACCTAGCGGCAATCGAAGAATATGAAAGAGGTTCCGAGCGATTAGAATTTTTGTTATCGCAAAGCAAGGATTTGGAAGAAGCCAAGCGCACCCTTCTTCAGGTTATACAGGAAATCGAAGAAGAGATGTCTAAAAGGTTTCTCGAGACTTTCGAGCTGATTCGCAAACAATTTCAGGAAGTATTTTCCCACTTGTTTGTAGGGGGACGTGCAGATTTGTTGTTATCAGATCCAGATAATATACTACAGACAGGAATTGACATCGTTGCTCAACCACCGGGTAAAAAACTACAGAACCTCGCTTTGTTATCTGGAGGTGAGAAGGCATTGACAGCCATTGCTTTGTTATTTGCGATTCTGCGGGTGAGACCTGTACCATTTTGTGTCTTAGATGAGGTCGAGGCAGCGCTGGATGATGCGAACGTCTACCGCTTTGCCGAATATCTGCGTGAATTCAGTGGTCAAACACAATTTATTTGTGTGACACATCGCAAAGGGACGATGGAAGGAGCAGATGTACTCTATGGAGTAACGATGCAGGAACAAGGAGTATCTAATTTAGTTTCAGTTAAACTGGAGGATAAAGCGGCCCTGCCGGCTCTAGCATAAAGTTCTTATGTTTCAGATAGAAGAATGGAGGATGTCATGAGTTTTTTTAAAAAACTGAAGGAGAAAATCTCCCAAAAAACAGATGCTGTCACCACTAAGTTTAAAGATGGCTTAACAAAAACCAGAGAGGTCTTTGTTGGCAAAGTCGATGATCTTTTGCACCGGTATAAAAAAATTGACGAGACTTTTTTTGAGGAATTAGAAGAAATTTTAATTTCTGCTGATGTCGGTGTGAACACGGTAATGGAATTGGTGGATGATTTGCGGACAGAAGTGAAGAAACAAAAGATTGAAGAACCACAACAATTAAAGCCACTGCTTTCAGAAAAGTTAGTGGGACTTCTTCATAACCAACAAGCACAAATCGGCTTAAACATCCAAGAAGATCGTTTAAATATCATTATGTTTGTAGGGGTGAACGGAGTAGGAAAAACAACGACCATAGGAAAAATGGCTCACATGTTTAAACAACAAGGGAAGAAGGTTGTTTTAGCTGCGGGCGATACATTCCGCGCAGGGGCTATTGAGCAACTGGAGGTCTGGGGCCAGCGGGTTGGCGTTGAAGTGATCAAGCACCAAGCGGGTGCAGATCCTGCGGCCGTAATCTATGATGCTATCTCAGCTGCTCGCTCAAGGGGCGCGGATATATTACTTTGTGATACAGCAGGAAGATTGCAGAATAAAGTAAACTTAATGGAAGAGCTAAATAAGGTCTATCGGGTTATTTCTCGTGAAGTTCCCGACGGTCCCCATGAAACCTTGTTGGTATTGGATGCAACCACCGGGCAAAATGCGATGAGTCAAGCGAGAGCTTTTGGCGAAGTCACTAAGGTTTCTGGCATTGTATTAACAAAATTGGATGGAACCGCCAAAGGTGGTATTGTTATTGCGATTGCGGGTGAACTGAATACTCCCGTGAAATACGTCGGTTTAGGCGAAAAAATGGATGATCTGCAGCCCTTTGATGCTGAACAATTCGTGCATGCCTTGTTTGCTGGGTTAATTGAAGAAGGGGATGAAGGGAATTCGCTTGACAATCCATAGAAAAATCCGTATTATAAGTACCTGTAAAGATTTTTTCTTGACCGCATAGGAAAGTATAAACTACCTTGAATTAACATCCCTATCGGCATGAAAAGCTTCTTCTAAAGATGGATGCCTCTTCTTCGAATTGGCTTCGATAGAAGCTTTTCTTACTAGCTTGTGCATGTTACTGGCTAAACCAATCTCATTCTTTAGGGGAAACCAATGCTGGAGAAAACGAACCGAATTAACCTGCTATTCGATTTTTATGCTCCTTTACTAAAAGAAAGGCAGGTTCAGTTCTTGGAGATGTATTATCGCGAGGACCTTTCTTTGAGTGAAATCGCAGAGATTACGGATGTCAGCCGACAGGCTGTATTTGATCAATTGAAACGTACAGAAGCTGTTTTAGAACAGTTTGAAGAGGGGCTGCATTTACTAGCACGGTATCATGAACGCAAGCGTCGGTTATCAGAGCTCTTGGCTGCTGTAGAACAGATGGAAGAACATAATCAAGACAGGATCAAGGCTCTAGTAAAGGACTTAGCCAGATTTGAGTTGGAACAAGGGTGAGGAGGCATAAGCATGGCCTTTGAAAGTTTAGCCAATCGCCTGCAGGCAACCTTTGATCGGTTGCGTGGCAAGGGGAAAGTAACAGAGGCAGATGTCAACGATATGATGCGAGAGGTTCGACTCGCATTGCTAGAGGCAGATGTTAACTTTAAAGTAGTAAAGGATTTTATTTCCAAGGTAAAGGAAAGAGCCATTGGACAGGAAGTCCTTAAGAGCTTAACACCTGGACAACAGGTCATTAAGGTCGTCAATGACGAATTAACCCAACTTATGGGTGGCGAACAAAGCAAGATTGCTTTAGCCAGTAAGGCTCCTACGATCGTGATGATGGTAGGGCTACAAGGAGCCGGGAAAACGACGACAACCGGAAAACTTGCGAAATACTTGCAAAAACAAAACCGTAGACCACTCTTGGTTGCTTGTGATATTTATCGACCAGCAGCCATAAAACAGCTACAAGTGCTTGGTGAACAATTGAAGGTCCCTGTCTTTTCACTTGGCGATCAAGTAAGTCCAGTTGAAATAGCCAAACAAGCGATTGAACAAGCCAAAGCAGAACATAATGATTATGTGTTAATTGATACAGCGGGTAGGCTGCATATTGATGAAAAATTAATGGATGAATTGAAAGAGATTCGTTCCACTGTGAATCCGCATGAGATTTTACTCGTTGTCGATGCGATGACAGGGCAAGATGCCGTCAATGTTGCGGAGAGCTTTAATCAGCAACTAGAATTGTCCGGGGTAATCCTGACCAAGTTGGATGGGGATACCCGTGGTGGTGCTGCCTTATCAGTAAAAGCCGTAACCGGAAAGCCCATCAAATTTGCCGGGATGGGTGAAAAGATGGACGCGCTTGAGCCTTTTCATCCGGAACGAATGGCATCTCGAATCCTTGGGATGGGTGATGTGCTGACTCTCATTGAGAAAGCACAAGCGAATGTTGACCAAGACAAGGCCAAAGAATTAGAACGTAAAATGCGCAAAGCAGAGTTTACATTCGAGGACTTTTTGGAACAGATGGCCCAGGTGAGAAAACTTGGTCCTTTGGAAGACCTGCTTGGTATGCTTCCGGGTATGAATAAGGTTAAAGGGATGAAAGATCTGAAAGTCGATGAAAAGGCATTGAATCGCGTAGAAGCAATTGTCAAATCGATGACCAAGGAAGAAAAGCAAAATCCCGAATTATTGAAAACAACCAGCCGCAAGAGAAGAATTGCCCACGGCAGCGGGACAAGTATTCAGGAAGTGAATCGCTTCCTTAAACAGTTTGAAGAAATGCGTAAAATGATGAAGCAATTTACAAAAATGACAGACCAAGCAAAAAAGAAAAAAGGAAAAGGCTTATTTGGTAAATTTCCTTTTATGCAGTAATTCAATTCAGGTTGATAGGAGTCTTTGTCTTTAGGAATATGGAAGTCCATTAATGTGCCAAGATAGAAGACCTTATTATATATATTAAAAAAATAAATTTTGACTTATTTAGGAGGAATATTAAGATGGCAGTAAAAATTCGTTTAAAGCGTATGGGTGCAAAGAAATCTCCGTTTTACCGTGTAGTAGTAGCTGATTCTCGTTCTCCAAGAGACGGACGTTTCATTGAAGAAATCGGATATTACAATCCAGTTGCAAATCCTGCTGAAGTAAAGATCGATGAAGAAAAGGCTGCAAAATGGATGCTAACAGGCGCTCAACCTACAGATACTGTTCGCAACCTATTCAGCAAAGCGGGCATTCTGCAAAAAGTTCACGAAGCTAAAAACCAAAAATAATTGACGAAACGATAAAATGGGGGCAAACCAAAAAGCGGGTTCAGACCGATAGATGGGATGCCTCCGCTAGAAGGGTGGCATAGCTTGCAATGAAACCGTTAATCGAAGGCATTGCTAAAGCATTAGTAGATCATCCAGAAGAGCTTCATGTTCGTGAAATTGAGAAAGATCGACTGACAGTTTATGAGATATCTGTTCATGCTAGTGATATGGGGAAAATTATCGGAAAGCAAGGACGGATTGCCAAAGCCTTAAGGACTGTCGTCAGCGCAGCAGCAATCAAAGAAAATAAACGTATCGCTATTGATATTGTCCAATAAGCTGGGAATGCCACAAAGGCAATCCCGGCTTTTTTCCTTCAAAGGAGAGAATGACATGCTAAAAATCAAAAGGCCAATTATCGTGAAGATGGTTATAACGGAACAGCTTCGAACGCAATTGGAAGTTGAGTACAAGCAATCAATCAAAAAATATGAAATGGAGCTGGAACAACTTCAATTCCAGAGCAAAAAACTGCTCCAGGAAGCGGCAAGGAAAGGAGTAGAGGCGCAAAGATTAGTTCAGGATAGACTAACGAAAGAAGAGAAAGCCAGAAAAGAAAAAATCATTGAATGTAAAGAGCTGCTATCCCAATTGGCTTTGGTTCCTGACGGGAGTGAAGTGGAGTACACCCAGTTGGAAGGAGAAGTCGAGGTTAGAGTAGGTGATGATTGGGATAAACTAATCCGAAGAGCTGAAATTGTTGTGAAGGACGGCATTATTGTGGAAATAAGGAATGAAGGTGAAAGTAGATGACTGAAAAGTTATACGACGTAGGAAAAATTGTTAATACGCACGGGATCCGGGGAGAGTTAAAAATTATTTCTGTAACCGACTTTCCAGAGAAAAGGTACAAGAAAGGTAGCAAATTATATCTGTCTCATCCATCCCTGAAAGACCCTATCGAAGTGACCATTGAAACGGCACGTGAACATAAGAGTACATATATTGTCAGGTTTAAAGAATTTACTTCAATCAATGATGTTGAGCAATATAAAGGTGGTAAATTGCAGATTCGTGAGGAAGACCGAATCGAATTAGACGAGGATGAATTCTATTATCAGGATATTATAGGTTGTGAAGTGTGGTCAGACCAAGGTGAGAAATTGGGTGTGATAAAAGAAATTCTTACTACGGGAGCCAATGACGTTTGGGTGGTTGACGGGGAAAAGGAAATTTTGCTGCCTTATATTGATGATTGCATCTTAGATGTTAATCTTGATCAAAAGAGGATTACAGCACATATAATGGAAGGATTAATTCCATGAAAATAGATATATTAACCTTGTTTCCAGAAATGTTTCCAGGCGTCTTAGAAAGCAGTATTCTAGGAAAATCCCAAGAAAAAGGATTAGTTTCCTTTCGGGTCGTTAATTTTCGCGACTTTGCGGTTAATAAACATGGACAAGTAGATGATTACCCTTACGGTGGCGGTGCGGGAATGATTTTACGGCCCGAACCGCTTTTTGAGGCTGTGGAAAGTTTGCTTGACGGGACTAATCTGGAGAATCAAAAGCCACGGATCATTTTGCTATGTCCCCAAGGGGAACGTTATAGCCAGAAAAAAGCCGAAGAACTGGCAAAGGAAGAACATCTTATTTTACTTTGTGGGCATTATGAGGGCTACGATGAAAGAATAAGACAATACCTTGTTACAGATGAAATATCAATCGGTGATTTTATTCTGACGGGTGGGGAACTTCCCGCCATGACTTTAATTGACAGCGTTGTTCGGCTTCTGCCGGGAGCATTGGGAAATGAAACATCGGCCATGACGGATTCCTTTAGCACAGGACTACTTGAACATCCTCATTATACTCGTCCAGCCGAATATCGCGGGTGGAAGGTCCCCGATGTTTTACTGTCCGGGCATCATAGTAAAATTGAGGAATGGAGAAAGCTGGAGTCTTTGCGCAGAACCTTGACGAGAAGGCCGGAATTATTGGAACAATTTAAGGATGATCCTGAGATCATGAAGCTTTTGGAAAAAACGAAGATCGGACAAGATTTAAGTTGAATTCGTATTTTACCTGTGTTAAACTATTGCTTGTGGGATTTTTTAAGCCCGTTGATTTCGGTGGTCCTCTATTGGCCTGAGGATGAGACATAGATGTTAGACAAACCTCCAAACTCTAACTCGACCTCGCGATAAGAACACTGTCATGGAAGGAGGGAATGATATGAATCAAATCATTCGTGAAATTACAAAAGAACATCTTAAAGCTGATATTCCTGCATTTCGCCCTGGTGATACGGTAAAGGTTCACTTGAAGGTTATCGAGGGACAACGCGAAAGAATTCAGGTTTTTGAAGGTGTTGTTATTAAGCGCCGCGGTTCTGGGGTAAGTGAGACATTCACAGTACGTAAGATTTCTTACGGTGTTGGTGTTGAACGGACATTGCCATTGAACTCACCAAAGATCGACAAGATCGAAGTAGTTCGTTATGGTAAGGTACGCCGTGCTAAGCTATACTACCTACGCAGCCGTGTTGGTAAGGCAGCTCGTATTAAAGAAATCCGCAGATAGTCGCAAAAAAAGGAGCTTGGGGACAAGCTCCTTTTTTGGCGTTACAAGGAATATGTAATTTTGGAGAGAATATCTTATGTGGTACCCTTTTCTTTCCGGATAGGAAGGTATCGGCTTCTTAGAATAGACATCCCTATCGGCATGAAAAGCTTCATCTAAGGAGGGATACATCTTCTTCGAGTAGGCTTCGATGGAAGCTTTTCATACATATAATGAAATGAAGATGGTGTGAGGAGGAGAGAGATGGAATATCATGAACCTGTCCAAGAAGAGGAAGGCAAGAAGCAAAAGAAAAAAAATGAGCTCTGGGAATGGCTGAAAGCACTAGCGATTGCAATTATCCTAGCCTTTGTTATTCGCTCCTTCCTGTTTGCCCCGTTTGTTGTAGATGGCACATCCATGATGCCGAATCTGCATGACAGGGAAAGATTGATTGTAACCAAACTGATTTACTTCTTTGAACAGCCAGCCCGGGAAGAAATTATTGTTTTTCATGCAACCGAAGAGAGGGATTATATTAAGCGTGTCATCGGTGTTGGCGGTGATAAAGTTGAGGTTCGTGATGACCAATTGTATATTAACGATAAGCCGATTGAAGAACCTTATTTGGCACAATATAAGGAGAAGGCCCATGCCGAGGGGGTTCCGTTAACATCGGATTTCGGCCCTGTAGAGGTGCCTGAGGGTGAATTGTTCGTGATGGGGGATAACCGGCGAAACAGTAAGGACAGCCGTGCTATTGGCACGATCTCCTTAGACCGCGTCGTGGGGAGAGCGGATGTCGTTTTCTGGCCTCTGGATGAATTCCGTTTTCCAAACAAAACAGTAAAATAAGCAGGTGAAGAAGGATGACGATTCAGTGGTTTCCGGGCCATATGGCCAAAGCACGCAGACAAGTGACGGAAAAACTGAAATTAATTGATGTCGTGATTGAATTATTGGACGCCAGACTTCCGATGGCTAGCCAAAATCCAATGATCGACGAAATTGTAAAGGATAAACCGCGCCTCGTTTTATTAAATAAAATTGATCTGGCTGATCCAGAAGTGACCGAAAACTGGATTCGTTACTTTCGTGATCGGGAAATTACAGCGTTGCCTATTGATGCCCTATCAGGCAGAGGGGTTCATAAAATTGCCGATTATTGCCGAAAACTGGTTGAACCTATTATGGAAAAACGCAAAGCAAGAGGAATGAATGAGCGAGCAGTACGCACTATGATATTGGGTATACCAAATGTGGGAAAGTCCTCCCTGATTAATCGCCTTTCAGGAAAAAAAGTAGCGCAAACTGGAGATCGGCCGGCGGTTACCAAGTCACAGCAATGGGTCAAAATGGGGGAACTTGATTTATTGGATACACCAGGAATCTTATGGCCCAAGTTTGAAGACCCATTAGTCGGCTTGCGGTTAGCTGCAAGTGGTGCGATTAAAGATGAAATCCTGGATTTTGGGGAAGTTGCCCTCTTTGTTGTGGAATACCTGAAGATGTACTATCCCACATTGCTGATCGAACGCTTTAAGTTAGAGGAATTACCGGATGATCGAATCGTATTATTAGACGAGATCGGGAAAAAAAGAGGCTGCTTGATGGGTAGAGGTATGATTGACTATGATAAAGTGGCTGAGCTTCTTTTGCGAGAGCTTCGTTCCGGAAAAATTGGAGCAATTTCTCTTGAGCGACCGAACGATCAATTTACGATGGAAATACTTCAAACACAGTTTTCCGAAAGCTAACCACAAAATTTTTAGTGTGATACAATAAACGTACAGCAAGGGCTGTACGTTTATTTTTTTAAGGGGAATTTAACGAATGGTTGAATTAGACAAGATGAAAATTCGAGAAATAAAGGAAATGCTACAGGATCGCATATTGGATGAGCAATTGGTACAAGTCCTGCAACAAGACAAAAGATCCGGGGTACAGCAGTTACTTAGACAATATCAAAGAATTCGTGAGAAGCAACGGCAAAAGGAAGAACAGTGGATCCGCATGAATGCATATGAGAATCAATTAAGGGGGCGGGGATACACAAAGATAGCAGGGGCAGATGAGGTAGGCAGAGGACCAATTGCGGGTCCAGTTGTAGCAGCTGCCGTTATCTTGCCTGAGGATTTTTATTTGCCTGGATTGGATGACTCTAAAAAACTATCCCACCAGATGAGGGAAGAATTTTACCAGGTAATTATGAAAGAAGCATTAGCGTACTCTGTTGCTTTTGCTGATCAAGATGTGATTGATCAGATTAATATCTATCAGGCTACACTACAGGTTATGCGTGAGGCCGTTGGCACGCTGGATATTAAACCTGAGATCTGTTTAATTGATGGGCTTAAAGTTTCAGGACTTAGTACAAAACAGCTGGCGATTGTAGGTGGAGACCATCTCAGTGTAACGATCGCTGCAGCCTCCATCATTGCCAAGGTAACAAGGGACAGCTGGATGGCAGAAGCTGCCAACACCTATCCACAATATGGTTTTGAAAGGCACGCTGGCTATGGTACGCCCGAGCATTTACAGGCGATTGCAGAACATGGTCCTTGTCCAATACATAGAAAAACATTTGCTGGTGTGAAGGAATGGATTGGGTAGAGCTGTTGAGGGGGATTTAAGTGGTCACGGGAACATTATTGCAAAATTTAATTAGAAGTTTGCCAGTATACTCTGGACCAAAGTTAGAGTTCACAGCCGGACAAATTGTCAAAGGAACGGTTTTGCGAAACCTGCCTGATAGCCATTCTTTGTTGTCGATTGAGGGAAGACAAATCGTTGGCAAAATGGAAGCGAATCTCAATGCGGGTGAGCGTGTATGGCTGCTGGTTCAATCAACAGGTCAGCCTGTCATGCTGCAAGTCATTAAGCAATTTGATAAGCAAACGGGGAAGCAGAGGGCAGTGGGAGGGCGGATTGAAGATCTGGCCGGCGCACTTGGTTTAGATGGTGAGGATAGTAAAGGGCTGTTATCAAAACTGGTAAGAGAACAGATTCCTGTTCCGCCATATATATTAAAAACTGTTTTTGCGATTAACAGGTCGAGTGAGCGTGACCTCTCCGATGCTATTATTCTATCTTTAAAAAAGGGATTTCCGTTGACAGAAGAGACGGTGAAATCGGTTGACCAATTTGTCCGTGGACCACATTTAGATGGGCTGCTGGCGTTATGGGCGGAAGAATATCGGAAGATTCCTGGCGGTAAATGGTCATCCCCATGGGGCAATCAGGTGCTTGCTTTACTTGACAAGGTTAGGCTGGCTCAACCTGGTAATGCAGAAACAGTTAGGAATTTTCTGCTGGATCTTGGCCTTGAATGGGAAAAGATGCTCTCCGTGGCAACCGACATCGATATCCGTTTGGATCAAGTAAAACCCTTACTTCTTCAATTAAGAGAGAAAATAGCTGGTAACCCATCTTTTCATCCGCTTGTTGAGGTCACAGATCAAGTAATACGCTACATCACTGGCCAACAACTTTTTCTTACCCCCGGACAATTTCCACTGCAGCAGCTGTTGATTTCCATCCCACTGTTTGAGACCTCATTTGTACAGATTGAATCAAGAAGGGATCCATCCGGTCAAATTGACCCGAGCCATTGTCGTCTGCTATTTTTCCTACAGCTGCAAGCGTTGGGCGAGTTACTTATTGATGTGCAAATAAGGGAACGGATGGTATCCGTTGAATTTGCAGGGGAAGAAAGGGGTTTGCAGCCATTGATCGAAGTCTATCGGAATGATCTATCAAAAGCCTTAAAAGAATCCGGATACCAGCTTTTGTCTGCAAAACTGAGAAGTGTTGGATTTAGTAAGGGGCTTGAAGCAAAGGGGTTTCTCCAACCTTATAAAGGAGTGGACCTTCGAATATGAGCAGTGAACACCAAAAAAAGGCGGTTGCCATTCGTTACAACCCTGATATATATGATGCACCAACGATTACTGCAAAGGGAGCTGGGGCAGTTGCTGAGCGAATTATGGAGAGGGCTAGAGAACATGGAGTACCAGTCCAAAAGGATAAAAGCTTAGTTGAAGTGTTAGCAGCATTGGATTTAAATACCCAGATCCCACCTGAGCTGTATCAAGTTGTAGCAGAGATTTTGGCCATGGTTTATAAAATGGAGAAGAAAACGGAGGGATCAATCTGAGCCAATTTAGCAAATTGGAACTCGGTACAATAGGGGAAGAAGCGGCCGAACGGTTTCTAAGGTTGCGAGGGTATCGGATATTAGGGAAGAATGTGCGATTGAACCGCTATGAGATCGACCTGATTGTGATGAAAGAAGATACCATCGTTTTCGTGGAAGTGAAGACAAGGAGCAACGAGGAAATTGCCAAGGGATATGAGGCAGTCGACCATGTCAAGCAGGCAAGGATTCGAAGGGCGGCTACCCTCTATCTCATGCAATCCCGTTTCACCCTGTCGGAGGTTCGGTTTGATGTGATTTCCGTCAGATATGATTTAAAGGGACAGTGTCCTGCACATATTCTTCACTTTAAAAATGCGTTTTAAAAAAAGCTTCTATTGAAGAAAAATAGGCTTAAAAATGGGGATTTGCCTTACTTCAATTATGTTCCATACGACGTATATTATAGTGTACTCGACGCGAAAGACTCCTCCATTAAAGGCTGGCCTAAATGTTTAGGCTGGTCTCTTTTTATTTGATAAGAGTTATATGCAAGTGTCAGGAAACAACGCTATTCCTGACACGATTGGGGTGAAACCCTAGCCACTAGTCAGGAAACGAGGAAAGTCTCCACGGAAACTTCCAAAAAGGTCTAGGATCGCTTTTAAAGTATCTAATCTATTATCTCCGCGGATTAAAGTATTCAAAGAGTCCCCCTAAAAAATAATAATCCAGCAAAAGCTGGATTATATAAGTTCCGGATCAATGTTCCGCTGATAAATTTCTTCTAAAAGTAGGTTGATAAAATCTTGTTCAAGTTCGAGGTTCAGAGATTTACGATAGGCGTCAATAAGAGCTTCATCAGTTAAAAGTTTCATATTTTCACCTCGTTTTCATATATTAATCATAGTATAGCATCCCCCAGAAAATGGAACAAGCGTTCCAATATCCACAACTAACTGTGGATATTGTGGGGATGAGGTGTGGAGAAACATGTCGAATCCGCATCGGATCAACTGGGATAATGTGAGTTTCACTTATCCACAGAAAGGTTAAGCGGAAAAAATATTTTTTTCTTGCGTTCGAAATTGGACTGCTTCTGCAATATGCTGTTCGACAATGATCTGGCTTGAATCTAGATCAGCGATGGTACGTGCTAACTTTAAGATCTTATGGAGCCCACGGTGGGATAGGCAAAAATGCTGATAGACCTGGCGGAGCATCAATTTAGCCCCGGGGGACATAGTACAAAATCGTTTGATTTCGGCTAAATCCATCTCACTATTGCGTTTATCAGAACCAAATCTATCTTTTTGCCATTTAATAGCTGACATGATCCGTTTTTGCATGGAATAAAACGGATTTTCTTCACCCTGTGCATGAAATGGGTCGATCTCTTGCCTCGGGACTTCCACTCGGATATCAAAACGATCTAGCAAAGGTCCGGAAATCCGGTTCTGATAGCGTTCAATAGCAGGACTGCCGCAACGGCATTCATGGATGCCGTCAGAAAAACCAAAATACCCGCATGGGCAAGGGTTCATGTTTCCGATAAGCATAAAATTAGCGGGAAAGCTTACAATTTGTCGATTGCGATGTAATTCGATCTTTTGCTCTTCCAAAGGCTGCCGCAGAAGATTCAAGACCTGTCGAGGGAACTCGCAGATCTCATCCAAATACAGGACTCCGTGATGGGCAAGCGTAATTTCTCCTGGTTTCAATAAGGATCCGCCACCGATTAGGCCAACCGCTGTAATCGAATGATGGGGCGCACGAAACGGACGTATATTGACCATGGGATGATTCGTCTTCCCATAAGCGCTGTAGATCTTCGTGACCTCTATCATTTGTTCCATGGTTAATGGGGGAAGGATTGATGGTAAAGAGGAGGCAAGAAGCGTCTTTCCAGTGCCTGGGGGACCCACTAATAAAGTATGGTGAGAGCCAGAGGCTGCGATTTCTAATGCTCTTTTTGCTTGTTGCTGTCCAATAATTGCTGAGTAATCGGTTGTATAAGGTGAATGTAAAGGAAAGGGTTGCAGTTTTTTTTCGGGAAATGGGGGTTGTTTTAATACGGTTGGCAAATCTTTAAGATACTCTAAAGGATACGTAAGAAGTCCGGAAAGGCTTGCTTCGGGGGCATTTTCTAGGGGGACAATTATTCTTGAAAATCCTTTTTTCTTTGCTGTGAGGGCCATCGGAAGGATGCCTCGAACTGGCTTAATCTGGCCATCTAACGATAATTCACCAATTAGAAGGGTTCGATCATCTAACTGAATCGGAGCTTGCCGCGAGGCGCTTAAAATTCCGACCGCTACCGCAAGATCATACGCCGCGCCAATTTTCTTCAAACTGGCAGGGGCCAGGTTGATTGTGATCCGTCCCAAAGGAAAGGCGAAGCCGCTATTTCGAATGGCAGAGCGAACTCTTTCTTTGGATTCCTTCACAGCAGAGTCTGGGAGCCCAACAAGCGTATACTGGGGAAGCCCCTTCGTTAGGTCTGTTTCTACTTCGACAATAAATCCATCAATTCCTAGGATTCCAGCACTATAGGTTTTGTAAAACAAGGATAGACCACCTCCTAATTTTCGGGTACAAAAGTATAATTCTCTTTCTCAGCCCGAAATTCCTTTAATCAACAAAAATAAATTTTTCTCTTCTAAAGTGATAAAATTTTGTATTTTTTTACATGAAAAAAAGGAATCTGTCGTAAGTATGGAGAAAACGAAGTAATAAAGTCCTATTTTTGTTGTGTGAAATATCGGTCCTAAGGAGGAGATTTCTTGGCCCTTTCTTATTGGAGGATGTTGTGCATAGCCCTTATCATCATCTTTATGGCAGGCTGCAGCAAGGAAGTGCAACCAGTACAGGACATCACGAAAAGGGAGAATGGACATCAAACCTTTATGGCAACGCAGACAGACCCTAGCCCTCAAGAAAAATGGAATACCTTATTAGGTGATTTGAAGAATATTTCAGTCATTACAAAGGAAGGAACGGAAATTCATTTAGACAAGCAGGAGTTTCTTGAGAAATTTCATCAACTTCCTTTTGTGGAAGAGGCCAAGGAGGATCAGACCGCTTATGATTATATGGTCCTGTTTTGGTCACAAACGGATGAACCTGCTGTGTTTTCGCTCACAAAACAAGGTGTAAAATGGGAAAATACATTTTACCAGGGAGATGGAGCGGCTAAGTTTACAGATTATATCGAAGTAATGGTCGCAAAGGAATTTTTCAAGCAGGTCAATGCTAACAGAATCATGGTGATGTCTAAAGATCTTGATCAAACTAAACAGGTCTCCGACCAAAGCATCGAACCATTGTTTAGCATGTTGCAACAAGCACAGTACCTAAAAGGTGGACCCAGAATCCCTTATCCTCTTTTTCCGTATTATGTTCTAGAATTGGACATGGCTGGCAAAGATATCATTCAGGTCGAGGTGCTTTCACCTACTTTGATTTCAGTTGGACTCGGGAATGAAAAGATGTACTATCAAACGATAGATTCATTGTATACCCCTTTAATGAATGAAATGCCAATAGCGAATTACTCTGAGCTTAGTTTCAACCATCTTTTCAAAGCAGACGATTTGCAAATTCATGATTATAGCGGGGAGATGGCCCACATTTATCGTTTGAAATTGGCGGATATGACGGATCTAGAAATCCAATCTACGATACATCAAGTAATTCGAACATTGAAAAGCGGGGAAAGAGTGGGTTCTTCAAAAATAGGTTCGCCTACTTACAAGTTGTTATTTACCGTTGAAAAAGAAAAGACCCTTATTGATGTGTATCCTGATGGTTTTATTTATCAAGGGCAATTTTATAAAAAATCGGAGGTTATAAAAGAGTTTAAAGAAATGTTGAAAAATGAAAGTGTCTTCCATAAGGAATCCTGAAAATTTAGGATGTTCAGCCTTTCGTCCTTTTAATAGGGGAGAGAGTTTTTTCTATAAAAAAAGGAAAAAAGAGTTTTGCGAACGATTGTCGAATAGTGTATATTGGTATTTGCAGAATAGCTTCATAAGGTTATTTTATGAAAGTGACCCGCTGATAGGAGGATGGAGAATGAATATCCATGAGTATCAAGGTAAAGAGATACTAAGACAGTATGGTGTAGCTGTATCAAATGGAAAGGTGGCTTTTACTGCAGATGAAGCAGTTGAAGCTGCAAAAACATTAGATTCTAAGGTTTATGTTGTTAAGGCGCAAATTCACGCTGGAGGAAGAGGTAAAGCCGGTGGCGTGAAAATTGCAAAGAGCCTTGATGAAGTCCGTACATATGCGAACGAATTGCTGGGGAAAGTGTTGGTAACACACCAAACTGGACCCGAAGGAAAAGAAGTAAAGCGTCTATTAGTTGAAGAAGGATGCGACATTAAAAAAGAATACTATGTTGGGGTTGTTATCGACCGTAAAACTGGCCGTGTCACTCTTATGGCTTCAGAAGAAGGCGGTACGGAAATCGAAGAAGTAGCCGAAAAGACTCCTGAAAAGATTTTCAAGGAAGTTGTTGATCCGGCTGTTGGACTACAGGTCTTCCAAGCTCGTAGATTAGCACTTAATATTAATATCCCAAAGGAACTTGTGAACAAAGCCGTTAAGTTCATGATGGGCTTATACCAAGTGTTTATTGACAAGGATTGCTCTATCGCAGAAATCAATCCGCTTGTTGTAACAGGTGGCGGCGACGTTATGGCCTTGGATGCCAAATTGAACTTTGACTCCAATGCTTTATTTAGACATAAAGATGTAGTGGCTTTACGCGATTTAGATGAAGAAGATCCAAAGGAAATTCAAGCTTCTAAGTTTGATTTGAACTACGTTGCTTTAGATGGGAATATTGGATGTATGGTTAACGGAGCTGGACTTGCAATGGCAACCATGGACATTATTAAGTTTCATGGCGGTGAACCTGCAAACTTCTTGGATGTTGGGGGCGGAGCGACAGCTGAGCGTGTTACCGAAGCATTCAAGCTAATTTTATCCGACAAGAATGTGAAGGGAGTTTTTATTAACATTTTTGGTGGAATTATGAAGTGTGATGTTATTGCTTCTGGTGTAGTTGAGGCTGCCAAACAGGTGCAATTAAACATCCCACTTGTTGTCCGTCTGGAAGGAACCAACGTTGATCTAGGTAAGAAAATCTTAAGAGAATCTGGTTTAAATATCGTTGCGGCTGAATCGATGGCAGACGGCGCAGATAAAATCGTTTCTTTGGTGAAATAAGGGGGGCTTGAGCGACATGAGTATACTTGTAAATAAAGATACGAAAGTGATTACACAGGGTATTACAGGAGCAACTGGTCTGTTCCATGCCAAAGGCTGTGCTGAGTACGGGACACAAATGGTTGGTGGTGTAACCCCAGGTAAAGGCGGAACAGAAATCGAGGGATTCCCGGTTTACGATACAGTGGAAGAGGCAGTAAAGGCAACAGGTGCCAATGCATCTGTTATCTACGTTGCACCTCCGTTTGCAGCTGATGCGATTATGGAAGCGGTAGATGCTGAACTTGATCTTGTTATCTGTATCACAGAGGGTATTCCTGTCCTTGACATGGTAAAGGTACAGCGCTATATGGAAGGCAAGAAAACCCGTTTAATCGGACCAAACTGTCCAGGTGTCATCACTCCAGGTGAATGTAAAATTGGGATTATGCCAGGTTACATTCATGCACCAGGAAAAGTAGGTATTGTTTCCCGTAGTGGAACCTTAACGTATGAAGCAGTACATCAATTAACAACAAATGGAATCGGTCAATCTACAGCAGTAGGAATCGGTGGTGACCCAGTCAATGGTACGAACTTTATTGACGTCTTAAAGATGTTTAATGAAGACCCAGATACCGAAGCGGTTATCATGATCGGTGAAATTGGCGGTACAGCGGAAGAAGAAGCTGCTGAATGGGTAAAAGCCAACATGAAAAAACCAGTTGTAGGTTTCATTGGTGGACAAACCGCACCTCCCGGAAAGAGAATGGGACATGCTGGTGCGATTATTTCCGGCGGTAAGGGAACAGCTGCCGAAAAAATCAAGACTATGGAAAGCTGCGGAATTAGGGTAGCAAAATCCCCTGCTGAAATGGGACAAACCTTGATCAGTGTTCTTGAAGAGAAAGGTTTACTTGAAATTTGCAAGACAGTAAAATAATTGAACAAAAAGGGGTCAAGTGATTGGCCCCTTTTTATTCCCAAAAAGGAAAGGATGATTGAATGAGCAGAGAATTAAAACCGACCGATTGGTTAATTGCGGCAAGCCAAATAAAAGGGATTGGCCGGCAAACTTTGCGAAAGATCTTGCGCTATTTACAAACAATTCCTCCAGATTTATCCTCTCTGAGACAAGCCCTTCCCGAACAAATCGAGATTTCCCGAAACAAAAGACAGCAATTATTACCGTTGAATCAAAAACAAGTTATATCTGTTCAGGACAAATTAAAAGAGAAAGGAATCAAGGCTATCAGTATTTTTGATTCCATCTACCCCAAAAAACTTCGTATCATCCCAGACCCTCCATTAGTCCTCTATACCATTGGAAATATACAACTGTTGAAAAATCCGATGCTTTCCATCGTAGGAACGAGAATCCCAACCAATTATGGGAAACATATTACCTTTCACTTTGGCAGGGAACTTGGCAATGAGGGTTTTTGCATTGTCTCCGGTATGGCAAAGGGGATTGATGCTGAGGCTCATAAAGGTGCACTGCAGACCATTGGTGGGACCTTGGCTGTACTTGGCTGTGGAGTAGATGTCATTTATCCAGCCGAAAACAGCTGGTTATACAAAGAAATAGCTACACATGGGTTAATCATCTCAGAATATTCTCCGGGTACGAAACCACAAAAAATTTTTTTTCCTGAACGAAACCGAATTGTCAGCGGTCTCTCCTTAGGGGTTATTGTCGTTGAAGCTTCCGCTCGCAGCGGCTCCTCCCTAACCGTGGATAGTGCATTAGAACAGGGGCGCGATGTGTTCGCCGTTCCTGGCTCTATTCTGTCCCCACAAAGTATGGGAACGAACAAATTAATTAAAGATGGTGCAAAATTGATTACACAAATAAAAGATGTGATTGACGAGTATCCTCATTACGCACGATCTAAAAACGACGGTTTAAAAAATGATTCAGATATAACAGGTAATGAAAGTAAATTATTGGATATTATAGAGAATACACAGTCTACTTTCCATCAATTGGCGACCGCCTCTGGATTGCCTGTTGGAGAGGTTGCAGACGCTATTCTTAGGCTTCAATTAAAAGGAAAAGTCAAGCAATTGCCCGGAGGATTCTTTATGAAGGTGCAAAAAGAAGGTTTGACAAATCCGAAGCGCATCATTAATAATAGGGAAGATTAACCATGAACAGAGAAATGTTTGAAAAATTTTTAATCCGTGGGAAAGGGGGAGGACAAATTGGCCGAGGCCTTAGTTATAGTGGAGTCTCCCGCAAAAGCAAAAACAATTGGAAAATATCTTGGAAAAAAATATATTGTCAAAGCGTCGATGGGGCATGTTCGTGATCTCCCTAAAAGCCAAATGGGTGTGGATTTCAAGGACCATTTCTCTCCGAAATATATAACCATTCGGGGAAAGGGAGATGTCCTCAAAGAATTGCGGGATGCTGCAAAAAAAGTGCAGAAAATCTACCTTGCAGCTGACCCTGATCGCGAAGGGGAAGCTATTGCATGGCACCTGTCACACAGCTTAAACATGGATCAGAGTGAACCTTGCCGGGTTGTGTTTAATGAAATCACAAAACAGGCTGTAAAAGAGGCTTTTAAGAATCCGCGACAAATCAACATGGATTTGGTAAATGCGCAGCAGGCACGAAGAATTTTAGACCGGATGGTTGGATATAAGATTAGTCCTTTACTTTGGAAAAAGGTGAAGAAGGGTCTGAGTGCGGGACGGGTTCAATCAGTCGCCGTTAAATTAATTATTGATCGGGAAAATGAGATCAAAGCATTTGTTCCGGAAGAATATTGGTCTGTTACGGCATTTTTACAAGGAGATAGCAAAGAAGTTTTTGAATCCAAATTTTATGGATTTGAAGATAAAAAGGCAGACTTGAAAAATGAGCAGGATGTTCAAGCGTTATTGAAAAGAATGGGTAATGCTTCATTTGTCGTGAAGGACATTAAAAAACGAGAACGCAAACGCAATCCCGCTCCTCCTTTTATAACAAGTACCTTACAGCAGGAAGCAGCAAGAAAATTAAACTTCCGTGCCGCGAAAACGATGATGGTCGCCCAACAATTGTATGAAGGGATCGAATTGGGAAAAGAGGGTTCTGTTGGTTTAATTACTTATATGAGAACCGATTCGACACGTATCAGCCAGACGGCAATTGATGAGGCCAGGAGCTTTATAACGGAAACATTTGGTAAACAATATTCGCTAGAAGAGGCGCGAACACATGCGCAAAAAGAGAATGCACAAGATGCGCATGAGGCGATTAGGCCCACCTCTATTTACCGCACACCCGATTCGGTAAAGGAGTATTTATCAAGAGACCAACTCAGACTATATCGTCTAATTTGGGAACGCTTAGTGGCCAGTCAAATGGCATCAGCTATTCTTGACACGATGACAGTCACAATTACGGTTGGAGAAGCAACCTTTCGGGCGAATGGTTCGAAAGTAAATTTCCCGGGGTTTATGAAGGTGTATGTTGAGGGGAACGACGATGGAAAGGAAGAGAAGGATAATATTCTGCCTCCTCTTGAAGAAGGACAAATTCTTTCCTTGAATAAACTTGATCCCAAGCAACACTTTACACAGCCGCCCCCGAGGTATTCTGAAGCCAGATTGGTGAGAACGCTTGAAGAATTAGGGATTGGGAGACCGAGTACTTACGCGCCAACCTTAGAAACCATCCAAAAGCGAGGCTACGTGGCTTTAGAGGAGAAAAGATTTGTCCCAACCGAGCTTGGCGAGATTGTCACGGAACTTATGGTGGAATTCTTCCCGGAAATATTAAACCCGCAGTTTACAGCGAAGATGGAAGAAGATCTGGACTTTATAGAAGAAGGCCAAATGGATTGGGTCAAAGTGTTAGACAGGTTTTACGAGGGATTTGAAAAACGGCTTGAAGTGGCTGAGAAACACATGCAGGAAGTAGAAATCGAAGACGAAGTTTCCGATGAGGTATGTGAAAAATGTGGCAAACCCATGGTTTATAAGATGGGGCGGTTTGGAAAGTTTTTGGCTTGTTCCGGATTTCCGGATTGTCGTAATACGAAAGCGATTTTAAAAGAAACGGGTGTCCACTGTCCGAAATGTAATGAAGGAATGATCGTTGAGCGCAGGAGCCAAAAGAAACGGGTCTTTTATGGGTGCAGTCATTATCCAGCCTGTGATTTTGTTTCCTGGGATAAGCCGATTGAACGAAAATGCCCAAAATGTTCGTCCATGCTCGTCGAAAAGAAGGGGAAGAAGAAACAGGCCAACGTTCAGTGTATAGCTTGTGATTATATGGAGGTTAGCGATTAAATGAATGATTGGGTAACGGTTGTTGGGGCAGGGCTGGCTGGGAGTGAAGCAGCGTGGCAAATCGCGGAAAATGGGGTAAAGGTAAGACTTTATGAGATGCGTCCGGTCAAGCAAACCCCTGCACACCATACCGATAAATTTGCCGAGTTGGTTTGCAGCAATTCTCTGCGGGCCAACTCTTTAACAAATGCCGTAGGAATTTTGAAAGAAGAAATGCGCCACTTAAATTCTGTCATCATTAAATCAGCGGATGCCTGTTCAGTTCCCGCAGGTGGTGCCTTGGCAGTTGATCGACATGAGTTTGCAGCGGCTGTAACGGATGCCCTGCGTAACCATCCGAACATTACTGTGATCAATGAAGAAATGGGACAAATCCCTGAAGGGGTCTGTGTGATTGCATCGGGTCCGCTTACATCTGAAGCATTATCCAGTCAATTAAAGAACTTGACAGGTGAAGAATATCTATACTTTTATGATGCAGCAGCACCGATTATTGAAAAAGAATCGATCGATATGAAAAAGGTATTTCTTGCCTCTCGTTACGACAAAGGGGATGCGGCATACTTAAATTGTCCAATGAATGAGGAGGAATTTGAACAATTCTATCAGGCATTAATTACCGCCGAAGTAGCGCCACTGAAAGAGTTTGAAAAAGAGATCTATTTTGAAGGATGTATGCCAATCGAAGAAATCGCCCGACGAGGGAAACAAACCCTTCTGTTTGGCCCGATGAAACCAGTCGGGCTTGTCGATCCCCACACGGGAAAACAGCCTTATGCGGTAATCCAATTGAGGCAGGACAATAGCGCGGGCACATTGTTTAATCTTGTTGGTTTCCAAACTCATCTGAAGTGGCCGGATCAGAAACGAGTGTTTCGGATGATTCCTGGTTTGGAGAATGCGGAAATCGTTCGTTATGGTGTGATGCACCGCAATACCTTTATCAATAGTCCTAAACTACTAAAGCCAACTTATCAGTACCGTGGCAGAGACAGTTTGTTTTTTGCAGGTCAGATGACTGGAGTAGAAGGGTATGTTGAATCAGCAGCGGCGGGCTTAGTTTCCGGAATTAATGCCTCACGGTTGGTGAAAGGTATGGACCCGCTCACCTTCCCGGCAGAAACTGTCATTGGAAGTATGGCACATTATATTACATCCACCAGTGCCAGCCACTTTCAGCCGATGAATGCCAATTTTGGCTTACTGCCTCCGTTAGAAAAGAGGATTAAAAACAAACAGGAGCGAATTCAGGCAATGGCGGACAGGGCGTTGGAAATTATTCAGAATTTTACCGGAAACCTCCACAATTAAGTTGCCAATGATGTCCCTATTGTGTTAATATTTAATATGCTTGATGGGAGCTGTGCAAGGCAGCTCCCATTGGCATTCAGGGAAAGTGCAGGCTCAGCTCACCTTTCACTTCTCACCTCTAATAGGAAAGGGGCTTGTCGAAGGTTGGATATGACATTTCATGCTACGACGATTTTTGCTGTTCATCATAAAGGCCAAGCTGCCATGGCTGGAGATGGCCAAGTGACATTTGGCAACAGTGTAGTGATGAAGAGCAAAGCCAAAAAGGTTCGACGACTATACCGTGGTCAAGTGCTCGCCGGTTTTGCCGGTTCTGTTGCTGATGCCATTACCTTATTTGAAAAATTCGAAGGCAAATTGGAAGAATTTCATGGAAACCTTCCACGTGCCTCCGTTGAATTGGCCAAAGAATGGAGATCAGACCGGGTTTTACGCAGACTGGAAGCGATGATGATTGTGATGAATAAAGAACACTTGCTATTGATCTCCGGCAATGGAGAAATCATTGAACCGGACGACGGCATTTTAGCCATTGGATCAGGTGGAAACTATGCCTTGTCTGCAGGCCGGGCATTGAAAGGCTTCGCCGCAGAGACAATGAGCGCAAAGGAGATTGCCGAAGCTGCACTCCATATCGCAGCGGATATTTGTGTGTATACGAATCACAATTTGGTTGTCGAAGAACTTGAATAGGAAGGGGTGGAAGGGATGAACAAGACGGACAGTTATACTCCGAGACAGATAGTAAATTTGCTAGATCGTTATATTGTCGGTCAATCCGAAGCCAAGAAATCCGTAGCTATCGCTTTGCGAAATCGTTATCGACGCAGCCTTTTGCCTGAGGAGCTTCGAGAAGAGATTGTGCCTAAGAACATTCTTATGATCGGACCTACGGGTGTCGGAAAGACAGAAATCGCTCGCAGAATGGCAAAGGTAGTTGGCGCCCCGTTTATCAAGGTTGAGGCAACAAAATTTACCGAAGTTGGCTACGTTGGCAGAGATGTCGAATCGATGGTGCGTGATTTATTAGAAACCGCGGTCCGCATTGTCAAACAGGAGAAAATAGAAAAGGTTCAGGATCGTGCAGAGAAACAAGCCGAAGAAAGATTGGTCCACCTTCTCGTTCCATCTCCCAAAACCGGCAAGTCTTTTAAAAATCCCTTTGAAATGTTCTTCCAAAATCAAAACCAACAGACGGATAGTTCTTACGGGAATTCTTCCGTTGCCGCGGATGATAAGGAACTGGAGCAAAAGCGGCGCCAGGTTGCCCACAAGTTGGCAATGGGTGAAATGGAAGATCATATGGTAGAGGTGGAAGTAGAAGATTCCATGCCAGCCATGTTTGATTTCTTTCAGGCTCCAGGTACCGAGCAAATGGGAATGAATATGCAGGAGATGCTTGGGAATATCTTGCCGAAAAAGACCAAAAAGCGGAAGCTTACGGTAAAAGAAGCCAGGAAGTATCTTACACAGGAAGAAGCCCAGAAACTGATTGATATGGATGAGGTCCATCAGGAAGCTGTGCATCGCGCCGAGGAGAGCGGAATTATCTTTATTGATGAGATCGACAAGATTGCCGGCAAAGAAAGCGGTTCTCCCGATGTTTCAAGAGAAGGTGTTCAAAGGGATATTCTCCCGATTGTGGAAGGTTCAACAGTGAATACAAAATATGGACAGGTGAAAACAGACCATATCCTGTTTATTGCTGCAGGTGCCTTTCATATTTCTAAGCCATCTGATTTAATTCCTGAGCTTCAAGGGAGATTTCCGATTCGCGTGGAGTTGAAAAGTCTTACGGCAGATGATTTTGTACGCATTTTAACAGAGCCTAAAAATGCATTAATAAAACAATATGCAGCACTTTTAGAAACTGAAGGAATAAAAATCGAATTTTCTGACGAAGCTATTAAGGCTATCGCGGAAATGGCAAAAGAAGTCAATGATTCAACAGATAATATTGGGGCAAGACGTTTACATACAATCCTAGAAAAATTACTGGAGGATCTTTCTTTTAATGCGGCGGATATTACAATGGAAAAGATTGTAATCACTCCGCAGTATGTTGAAGAAAGACTACAGGGAATTGTAAAGAATAAGGATTTGTCTCAATACATCTTATAAAATGAAAAAAGAAAATGATTTAGGAGGAAATGAAATGGATTTATTAGCGAAAATTCGTAGAATCAACCGATTGCTTCAAAAAACGGCTGGACACCCTGTTAATTTTATGGAAATGGCTGAAGTATTGAGCACCGTAATCGAAGCAAACATCTTTGTGTTAAGCAGAAAAGGTAAAATCCTGGGCTATGCAAACGTTCAAGAGATTCATAATGACCGTTTGGAAGAGATGCTTCAAGAAAGAAGATTCCCTGGTGACTACAGCAATCAATTGCTTAAGGTAGAAGAAACTTCTGCAAACTTGGATATCAATAGTCCATACACAGCTTTTCCAGTAGAAATGAAAGATATGTTCAGCAATGGACTAACTACTCTTGTTCCAGTCATCGGCGGTGGAGATCGCCTTGGAACCCTTGTACTTGCACGGGTGAATGGTACCTTTAATGATGATGATTTAATTCTTGCAGAAGTTGGAGCAACAGTTGTAGGGATGGAAATCCTCCGCGAACGTGCTGAAGAAATTGAACAGGAAGCTAGAAGCAAGGCCGTTGTACAAATGGCTGTAGGTTCTCTATCCTATAGTGAATTGGAAGCAGTAGAACATATTTTTGAGGAATTGGACGGCAAAGAAGGATTGTTGGTTGCGAGCAAGATTGCCGATCGTGTAGGAATTACCCGTTCTGTTATTGTTAATGCCCTGCGCAAATTGGAAAGTGCGGGTGTAATCGAATCCCGCTCACTAGGGATGAAAGGTACCTACATTAAAGTATTGAATGATAAGCTGTTACCAGAACTTGCTAAATTGAAGTCATCTTAAGAATAAATAAGAAATTAAGATGAAAGTGTAAAAGTCCTATCCAAAAGATAGGGCTTTTTTCGTTCTATAATATCTGTTAACATAATGATAGCAATTTCGACATAAAACATGGCGAAAATTTGTCATCCATGCAATACAAGCAGGAATTAAGTCACATATTGTTGAATTGTTTCACAAAGTATAGTTTTGCTTTTTATGACTAAGGGGTGATGAAATTGTTAGATACATATAAAATCCGAATGCTTACGAAAAGCCTCGATGTTGCTGCACTTCGACAAAGGGTGATCTCTGACAATATTGCCAATGTAGACACCCCGCATTACAAAGCAAAAAGTGTAACATTTGAGGAGGAATTCAAAAGATCCTTAGAGAGTCAATCGAAATTTGAAGGATACCGAACAGATCCAAGACATCTTCCGATTGGCGGAAAAAGGATTACAGAAGCTGGACCCAAAGTTGTTGTTCAAGCCGGGACCATGCAAAACAATGAAAACAATGTTGATATAGATGCGGAAATGACCAAAATGACGGAAAACCAGATTTGGTATAACTTATTGGTAGATCAAACTAATAGCCACTACCAAACGCTGCGCAAGGTGATCACAGGAGGTAAAGGGTAATGAAAATGTTTACAGGGATGAACATTAGTGCCTCTGCATTGACAACAAACCGACTGAAAATGGATGTTATTGCTGCCAACCTTGCTAATGCCAATACAACGAGGGCAGAATTCGTGGATGGGAAGTGGCAGCCATATCGGAGGAAACTTGTTGAAGTTTCACCACTTAACCCTTCGCCTTTTGACCGAATGCTCCAGGCCAACTTAAATCAAAATCAAGCAGGGTCAATTGGCGGAGTAAGGGCAACGCGTATAATTGATGACCAAACACCTTTCAAACGTGCTTATCAACCCGAACATCCGGATGCTGATGAAGAAGGGTATGTTTATTTGCCTAATGTCGACCCGTTGAAGGAGATGGTTGATTTAATGGCTGTTACGAGATCCTATGAGGCGAATATTTCCGCTTTTAATGCAACTAAGACAATGATGTTAAAAACCCTGGAAATTGGAAAGTAGGTGTAGAAAATGCCAATCCAAAATATTACTAATGTCATTCAAACCCAAGTAGAACCAGTGAAATCCACCCCTGCTTCCTCAGGACAGGCGGTAAAACAATTTTCTTCCTTTTTAATAGATGCGCTGAATGAGGTGAACCACCAACAGCAAGCGTCTAGTGTAGCTACCGAAAAAATCGCCACTGGTGACATTCAGGATTTACATAAGGCTTTAATACTAAAGCAGCAGGCTGGAATTACTTTGGATTTAACGATCGAGGTTCGAAATAAGGCCGTTGAGGCTTATCAAGAAATGATGCGAATGTCAATTTAAAGGTTTGAGGTTAAGGTATAAAGACCTCCCCAAGGGGAGGTCTTTTACAGATGATCATATATTTCATGACCCTGGGGTGGAAAGATGAACGAGCAGCTTCAATTATATCGTGGGAAAATACAAGAGTTATATCAATCATTCTCAAAAAAGCAGAAGATCGCGATTGCTGCTACCTTTCTATTTCTTGTTATTTCACTTTCTTTATTTGTTTATTATGCATCCAAGCCAGAGATGATTCCATTATTCAGTAATGCCTTAAGTGAACAAGAAGTTGGCGAAATTAAAGCTGAGTTGGACTCCAAGGGATATACTACATACAGTTTATCTGAGGATGGGCGTAATATCTTGGTGCCACGTAAGGATGCTCCAGGCTTGACTGTAGATTTGGCAGCTGCAGGACTTCCTAAAGGCGGAAATATCAGTCTTGACATATTTAGTCAAAATTTAGGGTTTGGGGCAAGCGATCGACAGTTTGACGTGGTAGAACGGGATGCCATGCAGAATGAGATAGCCAAGGTTATCAAAGGCTTTAGCGGAGTTCGGAATGCCCAGGTAATGATTACTTTGCCGAAAGAAAACCTATTTCTTCAGGAGCAAACGGAAACAGCAACGGCCTCAATTCTACTTGACTTACAGCCTGGAACTCAATTAAACCAAAAGCAGATTAATACGCTCTACCATTTTGTTTCTAAAACAGTGCCTAATCTTCCGTTAGAAAACATTGTCATTACTGATCAGTATAGTCAAATTCTCGAACGAGCAGATCAGGATGATAATTATGGCATGACAGAATATGAGCAACAGCGGAAAATTAAACGTCAAATTGAAAGTGATATTCAAAGAGACCTGCAAAATATGCTTGGTACAATTATCGGCAGAGATAAGGTGTTTGTTTATACCTATGTGAAATTAAATTTTGACAAAGTCAAAACAAAAGCTAACCTTGTAGAGGCCCCAAATACTGAGTCAAACGAAGGAATTGCCATAAGCGTGGAGAAAATCCAAAAAACTTTTAATGGAAGCACTGCTGACCCGGGAGGTGTTTCGGGTACTGGCGCAACGGAGGTTCCAGGATATCCAGGAAACGGCATTTCGGAGATGGCGACAACTGAGTCGGAGGAATTGGAAACACGTGTAAACAATGAAGTAAATCGAATATCCAAGGATATTATTGAAAGTCCATATGTTATAGAAGATTTAACACTCAATGTAGGAGTTGAGCCGCCCAATGCGCAAGACCCTGCTTCACTTGGGAATATCGAGCAAGAAATTCGAAAGATCCTTGGAAATGTTGTACGCGCTGCATTAGAGAAGGATAACCAACAGCTTACAGATGATTTTATTAATAATCGGATTACCGTTGTTGCTAGACAATTTGATGGCAAGCCAAAGGCGGAAACTCCTGAACCTGGTCTTAACCCCATCATTCTCTATTCTCTTGCGGCTGTGGCTGTACTAGTAATCGCTGGGCTAGTCATCTACCTAATTAGAAGACGCCGTAAGGATAATCAAGTGGATATGGAAGCGATAGAGACGGTAAACAACATTGAAACGGACATTCCGGATTTAGAATATGCCAATGACAGCGACGAGGTTATTGCCCGCAAACAGTTGGAAAAATTGGCAAAGCAAAGACCAGAGGAATTTGCGAATCTTCTACGCACATGGCTTCAAGAGGATTAGAGGTGATTAGTGGTGGCGAAAAGGGAACTAACAGGTAAGCAAAAAGCGGCGGTATTACTCATAGCCTTGGGACCCGAGGTATCTGCACAGGTTTTTAAGCATTTTCACGAGGATGAAATTGAGCAGCTGACATTGGAAATTGCCAATGTCAGAAAGGTAGATACAAGTTCAAAAGATGAGGTGGTTCACGAATTCCATCAAATTGCTATTGCCCAGGATTATATATCCCAAGGTGGTATTGCCTACGCAAAAGATATTCTGGAGCGGGCTCTTGGACAACAGAAGGCAATGGATATTATTAATCGTTTGACCTCCCATCTTCATGTTCGGCCTTTTGATTTTGCGAGAAAGGCAGATCCCTCTCAAATCTTAAACTTTATTCAGAATGAGCATTCTCAAACTATTGCTCTTGTTTTATCTTACTTAAGGCCTGAACAGGCTTCTGCCATCTTATCCGCCCTGCCGCATGAAAGGCAGGCGGATGTAGCAAAGCGAATAGCGATTATGGATAGTACATCGCCTGATGTCATAAGTGAAGTCGAACAGGTGCTGGAACAAAAACTTTCACAAACCATTGTTCAGGACTATTCGCAAGCAGGAGGAATTGAGGCAGCTGTTGCGATCTTAAATAACGTGGATCGAAGCACTGAAAAAACGATTCTCGATACGCTCGAAATTCAGGATCCAGAATTAGCTGAAGAAATCAAAAAGCGGATGTTTGTCTTTGAGGACATCGTAACGATTGATGATAAATCCATACAGCGTATTATCCGCGATATTGAAAATCAGGACTTGATGCTTGCGCTAAAGGTAGCAAGCGACGAGGTGAAGGAGGCCATCTTCCGAAATATTTCGAAGAGAATGGTCCAAACCTTCAAGGATGAAATGGAGTTTATGGGGCCTGTTCGTCTGCGTGATGTAGAAGAAGCGCAGACAAGAATCGTTGCCACCATTCGACGTTTAGAAGAAGCTGGAGAGATTATTCTGTCACGTGGAGGCGGTGACGAGATCGTTGTCTAAAATTATCAAGGCCCATCAATACTATAGCACGGATGATTGCATGATTATTGGTAACTCCACTGAATCTACTACCGTTAGCGATGATCAAAATGCCTTACTCGAAAACATTGAGGAAAAATTATTGGAAGCTGAGGCTATGCTGGAGAATGCCCGTTTAGAAGCGAGGAACATTCGGGAGGAAGCTATGGCTATAGCAGAACAAGAAATAGCAACTGCTAAGAGGCAAATGGAAGAATGGTGGGAGCAGCAAAGAAATGAGGATCAACAGATCCAAAAGGAAGCTTTTGATGAGGGGTATCGACAGGGATTTGCCCAGGGGCACACCCAAGGTTTGGAATCAGTGTTGGAAGAACAACAACAGGTTACCCGGCAAGCGCAGGTGATTCTGCAAGAGGCCTATCAAGCGAAACGAGAGTTAATTCAAGAGGCAGAACCCTATTTAATCACCTTAGCAGTGGAGATTAGCAGAAAGGTCCTAAAGGAAGAAATTTCTATTCATCCTGAAAAAACGATATCCCTGATTAAAGAAGCATTAACCCGAATTCAAGATGTTGAGAAGGTATCGATCTGTGTAAGTTTGGATGAGTATTCATTTCTTAAAAGCAGAAGATCAGACCTACAAAAGTTTCTGCACAGCCAAGCAGAACTTCTAATTTTGCCTGATTATGCAATTGAGAACGGCGGAGTTATAATTCGCACATCTTTCGGCAGTGTTGATGCAAGAATTGACACGCAATTAGAAGAGATTAAAAAGAAATTAGTAGAAATATCTAAAGGGCGGGATGATAGTGACCCCGATTAAACTGCAACGGTATCTAAACTGTTTAGCTGGGATGGATCCTATTCGCGTAAACGGAAAGGTAACACAGGTCATTGGTTTAACGGTAGAATCTCAAGGTCCCAACGTCGGGATTGGGGAAATCTGTCATATCTACCCTTTGGGGAATGGGCATCCTGTTCCAGCGGAAGTTGTTGGTTTTAAAGATAATAGGGTTTTACTGATGCCACTTGGTGACATTGGTGCTGTTGGTCCAGGATGTGAAGTAGCAGCTACAGGCAGTCCACTAACAATCAAAGTTGGTTATGAATTGTTAGGACATGTACTGGATGCCTTAGGCAACCGACTAGATTTGGAAAGTCTTCCCCTTACTTTGGAGGACTTTCCTATTCAAAATCAGCCGCCAAACCCTTTGCTTAGACCTAGAATTAAGGAACCACTGAGCGTAGGAGTAAGGGTCATCGATTCCTTGCTAACCGTTGGCAAGGGACAAAGGGTAGGGATCTTTGCTGGAAGCGGAGTAGGGAAAAGCACTTTGCTTGGGATGATTGCCCGTAATACCAAAGCAGATGTCAATGTAATCGGATTGATTGGCGAACGAGGGAGAGAAGTCATTGAATTTCTGGAAAAGGATCTTGGACCGGAGGGATTAAGACGTTCTATAGTAGTAGTGGCTACATCAGATCAACCGGCCTTGTTAAGGATCAAGGCAGCCCTAACGGCAACGGCGATCGCCGAGTTTTTTCGCGATCGGGGGCGTGATGTTATGCTCTTGATGGATTCTGTAACTCGTTTTGCCATGGCTGGAAGGGAACTAGGGTTGGCTATTGGCGAACCACCTGCAACAAGGGGATATACTCCGTCGGTTTTCGCTACCTTACCTAAATTATTAGAACGAACTGGGACATCTAGGTTGGGAACGATTACGGCATTCTATACTGTCCTTGTCGATGGGGACGACATGAATGATCCTATAGCAGATACTGTGCGAGGAATTCTTGACGGTCATATTGTCCTAAATCGAAAAATTGCTCAATCCGGACATTTCCCTGCTATTGATGTCATGGCAAGTGTAAGCAGGGTTATGAATGATATTGTTGATGATAAGCATAAGGAAGCAGCCCGCCAAATGAAAAAAATGATTGCTATTTATAAGGATGCTGAGGACTTAATTAATATAGGTGCTTATAAGACTGGCTCTAACCGGGAAATTGATCTTGCTATTAAGTGCCGTCCACTCATACAAGATTTTTTGACACAGGGCACACATGAGTCCTCTAGCTTTGAGGATGCGATTCATACCTTGAAAACGCATTTTGGTTATGGGGGGTAATTGAAGGTGTCAGTTTATCACTTTCCCTTGCAAAAGGTGATGGATTTAAAGGAACAGGATAAAGAGGAAAGCAAATTGAAATATGGGGAAGCTATTGCTAACTGGAAAAAGGGGCAAGATGAGCTGTTTGCACTACAATCTTTAAGGGATAAGTGGCAAGCTATCAGGGCGGATTCTGCTGAACATCAAATTTCCATCCAGCGGCTTCACGAGCTTGAATCATACATCAAACATTTAGGTAGATTGCTAGAGGAAAAGAAGATAGAAATGGATGTTTTGGAAGAGAGATTAAATCTTCTACAGCAGCAGTACACGGACAAAGAAAAAGACTTTAAGGCATGGGAAGAATTAAAGGAAAAATCCTATGCAGTTTATAAAGATCAAAAAGATAAGCAGGAACAAAGCGAAATGGACGAGATAGCCATCTTGCGGTTTGCAAGGAGGAGGGGGGATTAATGGAACAGGAAGCCGCCCGTGAAAAAAAAGAATACGGTAGGATCGAGTGGTTTTTTTATATTATTTTCCTGCCTGTTTTATTTACGCTGATCTTGTCAGGTGTTCTATTAACCATGTTAGGTTATGATGTAACTGGAAAATTGATTACATGGGGGAATAAGGTTCCTTATCTTGAAAAGATCATCCCCAATCCTGTTCTAGAAGCTGGCGAGCAAGCTGTAGAACCTCCATCCTCCGATCGGCAGATTGCCAGGTTGACTCAGGAAATATCTGCTTTAACTGAGAAACTTCAGGAAAAACAGGCGGAAGTAGAAAAGGAAAAACAAGAGTCAATGGCTTATCAAACAGAAATGAAAGCCCTTAAGGACGATGTTACTGGGCTACAAAGGCAACTAGAGCAGCAAAAGCAAACGAAGGAAATGCGTGAAAACAAAATGAAGGAACTGTCTAAACTGTTTGCCACTATGACTGCAAGCAAGGCAGCTGCCGTGCTTGATCAGCTGTCACTGGAGGAAGGAGTCCTAGTTCTTGCTGGTATGAAAGCGGAAGAACAGGCTGCTTTGTTAGGGAAACTGCCTCCGAAAAAAGCTGCAGACCTTTCTATGCTCTTAAAGGACACTGCGCTATCTGAGAATGATGATATTGCTGCTTTGCAGCAGCGGGTTCTGGCCTTAACGGGGGCCCTAGCACAGGTAGAGAAGACAAGAAATGACTTACGCGAGATGGTATCCTCCTTTACGAGTATGAACCCAAGTAGCGTTGCGGAAATCCTTCTCAATATGATGAAGACAGACGAAGAGAAAGCAATTGCGATTATTGCCCAGATGAGTGGTGCACAACGCGGATTAGTTTTGGAGCAAATCAATCTAAAGGATCAGAATATGGCTGCAAGGATCACTTCGAAGCTTTTAGATATGTAAAAGATCCCAGTCGAAAATTTAGCGAACAAGAAGGGAACTTTGTTGTTTTTTGGCGGATATTGCTCTATATTTAACTTAAGAAGCGACAACAATCTACCGATAATCTAATTAAGTAGAGGGGGTGCTTATAGATCAAGACAGAAATGCTTACATATCCATCGTTTCCTTTCCTTGTTCCTCCGACAAATTCAGTGAATGTTGGTAAAGAAGGAGATTTTATTACCACGTTCCTACAGCATTTAGAAGGATTTAAGAGTGACAATTTAATAGGGGACGAGAAGTTAAAGGAAACATTCGAAGAGGCAGCTGCGGAATTACAGCAAATAGTACAGACACTTCAGCAATGGTTGGGTGATCCTAAACTTCAAATTTCAACAGATTTCGCGATGACGTTGAACGAACAACCTGGTGTTCAAATGGGGGCGGTTCTTGCAAGATCCGAAGAAACGGACTTGTTGCAACAACTTCAATGGAAGGTAGAAGAGATAGCGAGATTGTTTAAGAATCATCAAAGCATGTTCCAAAAAACAAGGGAAATGGATTTACCAAAGGAAGTTTTCAAATTGCTCAATAGTATTCAAGAAGATTTATCGATCCTTTTTGAAAAACTTCCAGCCTTAGATCGCGATCAAGTATTGCCGCTTTCCTTGCCTCATGTAGAAGATAGACTAAAGAGAATAAAAGAATTACTAACTCACATCACACTTCAGAACCCTGTTTCCAACGAAGAGCCAGTCACCAATGTAAGTATAAAAGAAATAGGGACCAGGGAAATGAACCAATTAACAAAGGAATTGCCAGGGCTATTTTTACCAAGGGATAGTGAGCGAGTGGATGTAGTTTTAGATAGTCGTGCCGTGAAACCCATGATAAAAATGGAGGGGATCCTTGGAGATGGTATTCCAGCCACGCCAAATCTGATCCCATTCTTAATGAGTCAAAATCATCAAAGTTCAGCTGTTCCAATGGCAATTATCGAACAACAGGTTTCTACAACCGAATTAGTAGATAAGCTCCAACCTTTGCTGCTAAAGCATGCAAGTAAACAGGATGGTGTAACAAGCCTAAGTATTATGCTCCAACCTGAGGATCTAGGGAAAATGGAAGTTGTTCTTCATTCCCGGAAGGGTCAGGTTTTTGCCCAGTTCATTGTAGAAAATGCCATGGCCAAGGATGTTGTTGAAGACCAACTAAGCCTATTAAAACAGCAAATGATTCAGCATGGGATACAAATCGAACGGTTCGAAGTGACTTATCCCACATCAAATCAGCAGGCGGCAATGTCCTTTCAACAACCTAAGCAGCAAGAGTTTAAACAAAGCCAGCAGCGCTCACGAAGGAATGAGCTTTATGCGGAATGGGAGGATACAGATCCCGCAGTAGCACCAGCTCGTTCAGTTGGTCAGTCTAGTATCGATTATACGGTTTGAGAAGCAAGCCAAAGGGAGGATCTCTGTGTCAGATTTCATGAAGGTCAATCGACACTATTATCCGTCGGTTATTTCCCCTTTACCTCCAAAGGAGCAGACGGCGAGGAATGGAATATCAGAAAAAGCATTTTCTGATGTTTTTAAGGACCAATTAGCAGCAGAATCCCATTCTTTACAATTTAGCAGGCATGCATTAGATAGAATGCATGGAAGAGGGATAAACTTATCAACAGAACAAATAAGCCAATTGGAAAAGGCGGTGGAGAAGGCCGCACAAAAGGGCGGCAAGGAAACGCTAATTGTCATGAAGGATGTTGCTTTTATTGTCAGTACCATACATAAAACAGTAATTACGGCGATCGATGACAAATCATTAAAGGACCATGTGTTTACAAAGATTGATAGTACAATATTAATTTAAGAAGCTGGACCTACGGGGGGCTTCAGAGCTGTGGACCGACAGAAGCAGCCGATAATAGGGGGAGAATAGATGATACGTTCTTTATATTCAGGTGTTTCGGGAATGAAGGGTTTTCAAACGAAAATGGATGTTATCGGTAATAATATTGCAAACGTGAATACGACCGGGTTTAAGAAGAGCCGCGTAACATTTCAAGATATATTAAGCCAAACTGTTGCTTCGGCATCGACAGGTCAAGCGGAGTCACGTGGAGGGACGAATGGCAGACAAATCGGATTAGGCCAACAAGTGGCAGCCATTTCAGTGATTCACACACCAGGTAGCCCAATTACAACGAATGTGACAACAGACTTGTCAATTAATGGCGACGGATTTTTTGCTGTGAAACCAGATCCAGAATCAGAGCAATACTATCTTACTAGAGCGGGAGACTTTACGAGGGATGCAACGGGTAATCTAGTAACACCACAAGGTTTTCTTGTATTAGATTCCGAAGGGGAGCCAATCAACATTGATCCTGACAAAGCCTTTTCAATTTCCCCTAATGGGGAAATTAATATCCAAGGAGAAGATTCTACAGACGATCCTAAGAAGATTGGACTAGTACAAGTAAACAACCCATCAGGTCTAAAAAAGGTTGGTGGATCTTTATATGAATTAACTCCTAATGCAGTTGAGGATTATGAGGAAGATATGACGGATCTGATTATGAGCGCTGAAGATTTAGGTGGCACCACCCAAATTATCTCCGGACAACTAGAAATGTCTAATGTTGATTTAACAGAGGAATTCACCGATATGATTATTACGCAAAGAGCCTTCCAGGCCAATTCACGCGTGATTACGACTTCAGACTCAATGTTGGAGGAAGTAGTAAATTTGAAGCGTTAATATAGTTGAAGGAAAGAAGGGCGGCCGGGGTTCTCCCTTCTTTCCATACTAGTTTAAGGGGAAAAACGATGATTCAAGTAACGAGATTGAATGGTACGCAATTTTACCTAAACCCTTTTTTAATAGAGACATTAGAAGAAACACCAGACACGGTCATTCTGTTGACAAATGGGAAAAGGTTTGTTGTGAAGGAAAAAGCTGCCGAGATTAGGCAATACATAAAGTCTTTCCTCAAAGAAATCGAAGTGATTAAGGCATTAGGTGCTTTCACAGGAGGTCCTGATGTTTAAAAATAAATTGTTTAATATGGCCTTAATTATTTTAATAGCAATTACGCTGATAGGAGTTGCTTCTGTTGCTATCTGGAAAATCTATTTAACCCCAGATCAAGAAGCTGCTGCCGAGGAAGTCAAAACTATTGACGAAATTTTAGAGTTAACTGTTGAAACAAAAGAGGTTACTTCCAATCTGCTATCTGGTGGCTATCTAAGAGTACAATACAAAATACAAGCAGATGCGAAGCATACCAAGGAAGAATTAGAGAAACGCATGTTTCAAATTGATCATATTATCTTAAAGACGGTATCCGGAATGAAGGCTGATGAGATACAGGGCCCTGAGGGCATGAGTAAAATGGAAAATATGATCAAGGATCAAATTAATCAAATTTTGACAGAGGGAATGGTAGAAGAAGTCATTACAATCGCCATGATCGTTCAGTAGTATTTGCAAGGGGAGGTGAAGAATGTGTCATCAGAGGTTCTATCGCAAAGTGAAATCGATGCTTTACTAAACGCTCTTTCATCAGGTGAAATGAATGCCGAAGAAATGAAAAAGGATTTTACCGAGAAGAAGGTAAAATTATACGACTTTAAAAGGGCGCTTCGTTTCTCTAAAGATCAAATTCGGACATTAACCCGAATCCACGAAAACTTTGCAAGATTATTGACGACATATTTTTCTGCCCAATTAAGGACCCTTGTTCGATTTACAGTGGCCTCTGTTGACCAGCTCCCTTATGATGAATTTATTCGGTCGATTCCAAAAATAACGATATTAAACGTATTTGAGGCCGAACCATTGGAAGGACGCATGGTACTGGAGGTTAATCCCAATGTAGGCTATGCCATGTTAGACAGACTGCTGGGCGGACAAGGCTCCAGTCAAAACAAGTTTAACGGTTTGACAGAAATCGAAACAATGGTTTTAGAGCGAGTATTTCGCCGTTCGCTTCGAATATATGCGGAAGCATGGAAAAACGTCCTTTCTATCGATCCGGTCTTAACCCTGCTAGAAACCAATCCTCAGTTTATGCAAATTGTATCACCTAACGAAACGGTAGCGGTTATTTCCTTTAGCACAAAAATTGCCGAGACAACGGGTGTAATTAATATTTGTTTGCCGCATGTAGTATTAGAACCAGTTATGCAAAAGCTTACTGCGCATTACTGGTTGTCGTCCCAAAAGAAAACACGGGATTCCAAGGAAGTTGAGATTCTTCAAGAAAGGGTAAAACATGCTTTAGTTCCCGTTATTGTTGAATTGGGGACGACTAATATTTCGGTTGGAGAGTTTTTGAATTTGGCAAATGGCGATGTCATTCAATTGGATCAGAAAAAAGAGAGTTCGCTGCTGCTCAAAATTGGGAGCAAGTATAAATTTCAAGGCAAGCCTGGAACAAGGGGCACTAAAGTTGCCATTCAGATTGACAAGGTTATAGAAGAAAGGAATGAGACTGATGAATGGTAAGGATATGCTCTCCCAGGAGGAAATTGATGCGCTGTTAAGGCAAAATAACTTGGACGAAGGCCAGTTGGAAGAAGAACTGGATATTTCCAACTATTTAACCCCGATGGAGCAAGATGCATTAGGCGAGATTGGGAATATTTGTTATGGTAGCTCAGCGACAGCTTTATCTACCTTGCTAGGGCAGAAAACAGAGATTACTACGCCTACCGTAAGTGTCATACATGTTTCCGACTTAGATGCGGAATTTCCTAAACCCCATGTGGCGGTTCATGTGGAATACACGGAAGGGTTTAAAGGACTAAATCTGTTTGTTATTCGGTCAGATGATGCTAAGGTGATTGCTGATTTAATGATGGGTGGTGATGGAACGAACAAGGAGATAGAACTTAATGAATTACATATTAGTGCTGTACAAGAAGCGATGAATCAAATGATGGGCTCCGCAGCAACGTCCATGTCAACCCTATTTAACAAACGAGTGGATATTTCTCCTCCGGGAATTGATATTTTGGATTTGTCCACGGAAGCTGGAAAAGATTCTATTCGATATGATGAACAGGTACTAATTAAAATCTCCTTTCGTTTAAAGGTTGGAAACCTGATTGATTCTCGCTTGATGCAGCTGATCCCGGTTTCTTTTGCAAAAAACATGGTAAGTTTACTGCTCGGGGAACAAGAAGTGGTAGAGCAGCTGCAACCTGATAAAAGTACAGAATCGATTCCTTCTGTACAATCTCAGCAGATCCAGGAAAACATTGTGCCCCCACCTCAGAATTATCCGGGGGAAGTGGCCAGTTACCAGCAGCAGGTGCATCAGGGGCAACAACCACCTATGTATCCGCCGCCCAACCCTTATCCTTATCAGCAACCTTATGCACAACCACCTATGTATCCGCCAGGGCAGCAAATATCATATCCTGCGGGACAGAGTCCAGCTAGTCCATTTCAAGGGCCTATAAATCAACCAGCGAATGTGCAATCGGCCCAATTTACACCACTTCCCAATAACGGTCCTGGACCGATGATGGATGATCGGAATTTAAACATGCTGTTAGATATTCCTTTACAGGTCACTGTTGAATTGGGAAGAACAAAAAAACAAATTAAGGAAATTCTTGAACTATCAGCTGGTTCGATTATTGAACTAGATAAATTAGCAGGTGAACCGGTCGACATCTTTGTTAACAACAAGTTAATTGCAAAAGGTGAAGTTGTTGTAATTGAGGAGAACTTTGGGGTTCGGGTAACCGATATTATCAGTCAATGGGACCGCGTTCAAAGATTACAATGATTAAGGCCTGTACATAGGAATACATTACTAAAATAACTTGGAGGGAAACGTCGTGGCACACACCGTATTGATCGTTGATGACGCAGCATTTATGAGAATGATGATTAAGGAGATTCTGACCAAGAATGGGTACACCGTTGTTGGTGAAGCTAGCGATGGGGCGCAAGCAGTCGAGAAATACAAAGAACTGTCTCCAGATCTTGTTACAATGGATATTACGATGCCTGAAATGGATGGGATTGCTGCTTTAAAGGAGATTAAGAAGGTCAATGCCAATGCGAAAGTGATTATGTGCTCTGCAATGGGACAGCAGGCAATGGTAATTGATGCGATTCAGGCCGGGGCAAAGGATTTCATCGTTAAACCTTTTCAAGCGGACCGTGTAATTGAGGCAATTAAGAAAACAGTAGGATAGTAGAAGGGAATGGATGTTAGTGGTGTCTAAGATATACTATCGAGTATTACTTGTTTTCTTATTCCTGATAGTCCCTGTTCATTCTGTAACGGTTTTTGCGGAAAATTCAATAACAATCGTAGAAGAAAACCAAATGAATATGAAGAATGGTGGCGAAGAGGAGTTAGTAGACCTTACAACTGACATCCAGTTATTCCCTTATTTGCTTAAAGTTGCTTTTTTTCTTCTGCTAATTGGCGTTATGATTTATATATTAGTCCGTTTTATATCCAGTCAGTCCAGACAATCGGCTACAGGATTGCCCATCCGATTGCTTGGGGGAATTGTTTTAGGGCAAAATCGTGCAGTGCAAGTCGTTCAAGTTGGCAAAAAGATTTTAATTTTAGGCGTGGGTAATGATGTGCAGTTGATCAAAGAAATTAATGATGAAGATGAAATAGAGGATTGGATTAGCAGGGAAACAGGCGCTCCTTTAGGCTCGATATTTACCCGTTGGAAGAAGAAACGGCAGACTGATCAAAATGTCTCTTTTGATTCGGTATTTGAAAAGCAAATTCTTCAAATGAGAGAAAGTAGAGAGCGGGCAGGGCAGACTTTTCTTCATGGGATTGAGTATAAAGAAGGTAAAAGCGATGAAGATTAACACGATGTATAGAGTCCTTCCTCTTGTCCTGCTGCTTGTCTCGGCGCAGCTTCCCGTTTACGCCGAAGGGTCAATCATCCCTGGCTTGGATATTAATATTGGAACGAGCAACGACCCTGCGGATACATCTGTCACGCTGCAGATTCTTCTATTAATTACATTATTATCGATTGCCCCTGCAATTCTCGTACTAATGACTTCATTTACGAGAATTGTCATCGTACTCTCATTTGTACGTACATCACTTGCAACCCAACAGATGCCTCCTAATCAAGTTTTGATAGGACTTGCTCTGTTTTTGACATTTTTTATTATGGGTCCAACCTTTTCAGCGGTCAATGAAACAGCATTACAGCCCTATTTAAATGGTCAAATTAGTCAACAAGAGGCTTTTACTAAGGCTTCAGAACCGATGAAAGAGTTTATGGGAAAGTACACGCGAGAAAAGGACTTGAAGTTGTTTCTTGAATACTTAAAAATAGACAGGCCGAAGTCCATTCAAGATATCCCCTTGACTGCGTTGGTACCTGCATATGTCATCAGCGAGTTGAAAACGGCCTTTCAGATGGGATTTATGATCTTTATCCCTTTTTTGGTGATCGATATGATTGTTTCCAGCGTCCTAATGTCGATGGGGATGATGATGCTGCCGCCGGTAATGATCTCTTTACCGTTTAAAATCTTGCTGTTTGTATTAGTTGATGGGTGGTACCTAATTGTAAAATCGCTCTTAGTTAGCTTTTAAGCTGGAATTACGAGGTGTTAAGTCATGAGTCCAGAAGGATTAATCCATCTTGCAAAGAACTCGGTTTACATAATTTTAATTGTCACTGCACCGGTGATTGGAATCGGCCTCTTGGTAGGTTTAATAGTCAGTGTTTTTCAGGCAACAACACAGATTCAGGAACAAACATTGGCCTTTGTGCCAAAAATTGTTGCTGTCCTTGTTTCCATCGTCCTTTTCGGTCCCTGGATGCTCACCCATTTGATTGACTTTACCGAAAATATTCTATCCAATCTTACTAGGTTTGTAGGATGAAGTAATGGGTATCGCTACTATTATTCAATGGTTTCCAAGTTTTTTGCTAGTTTTTATTCGGCTTACTACATTCTTCGTAACGGTCCCGTTTTTTTCGTCCAGAAATATACCATCAATCGCAAAAATTGGTCTGGCTTTTTTTCTAACCCTAATCACTTTTTCTGCGATTGAGATAAAGCCTATTGATTTCGACTCCACATTTTTTACTTTGATCTTAAAGGAAGTCGTAATTGGTTTATCCTTGGGACTAATTGGGATGATCATTCTATATGCGATTCAGATCGCAGGTAGTTTTATCGATATGCAGATGGGGCTGGCTATGGCCAGTGTGATTGACCCACAAACAGGGGTCAACACACCAATAATCGGTCAATTTAAATACATATTAGCGATTCTATTCTTATTATCGGTAAACGCGCACCATATTTTAATACAGGGAGTCATAGAAAGCTATAAAATTGTTCCGATCGAGCAATTAGGTCTAAACTTATCAACTGGAAAACCGCTTCATGTCTTATCAGAAGCTTTCTATCATATGTTTTTGTCAGCATTTTTAATTGCAGCCCCATTAGTAGCGTCCTTATTTTTAATTGATGTAGCTCTAGGAATAGTTTCCAAAACGGTACCACAGCTTAATATATTTGTAGTGGGAGTACCTATTAAACTATTTGCCGGATTTTTAATCCTTTTCCTTGTATTACCTGGATATTTTTTTTTCCTTAGAAAATTGTTTCAGTCATTATTTGAGTCCATGCAGGCTTTGTTAAAAGCCATGGGAGTGACCTAGGTGGATCAACAGAGACAACTATTCATACCAATCGATCTGCAATTTTTTGCGGGGGAAAAGACAGAGAAAGCGACACCAAAAAAACGGCAGGAATCTAGGAAAAAAGGTCAAGTTGCGAAAAGCCAAGAAGTAGCAACGGCCATGGTGATGCTGTTTTGTTTTACGTTATTGTTCTTTCTGGGAAAGTCGATGGGCATAAACTTGATGAATATTATGAGGGGGAGTTTTACCGAATACCTCTTATGGGATGTTACGGCAGGGAATGTGCATACGGTCTTTACCCATTTTTTTCTAGAGAGCGTCTGGATCGTCGCTCCTTTGTTACTAGTTGTTATCATCGCGGGGGTGTTTGCAAACTATGTACAAATTGGTTTTCTGTTTACAACGGATCCCTTAAAGATGAAACTGGAGAGGTTAAACCCAATCCAAGGAGCGAAGCGGATTTTTTCACTCCGTTCGATTGTGGAACTATGTAAATCAATTCTTAAGATTACCTTAACTTCAGCTGTGGCGTTTCTGGTTTTATGGAAAGCAAAAAATGAAATTGTTTTATTATCCTATAAATCTATCGGAAATACCTTAACGCTAGTTGCATCACTTACTGTACAGATCGGGATTTTTATTGCTTTATTATATTTTTTGTTAGCAGTCCTTGACTATATATATCAAAAATATGAATTCGAAAAAAATCTGAGAATGTCGAAACAGGACATCAAAGATGAACATAAAAAAACTGAAGGGGATCCACTTATTAAAGGAAAGATTAAGCAGCGTCAAAGAGAAATGGCCATGCAGCGGATGATGCAGGAAGTTCCAAAGGCGGATGTAGTAATCACGAACCCGACACATTTTGCCGTAGCGATCCAATACAAGCCAGGTGAAATGCAGGCGCCTAAGGTTATTGCCAAAGGAAAGGACCATCTTGCTCAGAAAATCAAAGAGATTGCAAAAGAAAATGATGTCATAACGATGGAAAATAAACCATTGGCTAGGGCTTTATACGCACAAGCTGAGATTGGTGATGAAATACCGGAAGAGCTGTTTAAGGCCGTGGCTGAAGTTTTGGCCTATGTATATAAATTAAAAGGGAAAGTCTAATTGTGAAGGGGGAGTGAAAAGACGATGAAACTAAAGGATTTAGCAGTTTTAATTTTGGTCGTTTTAATCGTTATTATGATGGTTATTCCCCTCCCTACTTTACTTCTAGACTTCTTGCTAATTATAAATATCTCCCTTTCCTTAACCATCTTGATGGTGGCAATGAATACAAGGGAGCCCCTGCAGTTTTCTATTTTCCCAACTTTATTACTACTGACAACAATGTTTCGTTTATCATTAAATGTATCGACCACCCGTTCCATTCTGCAGGATGCAGATGGTGGTAGAGTTGTCCAAGCCTTTGGACAATTTGTTGTTGGTGGTAATGCGGTCATTGGCTTTGTTATCTTTATCATCCTGGTGATTATTAACTTTGTTGTTATTACGAAGGGTTCCGAGCGGGTAGCAGAAGTAGCGGCTAGATTTACATTGGATGCAATGCCTGGTAAGCAAATGAGCATTGATGCTGATCTAGGTGCTGGGATGATCTCTGAGCAAGAGGCTAGGGAGAGAAGACGCAAAATCGAGAGAGAGTCCGACTTTTTTGGGGCCATGGATGGGGCGAGTAAATTCGTTAAAGGCGATGCGATTGCAGGTATTATTATTCTTTTGATTAATGTAATCGGCGGATTTATTATTGGGATGGCTATTCATGGAATGGGATTTGCAGAAGCCGCTTCTACTTTCACCTTGCTTTCCGTTGGGGACGGATTAGTTAGCTCCATTCCCGCCTTAATTATTTCCACAGCAACAGGTATTATGGTAACCAGAACTGGATCTGATGGTAATCTCGGTGAAGACCTGTCTGAACAATTATTTGCTTACCCTAAATTGCTATTTGTCGTCGCTGGGACGGTCGCTATTTTGGGGATATTCACACCGATTGGCCCTTTCAGTACGCTACCGATTGCTGGTCTAATGATTTATGGGGCAATCAAGTTGCAGAAAAACATGGATAAGCGAGAGGAAATGTCCCACATCGCAGAGGAAGAGACTGAAGTGGAGCAGGTAAAAAGCCCGGAAAGTGTATTGGGGCTACTTCAAGTAGATCCCATTGAATTTGAATTTGGCTATGGGCTTATTCCATTAGCTGATACAAATCAAGGAGGGGATCTTCTTGACCGTGTTATTATGATTCGGAGACAGTGTGCATTGGAATTAGGATTGGTTGTACCTGTGATACGTATTCGCGATAATATTGGGTTAAAGCCGAATCAATATGTCATCAAAATTAAGGGAAACCAGGTGGCAAGCGGGGAGATTATGCTTGACCATTATCTAGCGATGAGCCCTGGGATCGAAGACGAATCCGTGATCGGTATTGAAACGCTTGAACCTTCCTTCGGTTTACCCGCCCTATGGATATCTGAGAGTGTAAGGGAAAGAGCGGAACTTGCAGGATATACTGTTGTAGACCCACCGTCCGTGGTTGCCACTCATTTGTCTGAAGTAATCAAGCGTAATGCCCATGAACTTCTTACAAGACAGGACACAAGGGCGCTTCTTGATCACTTGCGTGAACAGGCGCCGGCCCTTGTTGATGAGGTGACACCAGGGGTACTTTCTGTTGGTGACATTCAAAAAGTATTAAAAAAGCTATTGAAAGAAAAAATCTCAATCCGCAATCTCGCTGTCATCCTTGAAGCCCTTGCGGACTATGGCCAGTACACGAAGGATCCTGATTTATTAACCGAGTATGCCAGGCAAAGTCTATCCCGCCAGATCACCTTGCAGTTTGTGGAACCGGGACAAGCTTTGCACGTCATAACAGCAGGTCCTAGTCTAGAAAAAATTATTTCAGATTCTGTCCATCAATCGGAACAGGGAAGTTATCTAGCCATTGATCCGGATCAGACACAGTCTATTTACCAAAGTCTGTCCGAACAGATGAATCGATTAATGAACATGGGATATCAGCCTATACTGCTCACTTCACCGACGATAAGAATGTATATGAGGCAGTTGCTGGAAAGGATGTTCCCTGATATACCAGTACTATCTTACAATGAGATCGAAGCTGATGTTGAAGTGCAAAGTTTAGGGGTGGTGAATGTATAATGCGGGTCAAAAGATATGTTGTTGATTCGATGCCAGATGCTCTGCAACGAATTCGAGCCGACTTGGGTAAAGACGCAATTATTATTAACACTAAGAATATTAAAACGGGTGGTTTCCTTGGATTGTTTTCGAAGAAACAAATCGAGGTTATTGCGGCGGCAGATGTAAACAAGGGCTCAACTCCAAAACCAGCCCCTTTGATGGCAAAAAGTGAAATAATGGATACCTTGCCAGAGCAGGGGGTAAAGAAGGATTTTAGTAAAGGCCAACAGGTTTATGATTTGAAGTCAGTTGTCACGCGCAAGGTTTCACTGATGGAAACAGAAGTGCCTAAGGTCTCCCCACAGCAAGAGGATGAGCCGGGATCTCCATTTCCTTTGAATCAAGGTTCTAATGGCAGTAAACATACCGATCTAATGATTTTACGCCAACGTTTGCAGGAACAAGAAGTGGAACAACATCTAATCGAACAAATTATTTCAACGGTCCAAACAAGATATTCTTCCGTCCTTTTGCAAAATGAACAATCGCAAATTCAGCATGCCAAGCTGGTTATAGAAGAAATTCTCCATTCCAACCAGAAAAAACAAAACCTGATAGGAAACGAAACAAGGTTTGTTAAATTTTTTGGCCCGACAGGAGTAGGGAAGACGACAACAATAGCCAAGCTTGCCGCCGAAGGGGTACTGAAAAATAAACGAAAGGTTGGCTTTATAACAACGGATACCTATCGAATCGGAGCAGTTGATCAACTCCGCACCTACGCTAATATTTTAAACATCCCTTTAGAGGTGGTTTTTCAACCGAAGGAAATGGGCGAGGCGATAGAAAAGTTAAGTGATTGCAATCTGATTCTAATGGATACCGCAGGACGGAATTATAGGCATAAAGAATATGCTAACGAATTAATAAAATACTTCCCAAATATGGAGGGGGCAGAGAATTATCTCGTGCTCAGCTTGACTTCTAAAAATAAGGACATGATTGAAATTGTTGAAAACTTCAAACCTATTTCGATTGATAAGCTTATTTTTACAAAAGCAGATGAAACAACAAGCTATGGTTCTATCCTAAATATGGTTTGGCGGTACCGATTTTCTTTATCTTATCTCACGACTGGGCAAAACGTACCCGATGATATAAGAGTTGCTGCTCCAGGAAAGATCACAAATCTCATTCTAGGAGAAGATAATTATGTTTGATCAAGCACAAGCATTAAGAGAAAAGATAAAGAATCACGCGAAAGTCCCTTTGAAACAGACAAGAATTGTAACGGTTACAAGTGGCAAGGGGGGAGTCGGAAAATCAAACTTTTCTCTAAACTTTGCCCTTGGATTAATTGGGGCCGGTAAAAAGGTAGTCATTCTTGATGTTGATTTAGGACTTGCAAATATTGATGTCCTAATGGGGCTTACACCGCAAAGCTACCTATACGAAATCATTGAAAAAGGGAAAACTGTATGGGATGTTTTGGAAAAGGGCCCCAATGGTTTGGAATTTATCTCGGGGGGCACAGGATTCAATCAAATCCTGCAGTTAAATGATTTTCAACTGAATCAGTTTCTTGAGAAAATGAGCGCCTTAAACGGGTATGCAGATTTTATTATTATCGATACGGGAGCGGGTCTGTCTAAAGAATCCCTACGTTTTATTACTGCTGCCGACGATGTCGTTCTTGTCACAACACCAGAACCTACCTCGATTACAGACGCTTACGCAGTTGTAAAAATTGTTCATTCAAAGGATCCGGATGTCCGTTTCAAAATGGTTGTCAATCGCGTAAGCAACAATAGAGAAGGAAAAAATGCTTACGATAAAATAGCCTTGGTATCGAAAAGGTTTTTAAATATGGATATTGTTTCCTTAGGTTTTGTCCCTGATGATGCCCATGTGCCAAAAGCGGTAAAGAAACAAACTCCTTTCATTTTGGCTTATCCAGCTGCTATGGCTTCTTTAGGCGTTAAGGACCTTGTCACAAATTATTTGGAAGGAACAAATCAATCCGTGTATCTTCCACAGGGCGTTCGAGGTTTTCTAAAGCGAATGATGAATCACATAAAATAAGGTGAATTTGCAATGAACAGTAAAATAAAAGTATTAGTTGTTGATGACTCGGCATTTATGCGTAAAATGATCGCAGATCTACTTTCCGCTGATCCGGTCATCGAAGTAATTGATAAGGCGAGAAATGGATTAGATGGGGTTCGAAAAGTCAAGGAACTTTCCCCGGACGTGGTTACGATGGATGTTGAAATGCCTATAATGAATGGACTCGAAGCCCTTGAATTACTGATGAAAAATCATCCTTTGCCAGTTGTGATGTTAAGCAGTATAACTTGGGAGGGGGCGGAAGCCACCATTAAAGCCTTGGAACTAGGTGCTGTAGACTTTATTCCCAAGCCATCTGGATCCATATCGTTAGACATTCACAAGATTCAAGAGCAATTGATTGAAAAAGTAAAAACAGCTGCAAAGGCCCGTATTAATCGATGCTCTGTAAAACCTATAACACATCCACCCGAACGGATAGAAGTTAATAGTTCACTTGAAATAATACATAAACATAAACAATTGCCACATCCTGTAAAGCAGCCTATAAATAAAAAAATTGAAAACATTATTTTAATTGGAACCTCAACTGGTGGACCGAAGGCATTACAGGTGTTGCTGTCTTCACTGCCAACGGGGATCCCGGCGGCATTTCTCATTGTACAACATATGCCTCCCGGTTTTACCAAATCCCTTGCCCAGCGTCTTAACTCACTGAGTGAAATCAAAGTCGTTGAGGCAGAAGATCGGATGATGATTGAAACGGGATGCGCCTACATTGCTCCTGGTGATTTTCATATGAAGCTTGAGCAGCAAAAGGATGGAGGGTTATTTATTCAATTAGACCAGAATGAACCAATTGCTGGACACAGGCCATCTGTTGATGTACTGTTTCGTTCTGCGGCGGCAGTTCACCATCCAAGCAAGTATGCTATTGTAATGACAGGAATGGGTAGTGATGGAACGAAAGGAATTGCCGAATTAAGAAAAACTGGCTGTAAAGAAGCTATCGTTGAAGATGAATCTACTTGTGTCGTATTTGGAATGCCACGAGCAGCGATCCAGTCAGGAAATGTTGATAAGGTCTTGCCTTTACCGCAAATAGGTCCTTATATAGCCAAGCTACTATCATGATAAATGAGGCGAACAAGGTGTTAAAATCCTAGGAGGTTCCGATATTATGGAAATGAATCAGTATTTAGACATGTTTATCGAAGAGTCAAAAGAGCACCTGCAAGCGATTAATGATCATTTACTTTTGCTGGAGAAAGAACCGTCAAATATTGCTACTGTTAATGAAATATTCCGCTCTGCTCATACGTTAAAAGGCATGTCAGCGACGATGGGATTCGAGGATATGGCGAACTTGACCCATGAGATGGAAAATGTACTCGATCAAGTAAGAAATGGAAAATTGGTCGTACAGACCAATATGATGGACCTTATCTTTCAATGCGTAGATATCCTTGAATCGATGGTTGTTTCCATTGTAAATGGAGGAAATGGCCAACATGATGTCTCTTCCGTCATCAAACATCTAAGGGCAATTGTTTCTGGAGAATCAAATGATCAAGGGGAGCAGACCGGTGAACAAGAGTTGCTCACACTTCCTGTATCTGAACTGGCACTCGATGAATTCGAAAGGAGTGTAATAAAACAATCGATAGAAAGTGGATTTACTGTTTTTTCAGTAAAAACTATGGTGCGCGATGATTGTGTTCTAAAGGCAGCTAGAGCCTATATGGTTTTTGATTCCCTGGAATCATGCGGAGAGATCATTAAATCGATCCCTACCGTTGACGAATTGGAAGAGGAAAAGTTCGACAAGACATTTGAGGTTTTCCTTATTACGAAGAAACAGAAAAGTGAAATTGAAAAGGTTGTTTTGGGAGTTTCAGAGATTGAGACTGTCTTTATTGAGGAGATCTCTTTAAAGGAGACGAATTCCGGGCAAACATTGCAGGAAATACATACTTCCGAACAACCCAGCCAAGTTTTGGCGAGTGGAGAGGACGTAGAACACAAAAATACAACTTTTAAAAAATCTTCGACTGGAAAAACGATCAGGGTGGATATTGAAAGATTGGATATTTTGATGAACCTGTTCAGTGAGTTGGTAATTGATCGTGGCAGACTTGAGGAGCTCTCCAAAGAATCTGGAAACGGAGCGTTAATCGAAGCTGTTGAGCATATGAGCCGAATCTCTGGAGACCTACAAAATATCATTTTAAATATGAGGATGGTTCCCATTGAGCAAGTATTTAATCGATTTCCAAGAATGGTTCGTGATCTGGCAAAAGAATTAAACAAGAAGATGGATTTGGTAATTGAAGGTGCAGAAACGGAATTAGATCGAACCGTAATCGACGAGATTGGCGATCCACTTGTCCATATTTTGCGAAATTCTCTTGACCATGGATTAGAATCCCTTGAGGAGCGTGTAAAGACCGGTAAAAGTGAAACGGGGACAGTCTTGCTTAAAGCATACCATAGCGGCAATCATGTATTTATCGAAATTAAAGACGATGGAAAAGGAATTAATCGCGAAAAAGTTCTGAAAAAAGCACTGGAAAAAGGCGTTATCAACGAACAACAAGCGCAAATCCTTACCGATAAGGAAGTATATGATTTACTTTTCACCTCTGGATTTAGTACAGCGGAAAAGGTTTCTGACATATCTGGTAGAGGTGTTGGATTAGATGTCGTCAAAACAAAAATAGAATCGCTGGGTGGTATGGTCAGCGTAGATTCTACTCCTGGTAAAGGAACGACCTTTCTAATCCAGTTACCACTGACACTATCTATTATTTCTGCCATGCTAGTGCAGATCGAAGGCGAAAAGTATGCGGTTCCCCTAAGCTCAATCATCGAAACGGCTGTGTTTAAACGCGAACAAATCATGAGGGCGCACCAACAGGATGTGATCGATTTTCGAGGTCGGATTGTTCCTCTCGTCTCATTGAGAAATATTTTCCATATCCCTTTGCAAGATGATCACGAAAAGAGCGAGATTTCAGTCGTGATTGTAAGAAAGGGAGATAAAATGGCCGGGCTTGTGGTTGATTCCTTTATTGGACAACAAGAAATCGTCTTGAAATCTCTAGGGAAGTATCTTGTTAATGTATTTGCTATTTCCGGTGCAACCATTTTAGGGAATGGACAGGTTGCTCTTATAATTGACTGTAACACACTAATTAAGTAGGGAACCAAAGGGGTGGGTTTGAATGGAACAGGAGTTGAAAGGGATTTTAAATGAACTGAAAGTCATTGTTTTTCGCTTACAAAATGAAGATTATGGGGTAGAGGTAAACCAGGTGAAATCGATCGAACGCCTGGAGCAAATCACTAGGGTTCCCAAAACTCCAAAGTTTGTCAAAGGGGTAATTAATTTACGAGGTGTGGTTACACCGATTATTGATTTAAGAGGACGTTTGGAATTGGAAGAATCCCCTTATACCGAAGATACTAGAATCATTATTGTTGCTGTCGAAGATCTTGAGATTGGTTTGATCGTCGATGCGGCAAATGATGTTATCGATGTTCCATCCAGTTTGATTGAACCGGCGCCAAAGGTGGTTGGTGGGGTAAAGGCGACCTACTTACGAGGAGTTGCCAAGTTAGAAAATAGGCTACTCATCTTGTTGAATTTAAACAAAGTTCTTAACCTAGAGGAAATCCAGCAGCTTGAAGAGTTAGAGGGTTAAACCTATGAAACTATTCAATTATGGTGAATTTCAATTTGATGTCCTAAAAGAGGTAGGGAATATAGGGGCAGGGAATGCAACTACAGCTCTTTCAAAATTAATCTCAAAAGAAATAGATATGAAAGTTCCGCTAGTCAATATAGTTAGCTTTGATGATATTGCCAATTTTGTCGGCGGGGATGAAATGGTTGTAGTTTCCGTTTACCTGCGTATTTTAGGAGATGTACCCGGAAATATGTTCTTTATCATGTCAGTGGATGCTGCAAAATCTCTGGTGAAAGAATTGACTGGGATACAGCCTTCCCAAGGGGATTTTTCTGATATGGAGCTCTCTGCGATTAGCGAGATGGGAAATATTTTGATTGGCTCATACCTTTCATCACTTGCCGATTTTACAAAGTTAAATATGCAACCTTCCGTTCCTTCCGTGGCTATCGATATGGCAGGGGCAGTTCTTAGTCACGGACTTATTGAAGCAAGCAGGTCAGGTGATTATGCGCTAGCGATTGATACAGAGTTTTTAGAAGGAAATGAGCAGGTGAATGGTCACTTTTTCCTTCTTCCTAACCCCAATTCATTAGAAAAACTTTTCTCTGCTTTAGGGGTGCCCGTCGAATGAATATAGTCAAAGTAGGGATGGCAGATTTAAATGTTGCCAGTTCACCCGATAAACTTAGAACTACGGGCCTAGGTTCCTGCGTAGGGGTTGCTTTATATGACAAGACAACAAAAATTGGCGGATTGGCACATGTTATGCTCCCCTCTTCGACCCTGAATAAAGGCGAACTCAATCCTGCGAAATATGCGGATACAGCTATACCAAAACTAGTTGAAAACATGGAAAGAAAAGGTGCGAACAGAAAAAGGCTTGTGGCCAAGATGGCCGGCGGTTCTCAAATGTTCACCTTTTCCTCTTCCAGCGATATTATGAGAATTGGACCAAGGAATGTGGAGGCCTGTAAGGATGCGCTAAATAAAGTTGGAATTCGTTTACTTGTGGAGGATACAGGAGGAAATTGGGGACGGACCATTGAGATAGACTGTTCAACGGGAATATTACAAGTAAGAACGGTTAATCAAGGAGTGAAAGATATTTAAAATGAAAGGCATGACGGTCAATGCATGTGTTGCATCCTTGGTGTTTTTGCTTACTTTTCTTATCACGATCAACCATAATACCCTGATGACTTCTTTTATGAGAGCAATGCTCGGGTTTGTAGTCTTTTTCTTTTTGATGTTTCCTATGAAATGGATGATCCAATGGTTGGTGAATCAAAATCAACCGGAATCAGGACAAAATAGTAGAGATCAACCAAGCTATTTTCAAGTTGAAACTCCAGATGAAGATTTGTTGCATCAAATTCAGCTACATGCGAATGCATCAAAAGAGAACGAGGGGTTGAAATCGGTGGATGACTTTAAACCGTTATCGCCGCCAACTCTAAAAAGAAAAGACGCTTCTCAAGGGATGAAACCAGAAGACATAGCAAATGCAGTAAGAGTCCTTTCTAATGAATAGTCAGCAAATAATCTTTATTAAGGAAGGGGGGCCTGCAATGGCGCGAACAGGTCTGAAAAAACAATTGGATATTGGGCTGTGGAAGCGATGGAGAATGGAAAATGATCGAGATGCAGGGGAACAACTTGTAAAGGCCTATTTACCCTTAGTTCATTATGTAGTCGGTCGTGTTGCCTCAGGCCTTCCGGGAACTGTTGATAAGGATGATTTGTACAGCTATGGACAACTTGGCTTACTGGATGCGATGAAAAAATTCGATTTTGACCGCGGTCTTCAATTTGAAACCTATGCCATGTGGAGGATTCGCGGGGCAATCGTTGACGGTATGCGTAATAATGATGTGCTTCCGCGTTCAGTCCGAGATAAAGTGAAGAAAATAGAAGAAGCCTATCAATCACTGGAACAGAGAAATTTACGAACGGTTACGGAGCGAGAAGTCAGTGAGTATTTGGGGATCAGCGAGAAAGATATTGCTCAGGTGTTTACAGATACTTCCTTTGCAAGCCGAGTTTCCCTTGATGAAACCACTCAGGATGAAGAGGAGCAAAAGCTTACAAGAAAATCCTTTGTTTCAGATGTTAAGGCAGAGGATCCGCAAAAGGCCCTTGATACACTTATGCAGAAACAATTGATCAAGGAGGCCATAGAAAAATTAACGGAAAAGGAAAGAACAGTTATTTCTTTAGTTTATTTTGAGGAACTTAGCTTAACAGAGATAGCGGAAATTTTAAGGCTATCACCCTCCCGCATATCCCAAATTCATTCCAAAGCCCTTTCCAGAATTCGATCGACATTGGAAACAATTCATGTATAGAAGAAAAAAGAAAGGTGCGGGTGGTAAACCATGAAAGACTGGATTTATTACTTGGTCATTTCGATTGTTCTTACTATTGGTGTGAACATATGGGTAAGCAGGGCTATTGCCCGAAGTGAAGCAGCAAAGCTAAAAAAGCTAGTGCGTTCTTTTGCAGATCAGATGGTAAAGGAGAATCAGGCTTTCCTAAATCAGTTAGGGAGTACCAATCTACAGGTGGAACAACAAATCACGGGGTTACAGGTCCATATCAAGCAATTGGAACAGTCCGTTGCCAACATTGTGGAAAGAATCGACTATCATGCTTTAGATATGGAGCCTTCCAAAGATGTCCAGGCAGAAGGGGTAAAAGACTTATTAGATAAAGACCGCTTGCACCTTCAAGAGCGTTATGGTGAAGTATTCGAACTGGTCAATAAAGGACTTACGATTGAGGAAATATCCCGCAGGCTGGGTTTTGGAAAAGGTGAACTTGAATTAATTCTACAGCTTGCAGGTGTAAAATCAATTTAAATCTAAAACTTTATGCTTGTTGCTTTTAAAAATCACATATGGTATAGTTATCAACGGTGTAAAAATACACACGCATATCAATTCAACCAAGGGTGCTATGCAGCGCATAGTCTTGACTTGAAGATGAGGTGTGCGGAGGAAAACAAAAACCAAGAGGAGGTGTTGTGAAGATGGCAGTAATCTCTATGAAACAGTTACTTGAAGCTGGTGTTCATTTTGGACATCAAACTCGTCGCTGGAACCCAAAAATGGCCAAGTACATCTTCACTGAAAGAAACGGAATTTACATTATTGACCTACAAAAGACGGTTAAGAAGGTAGAAGAAGCTTACAACTTCATTCGTGAAGTTTCGGCAAACGGTGGTAAAGTTCTTTTTGTTGGAACGAAGAAACAAGCCCAAGACTCTGTGAAAGAAGAAGCAGAACGTTGCGGAATGTTCTTTATTAATCAACGTTGGTTAGGTGGTACATTAACTAACTTCTCTACCATTCAAAAGAGAATCCAACGTCTTCATCAACTTGAAGCTATGGAATCCGACGGTACTTTCGAAGTTCTTCCTAAGAAAGAAGTTATTCTTCTTCGCAAAGAGAAAGATCGTCTTGAAAAGTTCTTAGGCGGAATTAAGAATATGAACGATCTTCCAGATGTTATGTTCGTAGTTGACCCTCGCAAAGAGCGTATTGCTGTTGCTGAGGCTCGTAAATTAGGTATCCCAATCGTTGGGATTGTAGATACTAATTGCGATCCAGATGAAATTGATTACGTCATCCCAGGGAATGACGATGCAATCCGCGCTGTTAAGTTATTAACTGCGAAAATGGCTGATGGAATTGTAGAAGCTAATCAAGGTGAACAAACAACTGCTTAATGTCTAAAAAGGGGTGGCCTAAGGGTGTGAAAACCCTTGCCACCCTTTTTCTTGGTAATATAACATAAAGGAGGATTTTAATATGGCTATTACTGCTGCTATGGTTAAAGAACTTCGTGAGAAAACTTCTGCAGGGATGATGGATTGTAAGAAGGCACTTGAAGAAGCAAATGGTGATATGGAGCGTGCAGCGGAAATTCTTCGTGAAAAAGGAATTGCCAAAGCTGCGAAAAAATCTGACCGTGTTGCTGCAGAAGGATTGTCAACCGTTGCGGTTAATGATCAAGTTGCTGCAATTGTCGAAGTGAACTGTGAAACAGACTTTGTTGCAAAAAATGAGGACTTCCAAAGATTAACCAAAGAAATTGCTGAATATATTGCTGCTAAGCGCCCGAGCGATGTAGATGCTGCTCTTGCTGGAGAGTTTACAAATGGAAAAACCTTGGAAACTTACCTCAATGAGAAAATCTCTACTATAGGTGAACGTCTTTCGTTACGCCGCTTTGGTGTTCTTGAAAAGCCTTCAAACGGCACTTTAGGTTCATATTTACATATGGGAGGGAAAATTGGGGTTATTGTCCAATTAGACGGTAATGCAGATGAATCCCTTGCTAAGGATATTGCGATGCATATTGCTGCTGTGAACCCTAAATATGTTTCCCGTGATCAAGTTTCTGGGGATGAAATTGAGAAAGAAAAAGAAATTTTGAAGGCACAAGCACTTAATGAAGGAAAACCAGCTAACATTGTAGAAAAAATGGTAGAGGGTCGTCTTGGTAAGTTTTTTGAAGAAATATGCTTGAATGACCAAGCGTTTGTTAAGGATTCCGACAAAAAAGTTGGTAAGTTGTTAAACGAAAAAGGGGCTAAAGTAACTGGTTTCGTTCGTTATGAAGTAGGAGAAGGCTTAGAAAAGCGCCAAGATAATTTCGCCGAAGAAGTTATGGCCCAAACGAAAAAATAGTAATTAACTTTTCAATGAAAAAGGGGGACACAACGTGTTCCCTATTTTTGAAGATGTGTTTTAAATGAAGGAAAGCCAGATGATTTTAAGGATGGAGGGTAACTTATGCCTTTACCCGCGTATAAAAGGGTTGTTTTAAAATTAAGTGGTGAAGCATTAGCTGGGGATGTAGGTTATGGAATTGATGCCACGGTGATCACTTCTATATCTGATCAGATCAAGGAAATTGTTGAACTTGGAGTGCAGGTCGCTATCGTTGTTGGCGGAGGAAATATTTGGCGCGGCATTGCTGGTAGTGCAAAAGGTATTGACCGTGCGACTGCGGATTATATGGGTATGCTTGCCACTGTAATGAATGCGATGGCCTTGCAGGATGGCCTAGAGAAAGCAGGCGTACCGACACGTGTTCAAACTTCAATCGAAATGAGACAGGTTGCAGAACCTTATATTCGCAGGAAGGCCATTCGTCACCTGGAAAAAAATCGTGTTGTGATTTTTGCTGCGGGTACAGGGAACCCTTATTTCTCTACTGACACAACAGCCGCTTTGAGGGCAGCTGAAATTGAAGCGGAAGTCATCTTGATGGCGAAGAACAAGGTGGATGGTGTATATAATGCAGACCCATCGGTAGACCCAACTGCTAAGAAGTACGATCGCCTAACTTTCTTAGATGTACTTAATCAGGGTCTTGGTGTAATGGATTCAACCGCATCCTCGCTCTGTATGGATAATGATATCCCATTGGTTGTCTTCTCTATTATGGAGTCCGGTAATATTAAAAGAGCTATTATGGGAGATAAAATAGGAACAATTGTGAAGGGAGGCTAAATTCAATGCCACAAAAAGTTATTAAAGATGCTGAAGACCGGATGTCAAAAGCGATTACTGCACTGAAAAAGAACCTATCAACACTTCGCGCTGGAAGAGCCAATCCAGCTTTATTGGAAAAGGTGACTGTAGATTATTATGGATCACCCACACCTGTCAATCAAATGGCTAATGTAAGTGTTCCAGAACCTCGCCTGATCATTATTCAGCCTTGGGATAAGTCACAATTAGGTCCTATAGAAAAGGCAATTTTGAAGTCTGATCTAGGATTAACGCCTACCAACGATGGAAACGTCATTCGCTTGATGATCCCTGCGTTGACAGAGGAAAGAAGAGCTGAGCTTGTCAAGCTAGTGAAAAAAGAAGGTGAAGAGGCGAAGATCGCAATCCGCAACATCCGTCGGGATGCTAATGATGCCTTTAAGAAACTGCAAAAAGATGGTATGATTTCTGAAGATGATTTAAAAAGAAATCAAGATATTATGCAGAAATCAACAGATAATTTCACCACGCAAGTTGATAAAATTGTACAAGAAAAAGACAAGGAAATTATGGAAGTATAAATCATCAAAATTCCCCCAGGTAAAATGGGGGTTTGTGTATATTGGCTTTTTTTGGGGGAAAACTTATGTTGGGTAAGATTACCAAATGGATGCAGGGCAAAGAATCGACTGCTGGGAATGAAGAAATTGAACTTGATCCCAAGTTAATCCCGGAGCATGTTGCGATTATTATGGACGGTAATGGTCGTTGGGCAAAAAAGAGGGGATTGCCGCGTGTTGCGGGTCATCGCGCGGGGATGAAGGCTGTAAAGGAAGTCACTCGGGCAGCAAATGATATTGGGATTAAAGTGCTGACACTCTATGCATTCTCAACGGAAAATTGGAAACGCCCGAAGGACGAAGTAGATTACTTAATGAAACTTCCCCAAGAATATATTTTAACAGAGCTAGATGAATTGATTGAGCAGAATGTCCAAGTGAGAATGTTGGGAAATCCAGATCAGTTGCCAACTTTTACAATCGAAGCGGTTCTCGAGGCAAAGGAACGGACAAAGCTCAATACAGGACTTATCCTCAATTTTGCTTTAAATTACGGTAGTCGCGATGAAATCGTTCATGCCATTCAACAGCTTGCTGGAGATGTAAAGAATGGGCAAGTGGATATTGAGGATATCTCTGAAGAGATTTTTAATCGTTATTTATATACGAACGGGTTACCTGATCCTGATTTGTTGATTAGAACAAGCGGTGAAGTTCGACTCAGTAATTTTATGCTTTGGCAACTGGCTTATGCGGAAATGTACTTCAGTGAAGTGTATTGGCCGGATTTTACCAAGCAAGAATTATGGAAGGCCATTTACAATTATCAGCACCGCAACCGCCGGTATGGCGCGGTATAAGGGTGGAGTGAGGAATTTGAAAACAAGAATTGTAACGGGTGCCATAGGAGGAGCCGTATTTCTTTCACTTGTGTACGCGGGGGGAATAGCATTAGGGATCCTCCTTTTTTTCATTGGCTTGTTCGGTTTTAATGAATGGTTAAAAATGGGTCGCATACATATAGGAAGTAAACATGGAATCGTCGGTTTACTCTTTACCATTTACTATTTTCTACCGGTATATGTAACTGGGGGATGGACGAGTAAAAGTTTGCTTGTTGAATTAATGGTTTTATTGATTATTATGGTGTTAAGCAAAAACAGGGCGAATATCCAGGAAATTTCCTATGTGTATTTGGGGTCTATTTTTTTAGGAATTGCCCTTCATTATATGTATGAAACACGACTAATGGAGAATGGTTTAACGCTCACTTTGGTCATTTTAATTGCTGTGTGGACAACAGATACTGCCGCTTATTTTGTGGGAAGGGCTTTTGGTAAACATAAGCTCTGGCCTGCAATCAGTCCGAACAAAACGGTGGAGGGGTCGGTAGGGGCGATTGTTTTTGCGGTCTTGGCAGTCGTCCTATTTGCATTGTTTTCCGCGCAAATCACGGTTCCTTTTGCTTTTCTGCTAGCCTTGGCAATCTCCATCGGCGGACAGATCGGGGACTTGGTGGAATCTGCTGTCAAAAGGACATTTGATGTGAAAGACTCCGGTCAAATCTTGCCCGGGCATGGTGGAGTATTAGACCGCTTTGACAGTTTGTTGTTTGTATTTATACTCTTGCATTTGCTATCCTTAATATGAAAAAGAAAGGTGTGGCCTTTTTTTGCTATATATATCGATTCTCGGCTCTACCGGTTCAATTGGCCAACAAACCTTAGAAGTCATTTCGGAACACCCGGATCGCTTTGCTGTTGCTGGGTTGGCTGCTGGATATAACTGGGAGCTTATGGTACAGCAAATTGAACAATTTCAGCCACAGATTGTTGCCGTTGCGACAAAAGAAATTGCCGATAAGGTGAAACTGCACACGACAAGTAGTGCGCAAGTTTTGTACGGAGAAGAAGGTTTAAATGCAGTGGCAACCAACGACAAAACTCAATTCGTCGTTTCTGCAATTGTCGGCAGTGCTGGGCTTGCTCCCACATTGCAGGCGATTGAGGCTGGAAAGACGATTGGTCTGGCGAACAAAGAGACACTGGTTACGGCGGGACATATTGTAATGAGCAAAGCAAAGCAATATGGGGTACCAATCCTTCCGATCGACAGTGAACATTCTGCTATTTTTCAATGTCTTCAAGGGGAAAACTCGAGTTCTGTGGAACGACTTATACTTACTGCGTCTGGCGGGGCTTTCCGGGACAAAAGCCGGGAGGAACTGGGAAATGTTTCGGTTGAAGCAGCATTGCAGCATCCAAATTGGCAGATGGGAGCAAAAATTACGATCGATTCGGCTACAATGATGAATAAAGGATTAGAAGTGATTGAAGCTCATTGGCTGTTTCAATTACCTTTCACCAAAATTAATTGTATCCTGCATCGGGAAAGTATTGTCCATTCGATGGTTGAATTTACCGATCGGGCCTTAAAGGCTCAATTAGGTACACCTGATATGCGGGTACCGATTCAATATGCTTTGACCTATCCGGCAAGAATTCCTTTAAATACTCCTCCATTAGACCTAACAAAACTGGCTGAACTGCATTTTGCACCCGTTGATCTTAAACGGTATCCCGCGCTAAAGCTTGCTTATCAATGTGGTACGAAGGGCGGTACCATGCCGACGGTTCTCAATGCAGCTAATGAAGTGATTGTTGGTCGTTTTCTTAAAGGAGAGTTTCCATTCCTGGAAATCGAGCCTGCCATTGAAGGGGTTCTATCCAAGCATGAATCCATTCAAGCTCCAAACCTGGAGGAAATCTGGGCCGCAGATCGCTGGGCGAGACAAATGGCGTCCGAAATCTTCATTTAAAAAACAAACCTGCCTTACCAATAGCCAAACCTCCAAATCGCAATCGAAAGGTGTGTTGTCATGTTTGAGGTCATTTCCATAATCCTTGTATTTGGTGCCTTGGTATTTTTTCATGAATTGGGGCATTTAGTGTTTGCAAAACGGGCAGGTATACTCTGTCGTGAATTTGCCTTGGGCATGGGACCTAAGCTTTCCTCATTTAAAAGGGGTGAAACTACTTATACACTTCGCCTCTTACCGATTGGCGGATTTGTCAGGATGGCCGGTGAAGATCCGGAGGTTGTCAAGGTAAATCCAGGTCAAGAGGTAGGGGTCCAGCTGGAGGGCGGACAGATTGTCAAGATCTTTACGGACCGCCTGAAAAATTACCCGCAAGCGGAAATCATTTCCGTTGAAAACATTGATCTCGATCAAAAATTATTTATTGAGGCCTATGTGGATGGTGAATTAAAACGATGGAAGGTGCATCCACAGGCGATGATGGTACATCAGGGGCAGGAAGTGCAAATCGCCCCGTGGAATCGTCAATTCGGAAGTAAAACCATTGGACAAAGAGCTGCTGCCATTTTTGCCGGACCTGCTGCCAATTTCATTCTTGCCTTTATTCTTTTAACGGTAATGGCACTTTCCTATGGAACCCCGGTTAACCAACCGATTCTCGGTCAAATTAGCTCCGGAGGTCCGGCCGAAAAGGCTGGACTACAACAAGGGGATAAGATTATTAGGGTTAACAACAAAACGGTAAATAACTGGGAAGAGATTGTTGCAATTGTCAGCAAATCCCCTGGTGAAAAAGTAACGTTCACACTTGAGCGGAATGGCAAGCCAATGGAAATTTCCTTTATTACAGATAATGTAGAAAATGTTGGGAAAATAGGAGTTTATCAGCCTCTAAGCAAAGACTTTCTGTTATCCCTTAAATATGGGGCGGATACCACCTGGCAGTTCTCCACGTTAATCTTTAAAGGGCTTGGAATGTTGGTTACAGGAAAAGTGTCTATGGAAGAATTATCGGGTCCGGTTGGGATCTTTAATTATACGTACGAAGCTGCAGAAAGGGGTGTGGCTATGTTGTTGAAATGGTCCGCCATACTTAGTGTAAACCTAGGTATTATGAACCTTTTGCCTCTGCCTGCACTCGACGGTGGGAGACTAGTCTTTCTCTTTTTGGAAGCTTTGCGTGGAAGACCTGTTGACCCACAAAAAGAAGGAATGGTCCATTTCCTCGGCTTTGCTTTTTTAATGCTGTTGATCCTTGTTATAACCTGGAATGATATACAAAGATTTTTCTTTTCATAATTCAAAAGTTAATAGTCCCTGTTGATAGGAGGAGAGTTTTTTGCGGCAATCGAATTTATTTGTTCCAACACTTCGTGAAGTACCTTCGGAAGCGGAAATTGTAAGCCATCAGTTAATGTTAAGAGCAGGATTTATACGTCAGCTTGTTTCTGGGGTTTATTCCTACTTGCCTTTAGGGCATAGAGTACTACGCAAAGTCACAAATATTGTAAGGGAAGAAATGGAACGTGCGGGCGCACAGGAAATTTCCATGCCCGCCATCCAACCAGCTGAGCTTTGGCAGGAAACTGGCAGATGGGAAGCTTATGGACCAGAATTAATGAGGTTAAAAGATCGTCATGACCGGAGCTTCGTTTTAGGACCCACGCATGAAGAAGTAGTTACAAGTATCGCAAGAGATGGAATCAATTCCTACAAGAAACTTCCTGTGAACTTGTTTCAAATTCAAACCAAATATCGAGATGAGGTAAGGCCTCGATTTGGTGTTGTCCGCGCTCGTGAATTTGTGATGAAAGATGCTTACTCCTTTGACATTGACCGTGAAGGACTAGACAAAAGTTATCAGACCATGTACGACGCCTATATGCAGATTTTTACCCGTTGCGGCTTGAATTTCCGTGCGGTGGAAGCAGATGCAGGAGCCATTGGGGGAAAAGGAACCCATGAATTTATGGCCCTTTCCGAGATTGGAGAGGACACTATTGCCTACTGTGATTCCTGTCACTATGCGGCAAATCTCGAACAGGCAGTTGTACAATACAAAGGACAAGCCTCTTCAGAAGCTCCACTGACCACTGAGAAGGTACACACCCCAAATGTGAAGAGCATTGAACAACTTGTCGATTTTCTCCAGATCACTTCAGACAAGCTGATTAAGTCGCTAATGTTCAAACTCGACGACCAATTCGTTTTGGCGCTGGTTCGCGGGGATCATGAATTGAACGATGTCAAACTAAAAAATATGTTTGATACTAATACAATTCGCTTTGCTACCGAACAAGAAATTATGGATGTTATGGGTGCCCCAGTAGGCTTTATCGGGCCAGTTGGGGTTGAAGAAAAAGTAACGGTGGTCGCAGATCACGCAATAAAGGATATGGTTAACGCCGTTGTCGGTGCCGGGGAAAAAGACTACCACTTATTAAACGTAACCCCGGGTCATGAATTCAAGGTATCTGAATACAGTGATCTTAGAAATATTCAAGAGGGCGATGCTTGTCCGCAATGTGGCGGAGAGATCCATTTCGCTCGAGGGATTGAAGTGGGCCACGTATTTAAATTAGGGACTCGTTATAGTGAAAAGATGAGAGCGACCTTTCTTGATGAACAAGGAAAGGAAAAGCCAATGATCATGGGATGTTATGGGATAGGAATTTCCCGTACCATTGCTGCAGTCATTGAACAAAGCCATGATGAACATGGGATCATCTGGCCCCTCTCAATTGCCCCCTATGATGTGCATGTCATACCTGTCAATGTGAAGAATGATGAGCAGCGCCAATTGGCGGAAGAAATCTATGCTTCCCTGCAAGAGGCTGGCCTTGAAGTTCTTATCGATGATCGGGCAGAACGTGCGGGCGTTAAGTTTAAGGATGCGGATTTGATCGGTATTCCGCTTCGTGTAGTCGTTGGGGCGAAAGCAGGAGAAAAGCTGGTAGAATGCAAAGTTAGGAAAACCAGTGAAACCGTGGAAATTTCTGCAGATCAAGTGGTTTCCTATTTGAAAGAGATGTTGAACAAGTTATAATAAGATTGACCTTTGGTGAGTTCCGGGCAAATACGGAACTCATCGTTGTTTTCTGGCAAGGTCTTATAAATAGATAAATAAAGAATAAAAAGAAATGGGGACGGGGCATGGAGGAATGGATGGAACAGAAGGAACGTTTTCAACTTCTTTTGCGGCAGACCGACATACCTGAGGAGTATCGAAGTCAATATTTTGCAGAGGGCAGAATTGAAAGATTGGAACTGAGCAGACAAAATAAAAAATGGACTTTTTTTATTCGGCTTGAGCAGCTCCTTCCTGCATTAGTTTATCGCGCCTTTATTCAAAGACTGCAGTCTACCTTCGCCCATATTGCTGCAATAGATTGCTATATTTCCTATACTCAGGAAATAAACTGGGAATTGTTTATTGGCGAATACTGGAGCTACCTTATAGACAGCATGTTGGCTGAACAGCTGACCGGAACGTTTTCATTACAAGGAAAAACCCCCTATATTGAAAAGGAAAAGGCAACGATTACGGTTTCCAATGAAATCGAATTATCGATGATAAGGAAAAAGGAAATCGATAAGCTTCTTTCTGAGGCAACTTTTAAGCTAACAGGAGTATCTCTGCCTATTCTATTTAAAATTGAGGAAAATGAGGCTGAATTGCTTGCTTTCCTTGAACAGCGCGAACAAGAGGATCGAACAAGGGCGATGGATGCGATTGTCGTTGAGAAAGAAAAAGCAAAGGATGACAAAGCCCCTTCATTATCAGATTCGAAATTGGAATTTTTAATCGGTTATAAAATACAAGATGAACCTGTACCGCTTCGGCAGATTACGGAAGAAGAAAAGAGAATTACTGTCCAAGGCCAGGTTTTCGCTGCGGAAATTAGGGAACTGAGAAGCGGGCGTTCTCTACTTACGTTTCGCATGACAGATTATACGGATTCGATTAGCGTCAAGATTTTTTCCCGTGACAAAGAGGACATTCCGATGCTCTCAGCTGTAAATGAAGGCATGTGGGTGAAGGTCCGGGGCGGGGTCCAGTTTGACACCTTTTCGAGGGAATTGGTATTGAATGCTAACGATGTAAACGAAGTCAAACCGCGGATGAGGGAGGATACAGCCGAGGAGAAAAGAATAGAACTCCATCTACATACGCCAATGAGCACGATGGATGCGATTACCCCAGTAAAAAAACTGGTTGCACAAGCAGCAAAATGGGGGCATCCTGCGATTGCAATTACAGATCATGGCGGTGTACAAAGCTTTCCGGAAGCGTATAGTGCCGGACAGAAGGCAGGAATAAAGGTTATCTATGGAGTAGAAGCCAATATTGTTGACGATGGTGTTCCGATAGTATATCAGCCACAGGAGAGAAAGCTAAAAGAGGCTACATACGTTGTTTTCGACGTCGAGACGACCGGATTGTCAGTTGTTTATAATACGATTATTGAATTAGCTGCCGTTAAAATGTGCAATGGCGAGGTGATCGAACGTTTTGAGAGATTTGCCAACCCGCATGAGAGTCTTTCCAAGACGATTCGCGATTTAACGGGGATCACGGATGACATGCTGATCGATGCTCCGGAGATCGATGAGGTTTTACGGGAATTCCGGGAGTTTGCCTCTGATAGTGTTTTAGTAGCACATAATGCAAGATTTGATATGGGGTTCCTAAATGCTGGATATAAAAAAATCGGTGAACCTGAAATGGACAACCCTGTGCTTGATACATTGGAATTGGCCAGATTTCTTATGCCAGAATTGAAGAATCACCGCTTGAATACGCTGTGTGATAAGCTTGGCGTAGAATTGGTCAGCCACCATAGAGCCGTCTATGATGCCGAGGCAACGGGACATATGTTGTGGAAATTAATTTTGCGTTTGGAAGATCGAGAGATTCTCGATTTAATGAGGATTAACGACCATATTGGGAAGGGCGACTGGATGAGGCAGCGTCCTTTTCATGTAATCCTGTTGGCGAAAAATCAGAAGGGGCTGCGTAATCTATATATCTTAGTTTCAAAGGCACATATCGAATACTATCATCGTGTGCCACGTATTCCCCGAAGTGAACTGCTTAAGTACCGAGAAGGGATTTTGATCGGTTCTGGTTGTGAACGCGGCGAACTGTTCTCCACTGTGATGCAGAAGTCCCTTGAAGAAGCGGAAGAAGTAGCGAAGTTTTATGATTATCTGGAAATTCAGCCAACCTACTATAACAAGCATCTAATAGAGAAAGAACTGGTAAAAGACGAGCAAGCCTTGCAAGAGATAAATCAAAAGATTGTTGAGTTAGGGCGTCGATTGAATAAACCAGTGGTTGCGACAGGGAATGTTCATTATCTTGAACCACATGAAAAAATTTATCGTCAGATTTTGATTCAAGGTCTTGGCGGAGCAAGCATGATGAACCCGGACAAACTTCCAGATGCCCATTTTCCAACAACCAATGAGTTTTTGCAGGAGTTTAGATACCTTGGTGAGGACACAGCGAAAGAGGTCGTGATTTACGGTCCGCGTCAGGTCAATGAGTGGATTGAAGAAGTCAAACCGATCCCGGACAAACTCTATACACCTGAAATTGACGGGGTAAATGAGAAAACGGAAGAAATGAGCTATGAAATGGCCGTTCGCATTTATGGAAGCCCCTTGCCAGATATTGTCCAAAAACGTCTGGAAAAAGAACTAGCAAGTATTATCGGGCACGGGTTTGCCGTAATCTACTACATTTCTCATCAGTTGGTAAAAAAATCATTGCAGGATGGATATCTGGTAGGATCAAGGGGGTCTGTCGGATCTTCCCTAGTCGCTACAATGATGGAGATAACCGAGGTTAATCCGCTGCCCCCGCATTATATTTGTCCAGAATGCAAGCACTCTGAATTTATCGAGGATGGGTCTGTGGCATGCGGTTACGACCTACCCGATAAAAATTGTCCACAGTGTGGCACAGCTTTTAAAAAAGATGGACACGATATTCCTTTTGAGACCTTCTTAGGATTTAAAGGGGATAAAGTTCCGGATATTGACTTGAATTTCTCCGGTGAATACCAACCACGTGCGCACAATTATACGAAAGTGCTATTTGGTGAGGATTATGTTTACCGTGCAGGTACCATTGGTACTGTTGCTGATAAAACAGCTTATGGGTATGTCAAAAAGTATGAGGAAGAAAAAGGGCTCCAGCTCAAAAATACTGAAATTCTTCGCCTTGCTTCGGGTTGTACAGGCGTGAAGCGGACAACCGGACAGCATCCGGGCGGGATTATTGTAGTTCCAAATTATACGGATATCTACGATTTTTGCCCGATACAATTCCCGGCTGATGATAAAACATCTGAATGGAAAACAACCCATTTTGATTTCCATTCGATTCATGATAACCTTTTAAAATTAGATATTCTAGGGCATGATGATCCAACCGTAATCCGTATGTTGCAGGATTTAACCGGACTTGATCCGAAGGAAATTCCCACAGATGACCCCTTGGTAATGGGGATCTTTAACAGTCCTGCCCCTCTAGGTGTTACAGCTGAGCAAATTCGGACAAAAACAGGAACTTTGGGGATTCCGGAGTTTGGCACCAAATTTGTGCGGCAAATGCTCGAAGATACAAAACCAACAACCTTTGCCGAGTTGGTCCAGATTTCAGGGCTGTCACACGGTACAGACGTCTGGCTAAATAACGCCCAAGAGCTTATTCGTCAAGGTACTTGTACATTGAAGGATGTAATCGGCTGCCGTGACGACATCATGGTCTATTTGATGTATAAAGGTCTTGAACCAAGTTTAGCATTTAAAATTATGGAAAGCGTGCGAAAAGGAAAGGGACTTACCCCGGAAATGGAAGAGGATATGAAGAAGAATCAAGTTCCGGACTGGTATATTTGGTCGTGTAAACAAATCAAGTATATGTTCCCAAAGGCGCACGCAACAGCCTATGTACTCATGGCCGTAAGGATTGCCTATTTTAAGGTTCATTATCCGATCCAATATTATGCAACGTACTTTACTGTTCGAGCCGATGACTTTGATATTCCTTTAATGGTGAAAGGAAGCGCAGCGATCGCTGACAAGATCGAAGAAATTGAACGGAAGGGTAATGAGGCAACACCAAAGGAAAAGAGTTTGCTCACCGTTCTAGAATTAGCCTTGGAAATGTGTGAACGTGGATTTCATTTTAAGAACATCGATCTTTACCGTTCTGATGCAACCAAGTTTCTTGTCGACGGGAATGGTCTTATCCCTCCGTTTAATTCACTTCCAGGGGTAGGGACGAACGCGGCAATTAATATTGCTGAGGCAAGGGAGCAGGGCGAGTTTTTATCAATTGAAGATATGCAACAGCGATCAAAGGTATCAAAAACAGTCCTCGATTATCTTCAGGAACAGGGGTGCTTGGAAGGGTTGCCGCAGTCTAACCAACTTTCCTTATTTTAGTGGAATGTCATCTGATTTTTGCGGTCCTTAAGGTTCAGTTGCTAGCTTAATAGGATTATGGTATAATTTTTTTGGAAATACTGAGGATACTTGACTATTCAGAGTGGGGAAACCCACTCTTTCGTTTTACATTCAAGCTAAATCGAATGATTTGGATAAACGATAACTTCGGATAGCGAAATGCTGATGAAAGGAGGAGGTTCTATTGGCAAAAAATGTGATTCATACCGTTGAACAGCTCGTCTTACCTATTTTAGATGGCGTTCAATTGGAATTGGTCGATATTGAATACATAAAGGAAGGCAGCAATTGGTTCCTCCGGGTTTTTATTGATAAAGAGGGTGGTGTGGATATCGATGACTGCGGTATGGTCAGTGAGAAATTAAGCAAAAAGCTTGACGAAGTTGACCCGATTCCAACCGCTTACTTTTTAGAGGTATCTTCACCTGGTATTGAACGTCCCTTGAAAAAGCCAAAGGACTTTGAATGGGCAGTGGGCAAACGAATTTCGGTGAAAACAAAAGAAGCAATCTCTGGGACTATTGTCTTTGAAGGTGATTTGATGGCTTTTGACGGAGAACAGATTACCTTAAAAGAGGAAAGCCAAACCATGGAGATTCCCTTAGAAAAAATTGAATCAGCCCGATTGTCTGTTGTTTTTTAGCGCAGCACAAGTTGCAGATAAGGAGGAGTATAATGAACGTGGATTTTATTGAAGCCTTAAATGATATAGAGAAAGAGAAAGGCATAGATAAGGAAATCTTAATTGAAGCGATTGAGGCAGCTTTGATTTCCGGATATAAGCGGAACTTTAATTCAGCTCAAAATGTACGAGTGGATGTCAATCGTGAAACGGGCCAAGTAAAAGTTTATGCAAGGAAAACAGTTGTTGAGGATGTGCTTGATCCGCGCATGGAAATATCCTTGGAAGCGGCCCAGGAAATTGACCCGAACTTCCACCTCGAAGACATCGTGGAAATCGAGGTTACTCCAAGGGACTTTGGGCGGATTGCAGCACAAACCGCAAAGCAAGTTGTAACCCAGAGAATTCGGGAAGCTGAAAGAGGAATTATTTTCAGTGAATTTATTGATCGGGAAGATGATATTATTACTGGGATCGTGCAAAGACAGGATGCTAGGAATTACTATATCGATCTTGGAAAGGTCGAGGCAATTATGCCATTAAACGAAAAGATGCCTGGTGAAACATTTGAACAAGGCGGACGGATTAAGGCATATATTACGAAAGTAGAGAAAACAACAAAGGGCCCGCAAATCTTTGTCTCTCGAACTCACCCAGGGTTACTAAAAAGATTATTTGAACTTGAAGTACCGGAAATCTTTGATGGCGTGGTGGAAATTAAATCCGTTGCCCGAGAAGCGGGGGATCGTTCTAAAATAGCGGTCCATTCTGTTGATCCAAATGTTGATCCTGTTGGTGCCTGTGTTGGGCCAAAAGGGAGTCGAGTGCAAACGATCGTCAATGAATTAAGAGGCGAAAAAATTGATATCGTTAAATGGTCTGAAGACCCAAAAGTTTATGTAGCTAATGCGCTGAGTCCATCAAAGGTATTGACAGTGGAAGTATCCGAGAATGAAAAAGCGACACGTGTGGTTGTTCCTGATTTTCAACTTTCCCTCGCCATTGGGAAAAGAGGTCAGAATGCTCGATTGGCTGCAAAGTTAACAGGCTGGAAAATCGACATTAAGAGTGAATCACAAGCAAAAAAGGAAGGGTTGGAGTTACCTGAGGATTCTTCACTTGACCCGGATGCGGGTGAGCTTTCACAAGATGAAACGAACGTATAGGAAAGGCGGGGAATCGAATGAAACCTAGAAAGGTACCAATGCGAAAATGCGTGGCCTGTCAAGAGATGACCCCCAAAAAAGAACTGATTCGGATTGTACGGAGTCCTGAGGGTGAAGTAAAAATTGATGCGTCAGGAAAATCCTCAGGACGTGGGGCCTATATTTGTAAGAAGGCTGAGTGTTTTGCTCTCGCAAAAAAGCGAAAAGCACTAGATAGGTCCCTTGAAGTGTCTATTCCCGAAGAGATCTACGATCGTCTTGAAATAGATTGGATTGGACTGGATAAAGGTGAATAAAGTTGAACAATTTCTTGGTTTGGCTATGCGAGCGAAGAAGCTGGTAACTGGCGAAGAATTAGTTGTCAAATCGATCTCCAACAAGCAAGTTGCTTTGGTGATTTTGGCCGGGGACGCATCCGCAAATACAAGAAAAAAACTGCAAGACAAATGTACAACATATGATATCCCAATTCGTTTGTATGCAGATAGGAATCGCCTGGGTCACTGCATTGGAAAGGAACAGAGGGTTGTCATTGGGGTGAAGGATGGTGGGTTTGCCCGTGAACTGCTGAAGCATTTGGATAACGTATAGGGGGTAACAAATGAGTAAAATCAGGGTATATGAATTCGCGAAACAAATAAATATTTCCAGTAAGGAATTAATTAATCTCTTAAAGAAAATGGATGTTGAGGTTACCAATCACATGAGCATGTTGGATGCCAATGTGACAAAAAAGGTTGAACAATATTTAAGCAACCTGAAACCTGGGGCAAAGTCTGAACAGCATAAAACCGACGAAAAGCCGAATCACCAAAGGGAAGGACACCAGGATCGGAATCCTTCCACGGGGAATGCGAACAATCAAAAACCAAGACCAAAATCGAATGGAAACCAGCAGTCCGGAAAACGTGAACACCAGCAGCATCAGCACAATAAAAATCAGAACCAGAAGCCGTCCGCCGAACATCGCAGTCAAAACCAGACAAATCGTACCAATGATCAACAAGGAAAAAAAGCAACTCAACAACACAGGGCTAACAACAGGCCATCTCCTAGTGAGAAGGAAAAGAGAGGGAATTTGGTGGAAAGCAGAAATACACAAAACCAGGCAGTGAAAACTGTTAAAGACGAAAACTATGAGACCCGTGGGAAAACGAAGGTCAAGTCTAAGGGGAATCCAAAGAGATTTGATGATAATAAAAACTCAGTTGATTTTTCAAACAAGCTCAAGCAAAAGAAGGGTACCCAGCCTGAGCCGAGAGCGCCTAAACCATTGCCAGAGAAGATCGTATTCACAGAAAGTATGTCTGTCGGAGAACTAGCCAAAAAATTGGGTAAAGAGCCTTCGGAAATCATTAAAAAATTGCTCTTCCTAGGTATAATGGCAAACATCAATCAAGAATTGGACGGCGATACGATTACTTTGATCGCAGGGGAATATGGTGTTGAGGTAGAAGAGAAGATTCTCATTAATGAACTTGAATTTGAAACCATTGAGGAGAATGACGATCCGGCTAATCTACAAGAACGCCCTCCTGTCGTTACTATTATGGGTCACGTTGACCATGGGAAAACGACGTTGCTTGATGCGATTCGCCGTGCCAGCGTAGTTTCCACGGAAGCGGGCGGTATCACCCAGCATATCGGTGCTTACCAAGTGGAAATTAACAATAAGAAGATTACTTTCCTTGATACACCGGGACACGCAGCTTTCACCACGATGAGAGCTAGAGGCGCACAGGTAACGGACATTACCATTCTTGTAGTGGCCGCAGATGACGGAGTCATGCCGCAAACGATAGAAGCCATTAACCACGCGAAAGCAGCAAAAGTACCGATTATTGTAGCGGTTAATAAAATGGATAAACCAGCAGCAAATCCCGACCGTGTGATGAATGAGTTGACGGAACATGGTTTGGTAGCTGAAGCCTGGGGTGGGGAAACCATCTTTGTTCAAGTATCTGCTCTTCAAAAACAAGGTTTAGAGGATCTTTTGGAAATGGTACTGCTTGTTGCGGAAGTACAAGAGTTGAAGGCTAATCCAAATAAACGGGCAAGGGGAACTGTCATTGAAGCTGAGCTTGACCGTGGACGTGGAACAGTGGCTACTGTGCTCGTACAGAATGGGACGCTTCACGTTGGGGATCCGATTGTTGTCGGAAGCTCCTTTGGACGTGTAAGGGCGATGGTAAACGATAAGGGCCGTCGGATCAAGGAAGCTGGTCCGTCGACACCTGTAGAAATCACAGGGTTGAATGATGTGCCACAAGCTGGAGATCAATTTATGGTATTCGAGGACGAAAAGAAGGCTCGTTCCATTGGAGAAAAACGTGCTTCGATGAAGCGTGAAGTGGAATTGAGGGCTTCCGCACGCGTATCCCTAGACGACTTGTTCAATCAAATAAAAGAGGGAAATATTAAAGAAGTTTCCGTCATTATTAAAGGGGATGTTCAAGGTTCTGTTGAGGCGTTGCGTGGCTCCTTGGAGAAGATTGATGTGGAAGGCGCAAGGGTTAAGATTATCCACACAGGGGTAGGGGCGATTACAGAGTCCGACGTTATCTTAGCTTCTGCTTCAAACGCGATCATTATTGGGTTTAACGTCAGACCTGACGCCAATGCCAAATCAACTGCTGAATCCCAAGGCGTTGACATCCGTCTACATCGAATTATTTATAAAGTGATGGAAGAAATTGAAGCGGCCATGAAGGGGATGCTTGAGCCCGTTTATCAAGAAAAGGTTATTGGCCAAGCTGAAATTCGCCAGGTATTTAAGGTTTCAAAGGTTGGAAATATTGCCGGATGCTATGTAACGGATGGGAAAATTACGCGCGATTCCGGCGTTCGGGTGATCCGTGATGGGGTTGTCATTTTTGAAGGAAAACTCGATACACTCAAACGCTTTAAGGATGACGCCAAGGAAGTTGCACAAGGATACGAATGTGGAATTACGATTGAGCGTTACAATGATATTAAAGAAGGCGATATCATAGAGGCCTTTATTATGGAAGAAATTCCAGCAACCTAATGAATTATCACAAATGCTTGGGCTAAAATGAGTAGCACAAGGTATTTTGTTTAAACTAACATAAAGGATCAATCAGCTGCTCTATGCAATGAGCACGGAGCAGCTGATATCTACTACTCGAGGTGATCCCGTGAGTAAGGTTCGTGTAAGTCGGATTGGTGAACAAATGAAAAAGGAATTAAGCCAGATCATCCAACAGGAAATTAAAGATCCACGGATTGGATTTGTAACTGTTACTGGTGTGGAAGTAACGGGTGATCTGCAGCAAGCCAAAGTTTACGTTAGTATAATGGGTAATGAGGAACAAACGGAGAACTCTTTGGCTGCATTGCAAAAAGCAAAAGGTTTTCTACGAACGGAAGTTGGTCGAAGAGTTCAGCTTCGCCATACACCAGAATTACTCTTTAAGATCGATAAGTCTATCGAATATGGCAGTAAAATAGAAACTATCCTAGGAGATATAAAAAAGGACAATGAGCTATAAAGAACAATTATCGATTGCCGGTCGTTTCCTCGCGGAGAACGACCATTTTCTCGTTTTAAACCACGTTAGTCCGGATGGGGATGCGACAGGCTCCCTTTTGGCAATGGGACATATTCTGCAGGCAATGGGTAAAACTTTTACACTTGCCAATGAAGGGCAAACCCCCAAAAAATTATTATTTTTACCTTTGAGTGAATCGATTCTGGATTTATCTATTCAAGATGACTTACAGCCTTTCTCAGCTGTTATTGCTTTAGACTGCGGTGATTATAAACGGATTGGAGATGCCACGCGATTCATCAAGGAGGATGTACCAATTTTAAATATTGATCATCATCCGACGAATGATTGTTTTGGAACAGTAAATGTCGTTTGGACCCAAGCATGTGCAACAGCCGAAATCCTTTTTGATCTGGTAAAGCAAATGGATATTCCTCTAACCAAAGAGCTAGCGTCTGCTTTATACATGGGTTTTCTAACGGATACCGGAGGTTTTCGTTATTCCAACACGACGCCTGAAGTCATGTCTAAAGCTGCGGAACTGTTAAGTTGTGGTGTTTCCCCAGCGGAAATGGCGGAACGCTGCCTGGAAACTTTTACAAAGGCTTTTGTTCAACTGCTACGACAGGTATTAGAAACACTGGATGTCAGCTTTTTCGGAAAGGTAGCAACACTTAGTGTTACACTAGATACGATGAAAGAAGTGAGTGCAGATTCCGACGATCTGGATGGTCTTGTCAATTATGCAAGAAATATAGAAGGTGTAGAGGTTGGTATTTTATTTAAAGAAAAGGATAAAAACACGATCAAGGTTAGTTTGCGATCAAGGCAGTACGTTGATGTAGCCAAAATAGCGAAACAACTTGGCGGCGGCGGGCATGTAAGAGCAGCGGGCTGCACGATCAATGCCAGCTTAGACGAGGCTAAACAAATGATCCACGAAATCCTTGTTAAAGCAATGGGGGAGAATTGATGAGCACGCCAATTAAGGGAATCATTCCGCTCTTGAAGCCCGTTGGGTTCACTTCCCATGATTGTGTGAATAAGTTGAGGAAAATTCTTAAAACCAAGAGAATAGGTCATACCGGAACGTTGGATCCTTCTGTTTCTGGGGTTCTGCCGATTTGTGTGGGACAAGCGACCCGCGTGGTGGAGTATGTACAAGAATTGCCTAAAGAATACGAGGGTACTGTAACCATTGGGAAATCAACGACAACAGAGGACGCTGACGGTGAACTCGTCACTTGCCAAGAAGTTTTTCCTCCTTTTCAAATTACACAGATTTTCCAGGTCTTAAATGAATTTACCGGCAAAATTATGCAAACCCCGCCCATGTTTTCCGCAATTAAAATAAATGGTGTGCGACTTCACGAACTTGCCAGAAAGGGCTTGGAAGTCGAACGGAAACCGAGGGAAGTTGAAATTTATTCCATCAATCTCTTAAAAGCTATGCTCGATCAGCCATTCCCGGAAATTTCTTTTCGTGTCGTTTGTTCCAAAGGAACTTATGTGAGAACACTTTGTGTAGATATCGGTCAAGCCCTTGGCTATCCTGCGCATATGAGTTTTTTGCAGCGGACGGCCAGCGGCCCTTTTAAATTGGAGGACTGTTTTACCTTTGAGGAGATTGAACAAGCTGTTAGGGAAGACAAAATAGGGCGATTATTTAGACCCCTAGATGAGGCCCTTGTTCAGTATCCTAAATATGAAGTGCCAATGGAAAAGGTCAAAGACGTATGGAATGGGAAACAGTTAAAGATCACTGATGTGTTCCCGGGAACATTTAATGAGGGACAGTTGATCCGTGTTTACAGTACAGGACAGCAATTTTTAGCATTATATAAGGTTGTTAGACATGAGGGGGAATTATTAGCAAAGCCGGAGAAGGTGTTCCATGTAGAAGGGGAAATGAATCATGAACGTTAAATATTTGCGGTATCCCTTGGAATTAGACGATGATCAGCAATCCTATGTTATGGCAATTGGGTATTTTGATGGTGTTCATGTTGGCCATCGACGGGTCATTCAGCGTGCTATCGATGTTGCTAAGAAGAAAAATCTTCATGCTGCAGTAATGACCTTTCACCCTCACCCAAGAGAAGTGTTGGGAAGAAGCGGGTATACAAATTATTTAACCCCGTTAGATGACAAGTTAGAAGTCTTCCGGAAGATGGGTGTGGATTCAGTATTTGTTGTCCAATTTGATATCCCATTTTCCTCTATCTATCCTGAAGATTTTATAGATGAGTTCCTGATTCCTTTACAGGCAAAACATATCATTGTTGGATTTGATTACACATTTGGATACCGCGGGCAAGGGACTGCCTATACCTTGAAAGAACAAAGTAAGGATCGTTACCAGGTGGATGTAGTCTCTCCGATCACCCGATATGGGGAAAAAATAAGCAGTACAATTATTCGTGAATATTTATATGGTGGGAAGATCGAACAGGCAAATGAGTTTCTTGGCAGACCATACGCCCTTAAGGGTGTAGTTGTCCATGGGGAAAAAAGAGGGCGTCTATTAGGATTCCCAACGGCAAACCTGAGTTTAGACAAGCCTTACTTGGTGCCGAAAACGGGTGTTTATGGAGTCCGGGTTACCTACGAAGAAGGAATCTATTTTGGGGTAATGAATGTTGGGATTAAACCGACTTTTGATCAAATAAAAAAAGAAAAGAGTTTAGAGGTATATATTTTCGAATTGAATGAAAACCTGTATGATAAGGTGTTGACTGTCGAATTTCTATTCTTTATCCGCGAGGAACAGAAGTTTTCTGGCGTCGAACAGCTTATACATCAAATTAAACAGGATGTGGGTACGGCGAAGGGCAGAATAGAGAGTATGGAAAAGTAGGAGCGGCAGTTATATTTTTTCTGCCCTCACATATTCTTTTAATGAACTATAAATTTACATTTACTCGCCCTTCCATCTATGTTATACTTCTCATTGGTAATTTCATTTACTTATGCCTGCTTTTATTCGGGTGGATGAAGGTGCGAACTCCGTTCAGTGAATGAAAGGAGAGGCTGCTATGAAGTTACCCCAAGTGGAAGTAAATGATCGACGTTTAAGTGAGCTTTGTCAGGATGTAGCCACGATTTGCTGTAGTTCGGAATTTAAGAAGCTGCATAAGGAAATTTCGAAAATCTACCGGAAAAATGGGCTAAGTGACGCCAAGAGAATGGCTTTTCAGGACTCTCTGTTTTCCATGTTTCTTGAGCATTTTCATTCTGAGGCTAGGGAAGACCTTCCTTACCCTTAGAAGATGCATGTGATCGTAACCTCACATGTTAAGCAGCGATTACGGGAAAATCGTCAGCATGGAATAACGGTCCAAGATATTATTCGTGGAGCGAGGTCAATTCCTGGAACGGTGCCTGTGGCAACTCGTTTTCGAGGCTTCTTAGCCGGAAGCGGAAGATTATTCGATATAGTGGCTAAAGACATCACTCATGGCCGTTTGGTCATTACCGTCATTGGCAAGTAAACCTTAGCGTGGTTGATCGAATCACCGGCGATACACTAGGCTATAGGGGATTTTAAAAAGGAGGTGAAAAGGATGGCATTAACTCAAGAGCGTAAACAACAATTGATCGAAGAGTATCGTGTTCATGAATCTGACACAGGTTCCCCTGAAGTTCAGATCGCTATCCTTACAGAGAAGATTAATTATCTGAATGGACATTTGCGTGAACACAAGAAGGACCACCATTCTCGTCGAGGACTTTTGAAAATGGTTGGACAACGCCGTAACTTGTTGAACTATCTTAAGAATAGTGATATCACTCGTTATCGCGACCTGATTAACAAACTTGGTCTACGTAGATAGAAAAAAGCGGGGATTCCCCGCTTTTTCTGTTGTGTTTTCGAATGGAAAATAATAGAAAATCAACCTAAATTCCGGGGTTATTTCCTTTTATTTTTTGATCGGAAGGAAATAATAAGACAATGACGAATTAACTATCACGAAAGGAGGAAGAAGAATTTATGGAAGTTTTTACATATGAATTAGGCGGTAGAACCTTGACCGTAGAATATGGAAAAGTAGCAAAACAAGCCAACGCCTCGGTGATGGTCAGATATGGAGATACAGTAGTGCTTTCGACGGTCACCGCATCACACGAGCCATCCAAGCTTGATTTCTTTCCATTAACCGTAAATTATGAAGAAAGATTATATGCCGTAGGGAAGATACCCGGTGGTTTCATTAAGAGAGAAGGAAGACCAAGTGAGAAAGCAATTCTTGCCAGCCGTTTAATTGACCGCCCCATTCGACCTTTGTTTCCAGATGGTTTTAGAAACGAAGTGCAAGTGGTCAATATCGTGATGTCGGTTGATCAGGACTGTTCTTCCGAAATTGCTGCGATGGTGGGGACATCTATTGCCTTGTCTATTTCAGATATTCCTTTTAATGGTCCGATTGGTGGTGCTATCGTCGGTCGGATTGATGGTGAATTTATTCTCAATCCAACGGTAAAACAGCAAGCGGCGAGCGATATTCATCTCGTTGTTGCGGGGACAAAAGATGCAATAAATATGGTGGAGGCTGGTGCCAACGAGGTTCCAGAGGAGGTAATGCTGGAAGCCATCATGTTTGGCCATAACCATATTCGCTCCATTGTGCAATTTGTGGAGGAAATCCAGCAAAAAGTTGGTAAGCCTAAAATGGAGGTCAAACTTCATCAGGTAGATCCAGAAATAGACATGGCGGTTCGCGAATTTGCCAAGGACCGTTTGGTAGAAGCGGTTCGAATAGAGGAAAAGCAAGCTCGCCAGGAAGCGATCGATGCCATTAATGAGGAAACTCTTGCTCATTTTGAAGAAACTTATCCTGAGGGACAAGCTGTTGTTTCAGAAGTATTATACAACATCGTCAAAGAAGAGGTTCGTCGTTTAATTACTCATGACAAGGTTCGTCCAGATGGACGTGCGATAACAGAAATTCGCCCAATCTCCACGGAAGTCGACTTGTTGCCAAGAACTCACGGTTCAGGGTTGTTTACGCGCGGTCAAACACAGGCTTTAAGTATCTGTACATTAGGAGCTTTAGGTGATGTGCAAATCCTGGATGGATTAGGTATTGAAGAAACAAAGAGATTTATGCACCATTACAATTTCCCACCCTTTAGCGTAGGGGAAGCTCGACCGCTTCGTCCACCGGGACGCAGAGAGATTGGTCATGGGGCATTGGGTGAACGGGCGCTTGAGCCAGTCATCCCAGCTGAAGATCTTTTTCCATACACGATACGCCTTGTTTCCGAAGTATTAGAATCGAACGGTTCGACATCACAGGCTAGTATTTGTGCTAGTACATTGGCTATGATGGATGCCGGTGTTCCCATTAAGGCGCCAGTAGCGGGGATTGCCATGGGATTAGTGAAGGATGGCGAGCATGTTACGGTTCTGTCAGATATTCAAGGAATGGAAGATCACTTAGGTGATATGGACTTTAAAGTAGCTGGAACAGCTGAGGGTGTCACAGCTTTACAAATGGATATCAAAATTGAAGGGATTGACCGTACAATTTTGGAACAAGCCCTGCGACAGGCAAAAGAAGGACGGATGTTCATTTTGTCCAAGATGCTTGAAGCAATAGACAAACCAAAAGAAATCCTGTCTCCGTATGCACCGAAAATTCTTACTATGAAAATCCATCCAGATAAAATTCGCGATGTCATTGGACCTGGTGGAAAACAAATTAACAAAATTATTGAAGAAACCGGAGTCAAGATTGATATTGAACAGGATGGTCGGGTCTTTATTGCTTCCGTTGACCAGGCGATGAACCAGCGCGCGAAAGAAATTATTGAGGATCTCGTTCGTGAGGTAGCCGTCGGACAAACCTATTTAGGCACCGTCAAGCGGGTTGAAAAATTTGGGGCATTTGTAGAAGTCTTTCCTGGAAAAGAAGGACTTGTCCATATTTCACAATTAGCTGAAGAACGAGTAGCCAAAGTAGAGGATGTCGTGGCCATTGGGGACCAAATCATGGTCAAGGTTACGGAAATTGACAACCAAGGCAGAATCAACCTATCCCGCAAGGTGTTGTTGAAGGAACAAAAGGAAAAAGAAAACCAAACAACAAAGTCATAAAGAACATCGAAAGAAGCTTCTTATCCAAAGAAGCTTTTTGTCATCTTTAATAGAAACCATTCATACCTTGTACCATTGAGTGTTTAAGATGGGGGTGGGTGATGATGGGGAAGTGGAAAGCACAGTCACGTTTGCTTGTGGGTGGGCTTTTTCTTGTATGTTTTATCTACGTGTTAAATTCTCAAGCAATCAATCAGTATGTATCTTTTGTGAAAGGACAGCCTGTCACAGCAACGGTTGAAGGGGATCTTCTTCGAAAAATAGATGAGATTTCGGAACAGAGACAGGTTCCTGCGATCAATGCGCGAATAGATCAGGTTTGGAAGGCGATCCCGGGATATAATGGATTGGAGGTCAACCGGGAGGAAACAATAAAAAGGATGCAAGAAATTGGAAAATGGGATGATCAGCAGATTGTATATGATGAAGTCGAACCTGAAGTGGGACTCAAAGATTTGCAGCCTTCGCCCATTTATCGTGGGAATCCTCAAAAGCCAATGATCTCATTTATGGTTAATGTAGCTTGGGGTAATGAATATTTACCCGAAATATTAAGTACGTTGGAGAAATATAAGATTAAGTCTACGTTTTTCTTGGACGGGTCTTGGGTGAGCAAGTTTCCGGAAGAAGCCAAGAAAATAAAAGATGCAGGCCACGAAATAGGGAATCATGCCTATTCCCATCCTGATATGAAGAAATTATCAATGAATCGGATTCGTCTAGAAATTGAGAAAACCAATCAAGTCATTGAAAAGGAAATAGGGATAAGGCCCGATCTTTTTGCCCCACCGTCTGGTTCTTTTGATCAAAGAACAGTAGAACTAGCTGCACAGGAAGGAATGTATACTATACTGTGGACATTAGATACAATCGATTGGAAAAAACCGGCACCATCCACCATTATTAAACGGTTAACCCCACAATTGGCTAATGGAACAACGATCCTGATGCATCCAACCGCATCATCAGCGGCAGCTTTACCTGAATTGATTAAGACAGCTAAAGTGAAAGGCTTGCAGATGGGAACTGTAAGTGATCTGATTTCTACAAAACGTGTTCAATCTATTGAGTAGAATTACGTTATTTGTTATAGTTATTAATACTGGTTTTAAATCACCCCAAAGTTAGATATTCCAAAGCCTATCCCTATTGCTTTTGTGGGCCTATTCAAAAGCTGGCTAAACTGGAAGTGTGATGCGGGTGCATCGATAAGGAGGCTTACTTAGTGATTGAAAAATACACCCTAGATAATGGGGTACGTGTAGTAATTGAAAAAATCCCTACTGTTCGTTCCGTTGCTTTAGGGATCTGGGTTGGAACTGGCTCACGTTACGAGTCCCCAGAAAATAACGGGATTTCGCACTTTACAGAACATATGTTGTTCAAGGGAACACATGAAAGGTCAGCAAAAGAAATTGCTGAGTCTTTTGATCAGATCGGCGGGCATGTCAATGCTTTTACTTCAAAAGAATATACCTGCTATTATGCACGTGTTTTAGATGAGCATGCTCCAATTGCCTTAGATATTCTAGCGGATATGTTTTTTCATTCTAGGTTTGATGAAGATGAGTTACATAAAGAAAGAAAGGTTGTTATTGAAGAAATAAAGATGTACGATGACACACCTGACGATCTTGTCCATGATTTGATCTCAAAGGCTAGTTATCAAAACCATCCGCTCGGATACAGTATATTAGGGACGGAAGATGTGCTTAATAACCTCAATCAGGAAAAAATGCTTGAGTATGTGTCCAAAAGATACACGCCTGATCGAATCGTTTTGTCTGTTGCTGGAAATGTCAGTGAAAGACTTTTAGACATGATTAAAACGAAGTTTTCAAGAATGGAACGGCAAAAATCTGATGGAGACATTATTCCGCCGGAATTTCATCCTGAACTAAAGGTAAGGAAAAAAGATACGGAACAGGCTCACTTATGTATCTCCTTCCCAGGGTATGAAGTGGGAAATCCAGATGTTTATCCTCTAATATTAATGAATAATATTCTGGGAGGGAGTATGAGTTCTCGTCTTTTCCAGGAAGTTCGAGAAGATCGTGGCTTGGCCTATTCTGTATTCTCTTATCATTCCTCCTATAGAGATAGCGGCCTGTTCACAATATACGCAGGTACCGCACCCAAACAGCTGGAGGAAGTAACCCAAGTAATCACCGATACTTTAGCAAAACTCAAAGCGAAAGGGATCAGTGAGGAAGAATTAAAAAAAGGAAAAGAACAATTAAAGGGAAGTTTAATGCTCAGTCTGGAAAGTACGAACAGCCGGATGAGCAGACTTGGGAAAAATGAACTACTGCTCAGCAAACACCTGACATTAGACGAAATCATAGAACGGGTCAATCACGTTACCCTGGAGAATGTACAAAAAACAATCAACACGATTTTTAGCAATAAAATGTCGGTAGCACTTGTAAGCCCGTTGGAAGCATTACCACAAAGCTTTAACCAGGATGCACTGCTTTAAAGAGAAGGAGTCAACTTGATGGAAGTGAAGAGTAAAGTAAAAGTTCAAATCTGTAAATTGCCAGGTAATGATGATATTTCTCTCCCTACAAAAATGTCTGATTTTGCGGCGGGGTTCGATTTGCATGCAGCTATTGAATATCCAATCGAGCTAAGCCCTGGACATAGGGTTCTCATTCCGACAGGGTTTTCCATTGCCTTGCCCGCTCACTATGAGGCACAAATCCGCCCGCGCAGCGGGTTGGCACTGAAAAAGGGAATTACCTGTTTAAATTCCCCAGGGACAATTGATGCCGATTACCGTGGAGAGGTAGGAGTGATCCTGATCAATCATGGGGATGAGATGTTTGTCATTCAACGCGGGGAGCGGATTGCGCAGATGGTGATACAGCATGTTCCAGAAGTGGAATGGGAGATAGTTGACATATTACCGGATACCGAGCGGGGAGCCGGCGGGTTCGGACATACAGGTGTATAAATGTAGGATAAAAAAGTACTTCGGAGACGAGGTACTTTTTCTTTTTGATAAAGCATATTCATCACAGCAAAGGGTTTAAATGAAAGGGTGGTTGTGATGAGATTTAGCGAGTTTTGCAATAAAGAAATGATTGATCTGGACAATGGGGAACGGATGGGGGTATTGGGGCAGGCGGATTTAGTGATTCATCCGGAAACAGGGGATATTGATTCGATTATTTTAACTAATCATTCTTTCCTCGCTTGGGGGAAAAAGCGGGATCAGGTGATTATCCCTTGGAACACCATTCGTAAAGTTGGGCCGGAAATGATTATTGTGGAGTTGAAAGAACGGGGAAGGGCGAGGTTTTAGTAACCCATTTATGGGCTCTTACATACGATGAGGGTAGAAACGCAACGAATTCCAGAAAACCAATAGACTCAGGTGAACTTTCTACTTTTAATGTCCACTTTATTGTTGTAAAATGTTTGAAAGGGGTTATCAGAGTATGCTCACAGGAATTCAGACTACCTTCATCGGAGGAGATGCTCGCCAACTTGAGGTAATTAAAAAATTTATAGAATTGGATGCAGCGGTAACCCTCATCGGATTTGATAATTTAGAGAGTAATTTTACTGGAGCCACGAAAAAAGACTTAACTATGGATGTCTTACAAGATACAGAAGTGCTTATCTTGCCTATTGTGGGGACGGATGATGAAGGATATGTGGAGAGCATATTCTGCTCAAAACCGCTTCAGTTAACTGAGAAGCACTTTGAATCGTTAAATCCGAAGATTGTGATTTACACGGGAATGGCCAAAAATTATCTGAAGAACCTAGCACAAAAGTACAATATACAGCTTGTTGAAATTCTCGATCGGGATGATGTTGCCATCTACAATTCCATTCCAACGGTTGAGGGCGCCTTGATGATGGCAATTCAGAATACGGACATTACCATTCATGGCTCCAATTGTATCGTACTTGGATTGGGGAGGGTTGGAATGTCCATGGCCAGAGCTCTCCATGCTTTAGGAGCTAGCGTCCGTGTGGGCGCAAGAAAACCGGAACATTTGGCAAGAGTTCATGAAATGGGCTTGACTCCCTTTGAATTGAAGGATTTATCCGAGCAGGTAAAGAATGTAGATATTCTATACAATACTATTCCCAAATTAATCGTTACACCTCAGATCATAGCCCGTATGCCACAGCATACATTGATTATTGATTTAGCTTCAAAACCTGGGGGAATAGACTTCCGATACGCCGAAAAAAGAGGCATTAAAGCCTTATTGGCACCTGGTTTGCCTGGAATCGTTGCGCCAAAAACAGCAGGCCAGATCATTGCTAATACACTTTCTAGGCTTGTCTCCGACCAAATGGTTAATCGGGAGGGATCATCATGAAGCTAGCAGGAAAAACAATTGGTTATGGGGTTACGGGATCCCATTGTACCCTTGAGGAAATTATGCCGCAAATCAAGTCTTTGGTGGATGAAGGGGCAAATGTTATTCCAATTATTACCCACACCGTTGCCACTACAGATACCTATTTTGGGAAGTCTGCCGACTGGAAGAAAATGCTCCAAGATATCACGGGGAATGAGATCATCTCTACAATTGTAGATGCTGAGCCACTAGGTCCCAAGCGCCCCTTAGATGTTATGGTTATCGCACCGATGACAGGAGCGTCAACTAGCAAGCTGGCTAATGCCTTAACAGATAGCCCAGTACTAATGGCAGCTAAAGCGACCATGCGCAATCATCGTCCTGTAGTTCTCGCCATATCGACGAACGATGGGTTAGGGTTAAACATGGCAAATATAGCAAAGTTAATGGCTGCAAAGGATATTTATTTTGTTCCTTTTGGTCAGGATAATCCGGAGAAAAAGCCGAAGTCTTTAGTAGCCCGGATGGAATTAATTAAGGAAACATGTGAGATGGCACTAGAAGGAAAACAACTTCAACCCGTTATCATTGAAAAATTTAAATATATGAATTGAGAAAAATAGGTTAGGAGAGAGAATATGCAAATCAAATCATCTTATAATGTAGCAGTCGTTGGTGCAACAGGAGCAGTTGGAACGCAAATTTTACGTCTATTAGAAGAACGGAATTTCCCCATCAATCAACTAAAATGTCTCTCCTCAGCAAGATCTGCAGGCACCAAGGTAATGTTTAAAGGCCAGGAGGTTACAGTTGAAGAAGCGAAACCTGAAAGTTTTGAGGGGATCGATATTGCCTGGTTTAGTGCCGGAGGAAGTGTTAGTAAGCAGTTAGCTCCTGCAGCAGTCGAAAGAGGGGCGCTGGTTATTGATAACACCAATGCATACCGGATGGACCCTGAGGTGCCTCTTGTAGTGCCTGAAGTAAATATGGAAAAAGCAAAAGAAAACAAGGGAATCATTGCGAATCCAAACTGTTCGACTATTCAAATGGTAGCAGCTCTAAAACCACTAAAAGATCGCTTTGGCATTGAGCGATTGATCGTTTCAACCTATCAAGCGGTTTCCGGTGCAGGGAGCCGTGCGATCAACGATTTACTGAATCAAACAAAAGCAGTTTTGGAAGGAAAAGAAGTAAAAGGAGAAATTCTCCCTGTTGGTTCTCTTCCGAAAAAACATCAGATGGCTTTTAATGCAATTCCTCAAATTGATGTTTTTGTGGAAAATGGATTTACTCTGGAAGAAATGAAGATGATCAGGGAAACAAAGAAAATCTTTGACGACAATGAGATTGCAGTTTCTGCCACTTGTGTTCGTATCCCTGTTGTCAGTGGTCACTCTGAATCAGTGTACATTGAAACCAAGGAAGACTTTGACTTGAAGGAAGTTATGGAATTGCTGGCAAACGCACCAGGCGTGGTGCTTGTCGATAATCCAAGTGAACAGGTTTATCCGCTAGCAACAGATGCAGTTGGAAAGCTAGATGTGTTTGTTGGTCGGGTTCGCAGAGATGTTGCGGTTGATCGAGGCTTACACCTCTGGGTCGTTAGTGATAATCTACTCAAGGGCGCTGCTTGGAATGCAGTGGAAATTGCAGAAAATTTAATTCGTTAATAGGTTAATTTATTCCCCGAACAAGGGGGGTTAAACAAGTGAAGATTTTAGTTCAGAAATTCGGTGGTTCTTCCCTTTCCTCTGTGAAGGAGAGGGAAGAGGCGCTTTCGCATATTTTATCAGCACGCAATGAAGGCTATTCTGTTTGTGTTGTTGTTTCAGCCATGGGAAGAATGGGGCAGCCCTATGCTACAGATTCACTAATCCGTTTAATACAAGAGAATGGGAATGCTCTCGATAAGAGGGAATTGGATTTACTGCTACATTGTGGCGAGATTATTTCTGCTGTAACCCTGTGTAGTATGCTTGGGAGTAGGAACGTTCCTTCCGTTGTACTTACTGGAGGGCAGGCAGGAATCATTACAGACGGAGAATTTAATAACGCCCAAATTATCAGGCTGGACAGCCAAAGAATTATAGAGGAATTTGCCAAAGGTAAGATAGTCATTGTCACAGGGTTTCAAGGCAGGACGGAAGATGGGGAAATTACGACCCTTGGACGCGGAGGAAGTGATACCTCTGCCACAGCATTGGGTGTTTCTCTAAAGGCCGAAATGGTTGATATTTTTACCGATGTGAGTGGTGTAATGACGGCTGATCCGAGGATTGTAGAGGATGCTCAGCAGTTGGAAACAGTCACTTATACTGAGATTGCTAATATGGCGTACCAAGGGGCGAAAGTAATTCATCCGCGGGCGGTGGAAATGGCGATGAATGGAAATGTACCCATTCGCGTCCGCTCAACGTTTAATAAGGATTACGGAACCTTAGTTACAAGTCGATCTGGAATACCCGAACGGTTAATTACTGGTATTGCAAGTATCTCAAATATTACGCAAATCAAAGTTTCTGCATTAGAAGGTCAATATGATCTACAGCTTAAAGTGTTTAAGTCCATGGCTGAAAATGGAATTAGTGTTGACTTTATTAATGTAAACCCAATTGGTGTTGCATATACGGTTCGCGATGAGGTTGCCGAAAAGGCTTATCGAATCCTGGAGAGGATGGGTTATGAGCCGGTTCTTTCTCCGCATTGTGCCAAAGTTTCCGTTATTGGAGCTGGCATGGCTGGGGTTCCGGGAGTTATGGCACAAGTTGCAGAAGCTTTGAATGATGAGGATATTCAAATTTTACAATGTGCCGATTCCCATACAACGATCTGGGTGCTTGTCAAAGAAGAAGATAAGGTTAAAGCAGTTCGGGCACTCCATCGTAAGTTCAAATTACATCAATCAACTAGTGAACTAGATTAGGGAGGAGTTTTTCTTGGTGGATTTTGGGAGATTATTAACAGCGATGGTCACACCATTTAATGATCAATTGGAAGTGGATTTTGAGGCTGCCACAAAATTAATTGATCATTTAGTTCAAACTGGAACGGAAACATTAGTTGTAGGAGGAACCACTGGGGAATCACCTACTTTGAGCAAAGATGAAAAAATTGCCCTTTTCCGTCACGTTGTAAAGGAAGCTAAAGGGAAAGCCAAGGTGATAGCAGGAACAGGCAGCAACAATACCCAGGCGTCGATTGAATTGACTCGGGCTGCAGAAGAAGTTGGTGTCGATGGGATCATGCTCGTTGTACCGTACTACAATAAACCCTCTCAAGAGGGATTATATCAGCATTTTAAAGCCATCGCTGAATCTACCAGCCTCCCAGTCATGTTATACAATATTCCCGGCAGATCGGCAATCAATATGTCTGTTGAGACGATCCTAAGACTGGCTGAGGTCCCGAACATTACTTCCGTAAAGGAAGCAAGCGGTGATTTGTCTGCAGCAGCTTTCATTGTTGATAAGGCACCTGAAGGCTTTAAAGTCTATTCTGGTGATGATAAATTGACCTTGCCAATTATGAGTGTTGGTGGGCATGGCATCGTTAGTGTTGCCAGCCATGTCATCGGTAAGGAAATCAAAGAAATGGTTCAGGCATTTGTTGAGGGGAATGTTTCCGTCGCATCCAGCCTTCATCGCAAATACCTGCCTATTTTTGAAGGGTTGTTCATTACTTCCAATCCAGTCCCTGTAAAATATGCCCTTCAGCAAATGGGAGTTCAAGTTGGTTCTGTACGTCTTCCGTTGGTTTCAGTTAATCCACAGGAAGCCAAATTTATTGATTCACTGTTCCAGTAGTATTATGGAGTCCTTATCACAAATGTGATAAGGACTCTTTTTATGAAATAAAACTTTCCCCTTCTAAGATCTCCTACGCCTTTCTTTTACCTTATTGTTCATGTATAATACTTGTAAGTGGCTCGTTCGGTGTTTGTTAGTTTTGTGTTCATATACAACTAAATAAGGAGTCAATCATAGGAGGAATATACTTGGCAAAGCAAAGTAATAAGGCGTTGTCTATTTTTGCCTTGGGCGGCGTAGGTGAAATAGGCAAAAATATGTATGTAGTTCAATACGACCAAGACATTGTCGTGATTGACGCAGGATTGAAATTCCCTGAGGAAGATATGCTTGGGATTGATATGGTGATCCCAGATATTACTCACCTTATGGAAAACAAGGAGAAGGTACGTGCAATTCTTCTCACGCATGGTCATGAAGACCATATTGGGGGGCTAGTCTATGTCTTAAGGCATTTGAAGGTTCCTGTCTATGGGACGAAATTGACCATTGGACTGGCAGCAGAGAAGTTGAAAGAAGCAGGTATTTTGGCAGACGTGAGCTTGAAAATCATTGACAACAACGCACAAATCGAACTGGGAACACTACAGGCTTCATTTTTCAAAACAAATCACAGTATCCCTGATTCTGTAGGTGTTTGTATCGATACCCCGGAAGGAAAAGTTGTCCACACAGGCGATTTTAAGTTTGATCAAACTCCGGTAAATGATGAAGTAGCAGACTTGGCCAAAATGAGTAAAATAGGTCAACAGGGAGTTCTAGCCCTTTTATCAGACAGTACAAATGCCGATAAACCTGGTTATACTGGGTCAGAAAAGGTTGTAGGTAAAGCAATTGATGAAGTATTCTTTCGGGCTAATGGACGAATTATTGTAGCCACTTTTGCCTCCAATGTTCATCGCGTTCAACAAGTGATTGATGCGGCCGTACATTACGGAAGGAAAGTAACCGTGATTGGACGCAGCATGCAGAATGTTGTGCGAATCGCAATCAATCTTGGCTATTTGCATGTACCGGACGGTACGTTAGTTGAAACAGACGCCATCCAAAGCCTTCCTGCAGACCAAGTGGTTATCCTTACCACTGGCAGTCAAGGGGAACCTATGTCAGCATTGACGAAGATGGCCCGCACCTCCCACCGTAAAGTTGATATCTTGCCGGGCGATACTGTTATGATTGCCGCCACGCCTATTCCTGGCAATGAACGACAAGTTGGCAGAATTGTTGATCAGCTCTACCGAATTGGTGCTGATGTCATCTATGGTTCTCAGATTCATGTTTCCGGTCATGGATGCCAAGAAGAACTTAAGTTAATGCTTAACCTGATGAAACCGAAATTTTTTATTCCGATTCACGGGGAGTTCAGAATGCTTCACAGTCATGCCGCCCTTGCGGAACAAGTTGGTGTGGAAAAGGACAATATCTTCCTGCTTGACAATGGGGATACCGTAGAGATCTCCAATGGACAAGCTAGGATAGCAGGAAAAGTTCCCACCGGACAAATTTTAATTGATGGTCTTGGTGTTGGAGACGTTGGTAACATCGTACTACGCGATCGAAAACTGCTTTCTCAAGATGGAATTCTCGTAGTTGTAGTCACTTTAAGTAGACAAACAGGCGTTATTCTTTCGGGCCCGGATATCATTTCAAGAGGGTTTGTATACGTGCGTGAGTCCGAGGAATTACTCGATGAGGCTAGTAAATTAGTGACACAAATATTGAATAAATGCATGGATGAGAAGGTAAACGAATGGTCTTCCCTGAAAACTAATGTTCGTGAAGGATTAGGCCGATTCCTCTACGAAAAGACGAAGCGCAAGCC
>Ga0180215_1000153_pt1 | contig 99364 bp, 99 predicted proteins | sample eDN3rd37CBELigBY_FD_128871 | JGI IMG/M metagenome (GOLD analysis project Ga0180215, IMG submission 128871) | Enriched backyard soil microbial communities from Emeryville, California, USA - eDNA 3rd pass 37_C BE-Lig BY (version 2) (version 2) | ecosystem: Environmental > Terrestrial > Soil >...
CTTCGATGTCGCCGACGACCGAGTGTACCCACTGGTCGACAGTGGCCGTGGCGAGGTCACCGGGGGTGCGGCCACGACCCGGCAGATCCACTGCCAGCGTCTGTAATTCAGGGTCCTGGCGGCCCAACTCCGCGATCAGAAGGTCCCAGCAGTCGGCGGCGTGTTCGCCGCCGTGTACCAGGACCAGAGCGGGTAGTGCCACGGTGCTCGCCTCCTCAGCGCTGGATGAGTTGTGACGCGATGAGTTCGACGTCGGTGCGGAAGTCGCTGAAGCTGCGACTGGCGGGTTCGATGGTGATCCAGGTGACGCCGGCCTCGGCGTAGGGGTCGAGCCGGGGGCGCACCGCGGCGCAGAACGCCGCGCAGTCGCCACTGCGCAGCGAGCCGGATTCGAACGGCACGAACGAGACGTCGGCGGGGCCACGCCCGAGGTCAGCCCGGCGCTTGTTGACGGCAGCGATCCACTCGGTGAGCGTGTCGATGTCCTCCAAGGGCTGCGACCGTGTGATGGCGGCCATCTCACCTGACGCGGCCATCGGCATCCAGCCGTCGGCCACCTCGACCACCCGCCGTTGCGCCGCAGCGCCGTTGCCGCCGATCCAGATCGGCGGCCCGCCCGGTGTCACCGGCAGCGGAAGGGCGACGTGGCCGCTGACCCCGAACGCCGGCCCGCGGTGCTCCTCACCCCTCCACGTCGCCTTCCACGCGGCGATCGCCTCGTCCAGCAGCGTGCCCCGCCGCGTGAAATCGGCTCCCAGCGCCTCGAATTCGCTCTTGAGATAGCCCACGCCGGTGCCGAGCGTGAAGCGTCCGCCGGACAGGACATCCAGGCTCGCGGCAGCCTTGGCCGTCAGGTAGGGGTTGCGGTACCCGGACACCAGGATGCAGGTCATCACCCTCAGCCGGGTCGTCGCCGCCGCCGCGAAGCTCAGCGACACCATCGGGTCGAAGGCGTGGTGGCCGCCGGTGGCCAGCCATCCCTTGTCGGGGTAGGGGTGCTCGGACATGGAGAACCCGTCGAATCCCGCCTGCTCCACGACGCGCGCCACCTCGGCGAGGGTGGCGCCCTCTCGCCATGTCTCCCAATGCTTGACCGCTCGCATCGGGAACATCAGGTTGAATCGCATGCTGCCTCTGCTCGTCAACCGAGCGTGAACGGGTCGCGCGTCGCTCCGGACAACTCCACCCACACGGCCTTGGTCTCGGTGAAGTCCTTCACCGCGTCGATGCCGTTCTCCCGGCCGATACCGCTGAACCCCATGCCGCCGAACGGAACATGGGGACCCACAACCCGGTATGCGTTGACCCAGACCGTGCCCGCCCGCAGCTTGGCGGCCACCCGGTGCGCCCGATGCACGTCCTTGGTCCACACCGACCCGGCAAGACCGAACTCGGTGGCGTTGGCCGCGTCGACGGCCTCATCCTCGTCCCGGAAGGTCATCACCGCGAGAACCGGGCCGAAGATCTCCTCGGCCACCGCGCGCATCGACGGGTCGACCCCGGTCAGCACCGTCGGCTTGACGAAGTAACCGCCGAGGCGTTCGTCGGGTTCACCGCCGTACGCGACCGTCGCGCCCTGTTCGCGTGCGCACGCGAAGTGCGACAACACCTTCTGGTACTGCGGCTCGTTGGACACCGGACCCATCTCGGTGGCGGGGTCCTTCGGGTCGCCGAGTTTGATCGTGGCCGCCCGGGCGACGATCTTCTCGACCAGCGCGTCGGCGACGCTCTCGTGCACCAGGAGTCGCGAGCCGGCCAGGCAGGTCTGTCCCGTTGCCGCGAACACACCCGCGATCACGCCGTTGGCCGCGGCGTCGAGATCGGCGTCCTCGAAGACGACCTGGGCGGACTTGCCGCCGAGCTCAAGCGTGAACCGGGTCATGTTCGCGATCGCGGCCTTGCCCACCTCGATGCCGGTGGCTGTCGACCCGGTGAACGCGATCTTGTCGACACCCGGATGGGACGCGAGCGCCGCACCGGTGGCCGGTCCCCATCCGGTCACGACGTTGATGACGCCGGGCGGAAAACCCGCTTCGGAGAACAGCTTTGCAAACGCCAGTGTCGATGCGGGGGTGTGGTCGCTGGGCTTGACCACGAACGTGCAGCCGGCGGCCAGACCCGCCGCCAGTTTCCAGGTCAACAGCAGTAGCGGCGAGTTCCACGGGGTGATCGCGCCGACGACACCCACCGGCTCGTGCCGGGTGTAGACGAAGTAGTTCGGCTTGTCGGTAGGGATCACCTCGCCCTGCAACTTGTCGGCGAGACCGGCGTAGTAGAAGTAGTAGTCAGGCAGCGAGCGCATCTGACCCACCATCTCGCGCAGCAGCTTTCCACCGTCGCGTACCTCGAGATCGGCGAGATACTCCGCCTCGCGCGCGACGATCTCGCCGAGTCGGTGGATCAGCTTGCCGCGTGCCGTCGGGGTCATCTGGCCCCATTCCCCCTGCAGGGCCGCACGGGCCGCCGCCACCGCACGGTCGACGTCGGTGGCGTCCGCGTCGGGGACACGGGCCCAGGGCTTGCCGGTGTACGGGTCGACGCTGTCGTAGGTGGCACCGGACGCAGCGGTCGTCTGCTCGCCGCCGATCACCAGGCTGAACTCGGCCAGCGTCTCGGTCGTCTGTGTCATGTTCACCTCATCGCGTTCGTGGGGCCCGCTTATTGGCCCTGGCATCGGGGCGACCGGCGCCGGCATTGCCGAGGTCGGTGTAGAACTTGCCGTTTCGTGCCGCGAGAGTCGGGGGCAGGTCGCGGGACTCCCACATGGCCCGCACGGTGCCCTGGATCGCGTTGGGGCGCCGGCCAGCGATCTCGCGCGCCAACTGCATGGCGCGCGGATACAGCTGATCGTTGGGCACGACTTCGGTGACCAGCCCGATGCGCAGTGCGGTCTGCGCCGAAATCCGTTCCTCGCTGCCCAACAGGGCCCAGCGCATCACCTCGCCGTACGGCACCCCCAACGCCCGCATCCCCATAGGTTCCAGCGCGGAGACGATCCCGCCGTTGGCATGCGGGTCGAAGAACGTCGTGCTCTCCGAGCAGATGGAGAAGTCACACTCGTTGACGAAGTACATCGCACCGCCGGCGACGATCCCGTGCAGCGCGCCGATCACCGGTTTCCACACCCGGTGTGCCTTCGGCCCGAGCAGTTCACCGGGATCCTCCTGGTCGAAGATCGGCTTGTGCCGCCACCAGGTGCCCTCATTGACGTCGATGCCGGAACAGAACCCGCGCTCGCCACTGCCGCGCAGCACGGCCACCCGGATGCCCTCGTCATCGCGCACGGTGGCCCAGACCGCGGACAGCTCGTGCGCCATCGTCTCGGTGAAACTGTTCATCCGCTCGGGGCGGTTCAGCGTCACCGTGGCGACGTGATCGGACACCTCGAATTCAAGGGTGGACAGGTTGGACAGTTCGCACACCACTTCTCCTTGCGCGGAGGTACTCATGCCTGGGATGCCAGACGTCGGAGGTCCTCGGCGATCTCGCGTTTGAGGATCTTGCCGGCGGGACCCAGGGGGAATTCCTCGCGGTACTCGAATCGACGGGGTTGTTTGTAACCGGCCAGCTCCGACCGGCACAGTGCGGTCAGTTCCGCGGTCAGCGTTTCACGATCGGTGACGTGTGACTTCGGAATCACCACGGCGACAGGGGTTTCCCCCCATTCGGGATCGGGAACGCCGACAACGGCGACCAGATCCACGTCGCGATGGTGTGCGATCACCCGCTCGATCTCCGCCGGGTAGACGTTGAACCCGCCCGAGATGATCATGTCGGTCTTGCGGCCGGTGATATGGAGGTAGTTGTCCTCGTCGAGGTATCCGAGATCGCCCGTGCGCAGGCCGTCGGGGCGGAAGGTCTCGGCCGTCTGCTCGGGCCTGTTCCAGTAGCCGACCGCGTTGGCGGGGCTGCTGATCACGATCTCACCCACAGTGCCCGCGGGAACGTTCTCACCGTGCTCGTCGATGACCCGGATGTGACACATCGGGGTCTCCTGCCCGCAGGAGGTGGCGATTGACGTCCGCCCGGCGAGGATGTCGCGGTGGTCCTGCGGCGTCAGAATCGTCGCCTGCCCGCCGCATTCGGTCAGCCCGTAACGTTGCTGCAGATCGCAGCCGAGCAGATCCATCGCCCTGCGGGCCAGACCGGGCGGCACCGGGGCCGAACCGTAGGAGATCCGGCGCAGGCTGGACATGTCCCGCGGCGGTCCGTCCTCGAGGATCGCCAGGGTCCGCTGCAGCATCGTCGGGATGAAGGTGGTGAACGTGATCCCGCTGCGCTCGATCTCGTCGATCACCGCCTCGGGATCGAACTTCTGGTGAATCACCATTGTCTGGCCGAGGTACAGCCATGACACGGTGCGCACCATGCCGCCTGCGGTGAAGAACGGTGTGGTCGCGAGCATCACGTCGGAGCGGTTCGCCTCAGTGACCAGGTTGGTGTCGGCCGCCTGGTACATCAGGCCGCGATGGGTGTGCATCACACCCTTGGCACGGCCTGTGGTGCCGCTGGTGTAGAGGATGAACGCGAGATCGTCGGGGGACACCCCGACGTCGGGTGCGCTGGACCAGACTCCGGCGAGCGCGGTCTCGTAGTCGGTCACCAGGGCGTTGTCACCGAGCTCCCGCCGCGCGCCGATACCGAGCACCAACGACATGTCCGTGAGTTCGCCGAGGAACTTGGCCATGTGGTCGGCGTGGATGATCGCCGCTCTGGCGCCCGAGTCGTCGCGGATGTGGGCGACTTCGTCGGGCGCCAGGCGGATGTTGACCGGTACGGTGATCAGTCCCGCCTTCGCCAGTCCGAACGCGATCTCCGGCCATTCGATGCAGTTGCGGGCGATGACCATGACGCGGTCGCCCGGCATCAGACCGCGGCTGCGCACGAAATTGGCCAGACGGCGCGCCCGTTCGTCGACCTGGGACCAGGTGTGCACGCGGCCGGCGTCGACGAGGGCCCGCTTGTGCGGGTACCGGCGCGCGTTGTTGGTGGAGATGTCTCCGACTCGCAGCATGGGGGCGTCAGATGAGGAAGGACAGGGTGTCGACCGGTCCGCCGGCGTCGATCAGGTGGACGATCTTGCGGACGAGCCGGAACCCGTCGTCGGTGCGCCGCAGGGTGTGGACCACCCGGCCTGCCCAGAAGCGCTGCCGCACCCGATACTCGAACAGGGAGAAATTCGACTCGACGGTCACCGAGTCGGCGTCCTGCTCGACGACCTCGCTGTTGGAGATGACCCGGCGCATCACCGACGGCGGCACCTGTGAATGGCGGTTTCCGGTGTTCAACTGTGCCACCCGGCTTCTGATCCGGCGCCGGTTGTCGTTGATGTAGGCCAGAGTGGTGCGCGGGTCATCATCCGGGTGCATCGGGACGCGGTACTCCACGGGGTCCTCGTCGGCCCAAAGCGATTCCCACTCCGAGTACCGACCTTCGTCGGCCAGCCGTGCTTCCAGATAGATGAACGCCAGCACATCGGCGTCTGGGAGCGGACGGGTGGCGGGACGGGTCACTGCTGCCATGGTCATGTTCACGCCTTCCCGCCGACGACGGCCGCCCACCGGGCGTAGAAGCCCCGCTGCGGTGTCTCGGCGCTCTTGTCGCGGTTGATGATTCCGGTTTCGTCGACGATGTCGTCGCTGACGCCTCGGGAGAGTTCGAGCCATTCCGGCGACTGGGCCGCGAGGCCGGCCTGGTTGCGCATGCCGATCTCACCGTCGTCGGCGATCAGGAACCCGGCGGGTCCCATCGCGCCCTCGGCGCGTCGCAGGGTGCGCTCGTTGAGCTCGTCCTGACCCGGGATCAGCACCGCCGTGGTCCAGGCGATGGTGCGGTCAGGAGCCTGAGGTTCGACGAACATCACGTTCATCTCGGCGAGGAACAGGTTCGGCCAGATGAGGGTGTGAGGCGGCCCGACAACGAGGGCGTTGTGTGCCTGCTCGGGTCCGTACGCCGCCTCGAGGTCCGCGACGTACTTGGCCAGCTTCGCGCGCGGAATCCTGCCGTACCAGACGAACTCCTCGTCCAGCTTGCGGTACTCGTCGCTGTAATCGATCTCGGAGTGCCCGTCGCCGATGTCGCGGACCAGGACTTCGACCTTGCTGGGCACGTGGGACACCTTGGCCGGACGGATCGCGTCGTACACCGAGGCGTGGGTGAACAGAGCGTGATAGCCGTCGACGTTGTTCTCCACCACCATCTTCCAGTTGGCGTGGTGGAGATGCTTCATCCAGTTTGCCCGCAGGTCGATCTTGCGGGTGGGGGACAGGTTGAGCAGGCGGTCGATCGCCCGAGTCGCCCCGCCGAGGTGCTCGCGCAGCGTAATGCCCTCGGGGGACAGGGAAGCGAAGATGAACCCGCCGTAGCTGTCCACTCGCGGCGCCTGCGCCAGGGCGAGCTCCTTACGCAGCGAATCGAACGCGTCCCCGTAAGCCTCACGCATGGGCACGCCCTGCAGGTCACCGTTGTTGGCGAAGGTCCACCCGTGATAGGGGCAGCGGAAGGAGTTGGCGTTGCCCTTCTCCGCGGTGCACAGCTTGTTGGCCCGGTGCGTGCAGCGGTTGAGCAGAACGCGGACGACACCGTCACGGCCGCGGGCGACGACGACGGGTTCCGTCCCGATCATCCGTGTCAGGTAGTCACCGGGCTCGCTCACCTCGCTCTCGTGCGCGACGTAGACCCAGCCCTTCTTGAAGATGGTCTCCATCTCCCGGCGGAAGATCTCGGGTGAGGTGTACACCGAGCCGTGCACTCGGTCCCTCTTCACTACGGTGCTCACGTCGAAATCGTTAGATTTCTCTGCGGCAGTTGTGCTTTCGACAGTTGTCACTGCGATACCTCCACGGATTCGACGGCGGGAAGAACGACGTCGCCGAGGCGACGGAAACCGATGCGGACGGACGCCCCGACGGGCGGCGCCGAAGCGGATGGGTGGACGGTTGTCATCACGATTCGGTGCCCGCTGCGCAACTCGACATCCACGACCGGGTAGGGCTCCTTGGCGCGGACCAGGCCGGGCTCGCGCCGGTGCATCAGTGTCGCGGCGTGTACCGTTCCGGCGACTTCGACGGTGCGCCATCGTGATTCGGTCCCTCCGCAGCCGTCGCAGACCCGCTGCTCCAGTTCGAGCGCGAGGTCGCAGCGGCTGCAGAAGGGCATCGCGAGTTCGCCGCGCGCCGCTGCCTCGTAGTACGGCGCGAGGACGTCACCGGTGACGGTGGGGGCCAGGACGGGTTCGAGCAGCCAGTCCTGGGAGGCGGGTTCGGTGGCAGGGTTGGTGACTGCGGTCATGGGGCGCGCTCCAGCACCAGGGCCGCGTGGTGGTCCATCCGGCCACCGATTCCGCCCACCAGTGCGACGGTGGCGTCGGGAACCTGCCGCGCGCCGCCGTCGCCGCGCAACTGGATGACGGCCTCGGCTAACGGCGTCATCCCCTGCAGGTAGAAGCCCGACAGCTGCCCGCCTCCCGTGTTGGTCGGCAGTGATCCGCCCGGGGCGATGCGGCCCTCGCGGACGAACTCGCCGACGGGGATGCCGTCGGTGAGCCGGTACTCGTCGAGCAGCACCAACGTCACGATCGAGAACGGGTCGTAGAGCTCGACGACGTCGAGATCGGAGCGGGTGACACCAGCCTCGCTCAGCGCATCCTCAACGGCGCGGCGTCCGCCGCCGAACCACGATTCGGAACCGGCCCGCCGGTGCCGGACGGGGTGGTCACGCCCGATCCCGCGGATGCGCAGCCTCGTGGCGCCCACGCCGGCGTCGCCGGTGACGACGACCGCGACGGCGCCGTTGACCGGGCGTGCGCAATCCAGGCGGCGCAACGGCTCGGCGATCATCGGGCTGTCGGCGTATCCGTCGGCGTCGAGGGGTTCCCGGTTGACCGCGGCGGGGTTGCCGATCGCCCAGGCCCTGGCCGCGGTGGCAACCGCGCAGAGCGCCAGCGGGGTGTTTCCGGTGACGTGCAACCAGCGCTGGGCCAGCAGCGCGTAGGTGGGGACCGACCCCAGCAGTCCGGAGGCTCGCTCGAGTCCGCGCACGCCTTCGTTGCCGCCGCTGTGCGCGTAGGTCGAACCACTGCCCTTGCCCGCCACCAGCGGTGCATCGGCGAAGACGCACATCACGGTCGTCGCCTCGCCGGTCGCGATCGCGTGTCGTGCGCGTTGCAGCATCGCGATCGTGGTCGCGCCCTTGATCTCGACATGTTCGAGGAGGCGGAGATCGGAGAAACCGCCCTGTGCGGCGAATGCGACGCCGAGGCGGTCGGGCCGCACGCCCTGCGACGAGCCGACCAGCAGACCGTCGACGTCGCCGTGGGTGATGCCGGCGTCGGCGACTCCAGCGATGCTGGCCTGTACCGCAAGCTCCAGGGCTGTCGCTCCCGGCTTCAGCGACATCTCGGTCATGCCCAGTCCGACGACGTCGACCGCTGTCATGACCGGCTCCGGCGGCGCGGGGCGGTGTTGCCGCTGGGCCGGTAGGCGCCGACGCGCAACCAGCTCTCCCGGTCCTCGTCGGTCGCCAGGGTGAAGCTGGCCAACTCCAGCGGGCACAGGAAGACCTGCTCGCCGCTTTCCAGATCCTCGATCAACAACCGCGGGCCATTGCCCGCCCTGTCCAGTGACACCCGCACAGCGGCGAACTCGTTGACCAGATCCGCCAGTACGTGACGGTCCGCAGCCGGGATGTTCACCCCATCAGTATTACCGCATACGAGTGTCAGAAGCAATGAGATTTCTGACGTTGCGCGTATTCGAATCGATCGGTCACGCCGACCCTATTGCATTATTTACTAGGCAACATGCAGACTAGCAGGGCGTCCGCGCTGCCGGAGTTGCAATAGACATTAGTTGACATAGTTGTCAGAACAGATCTGTTGAGAGGGGCGAGATGACCCAGGATGCGCCCGGGGCGAGCATCGACACCGAGAACTACCGAAGTGTCTGGATGTACCTCAAGGAAGTCGAGTTCCGGCAGGGCTTCGTCGACCTCGAGGTGAACGGCGCCACCGTGCGCACCCGGTACGCGGAGGCGGGATCGCCCAACAAGCCGCACGCGGTGCTGCTGCATGGCACGGGCGGGCACTGGGAGACCTTCGCCCCGAACCTCGGGGTGTTGTCCGAACACTTCCACTGCGTGGCCATCGACCTGGTCGGAAACGGTTTCTCGGACAAGCCCGACTACGACTACGAGATCCCGGTGTACGTCGAACACGTGCTGAAGGTGATGGACCACTTCGGGATCGCCGACGCCCACCTGGTCGGAATGTCGTTGGGCGCCTGGGTCGCCTCCACGATCGCGGTCCAGCATCCGGACCGCGTATCGAAGGTGATCCTGATGTCACCCGCCGGCAAGGAGGCCGCCGCCGCGAACATGGCCCGGATCCGCGCCGAGCGCACCAAGGCCGTCAACGAACCGACCTGGGAATCGCTGTATGCCGTGTTCGCTCACCTGATCGCCGACGAGTCGAACCGACTGCCCGATCTGATCGGCCTGCGGCGCGCCATCTATCAGCGCGACGACACCAGGGAGACCATCGACCATCTGCTGATCCTGCAGGACGCCACCGCGCGGGACCGCAACCTCATCCCGGAGGAGAAGTGGAAGTCGATCTCCGCGCCGGTGATGGTGGTGGCGTCCGGCCGCGACCACGGCGTCTATCAGGACACCGCGAACTCGATCGCGCAGTTGATTCCGCGGGCCGAGGTCTTCGAGATGCCCAGCGTGCGCCACTGGCCGCATTTCGAGGACCCGGAATCGTTCAACGCCGCCGCCGTCGCGTTCCTGACGAAGTGATGTCGCGCAGATGAGTCACCCGAACTCCGACGAGATCGCCGCCATCGCACGGCGGTTGTACGTCGCCGAGCAGACGCGCGAACCGATCCGGCAACTGTCGCTGGACTATCCGGAGATGACAGTCGAGGACGCCTATGCGGTGCAGCGGGTCCTGGTCGACCTGAAGATCGCCGACGGCCGGGTTCTCAAGGGCCGCAAGATCGGCCTCACCTCGAAGGTGATGCAGCGGGCGGTGTCCATCGACGAACCGGACTACGGCGCGCTGTTCGACGATATGTTCTTCGAGGACGGCGGGCAGGTGCCGGTGGGGCGGTTCATCCGGCCGCGCATCGAGGTCGAGTTGGCGTTCGTTCTCGGCGCACCGCTGACCGGCCCGGGCGTCACGTTGTTCGACGTGCTGCGCGCAACGGAGTTCGTGACGCCGGCGCTGGAGATCCTCGACGCACGGGTGCAGATGTCGGATCCGGAGACCGGTCACCTGCGCACCATCGTCGACACCATCGCCGACAATGCGGCCAACGCCGGTCTGGTGCTGGGGGGCCGGGTGTTCCGGCCCCTCGACGTCGACCTGCGGTGGGTGGCCGCGTTGCTGTCCCGTAACGGCGTCATCGAGGAGTCGGGGGTCGCCGCCGCGGTGCTCAACCACCCGGGCAACGGGGTGGCCTGGTTGGCGAACCGCCTTGCTCCGTACGGAGTTTCGCTACAGCCGGGCGAGGTTATCCTGTCCGGGTCGTTCACCAAACCGGTGTTCGCCGAGCCGGGTGACACCTTCGTCGCCGATTACGGCCCGCTGGGCACGGTGTCGCTGTCCTTCGCTCGGGAGGTGTCGTGAACCGGTGGGTGCAACGCCTCAGCGGTGAGGCACCCCGGATCGGGATGTGGATCGCCTCAGGCAGTGGATACGTGACCGAGATCTGCGCCGGCTCGGGAATCGACTGGGTGCTGCTCGACATGGAGCACGCGCCCAACGACATTCGCACGACCTTGGAGCAGCTGCAAGTGCTCGCCGGCTATCCCGAGGTCGACGTGGTGGTGCGTCCGCCGGTGGCGGATCCGGTGGTGATCAAACAGCTGCTCGACATCGGCGCCCAGAACATCATGGTGCCGATGATCGACGGCCCCGAGGACGCGGCGGCGGCCGTGGCAGCCACCCGGTATCCGCCGCGTGGTATCCGCGGGGTCGGCAGCGCACTGGCCCGCGCCTCCCGATGGAACCGACTTTCTGACTATCTTGTCACCGCTGACGACACCGTATCGCTGACCGTCCAGGTGGAGACGGTCCAGGCTCTGAGCCGACTCAGCGACATCGCCGGCGTCGACGGTGTGGACGCGGTGTTCATCGGTCCCGCCGACCTTGCGGCATCGATGGGAAAGCTCGGCCAGCCGGAGCATCCGGACGTGGTGTCCAGCATCGAAAAGGCGATCTCCGGCATCGTGGGATGCGGCAAGGTGGCGGGCGTCAACGCCTTCAACCCCGAACTGGTCGACCGCTATCTCGCGGCAGGGGTGGGATTCGTGCTCGTCGGCGCGGATGTGGCCCTGCTGGCCCGTGGTGCCGAACAACTGGCCGCCCGCTATCGAAAGTACCGACCGTAAGTTTATTTCTGACTCGCATGTCACCTATACTGGATGCTCATGGACCTGGACTTCACCCCTGACCAACTCGAATTTCGTGACCAGGTCCGCACCTGGCTCGACGAGAACAAGCCGACCGAACCGCGACCGCGCGACCATGCGGGAATCCGCGAGTACGACCTGGCCTGGCAGCGCACTCAGTGGGAGGGCGGCTGGGCGGGCATCGCCTGGCCGACCGAATACGGTGGCAAGGGTCTGACGCTGCTGCAGCAGTTGATCTGGTACGAGGAGTACGCCGCGCGCGGATTCCCGGGAATCGACGCGTGTTTCGTCGGCCTCTCGCATGCCGGACCGACGCTGATCACCCGGGCAACCGACAAGCAGAAGGCGTTCCACCTCCCGAAAATCCTTCGCGGAGAGGTTGTCTGGTGTCAGGGATTCTCCGAGCCCGATGCGGGTTCGGACCTGGCGGCACTGCGTACCAAGGCGGTGATCGACGGCGACCACCTGGTGGTGTCCGGGCAGAAGGTGTGGACGAGTTTCGCGACCATCGCCGACTACCAGGAACTGTTGGTGCGCACCGACAATTCGGGATCCAAGCACTCCGGCATCACCTGGGTCATCTGCGACATGTCGACGCCGGGTATCGACATCCGCCCGATCGAGACGATCGAGGGTGGTTCGGAGTTCTGTGAGGTGTTCTACGACGACGTCCGAATTCCGTTGTCGAACGTCGTCGGTGAGGTCGGATCGGGCTGGTCGGTCGCGATGGCGACGCTGTCCTTCGAGCGGGGCACCGCATTCACCGCCAACCAGGTCCGGTTGGCGAAGGTTCTCGAAGACCTCATCGACTACGCTCGCGATCACGTCGGGCCCGACGGGCGGCGGCCCGCCATCGCCGACGACGAGATCGCCCGCCGACTGGCCAGGGCGCGGGCGTCGGTGGCGTCCCTGCGGGCGCTGACCTACACCAACATCTGTGAGGCGCTGCGCACCGAGACACCGGGACCGCGCGGATCGATCGTCAAGCTGATGTACGCCGAATTGGCCAAGGAGATCGGGAAACTGGCAATCGACATCGTCGGCCCCGATGCTCTTCGCTACTCGTCGCGGTGGGATGTGGACGGCTGGGTCGGCTATTACTACTACGCCTTCTCCCAGTCCGTGGGCGGCGGAACCTCGGAGATCCAGCGCAACATCATCGGCGAACGTGTACTCGGGTTGCCCCGCTAGCAGCATAGACAGGATTTACCGTGAATCTGCTTCCCTCCGACGAGCAGCTCGAAATCATCTCCGCTGCTGCCGAATTCCTTTCCGAACGGATGCCCGTCGAGAACATCCGCGCCAACCGGCACGCAGAGAGCGCCGTGTCTCACGACGCCTGGCGGGAAGGCGCCGAGATGGGACTTCTCACCCTCGGGCTCCCCGAGCAGCACGGCGGATCAGGGCAGCCGTTCGACGACGAGGTCCTGCTCTACATGGAGCTCGGTAGACGGCTGGCGCCGGGACCGTTCCTGGCCGGGACCCTGGCCGCGCGGGTGGCGGTGCGGTGCGGTGACCAGACACTGGCGCAGGGTATCGGATCGGGTGAGATTCGCGTCGCGCTGGCGATTCCGCGTGGTGGCAGTGGCATCCGCCCGGTCAAGGGAACATTCGACCTGTTCGACCACCCGGGTGCGCGATACGCGTTGGCGGTGGACCGCAGTGGTGCGGCCTTGATCGACGTCGCCGCGTTCGGCGAACCGGCCGTGGTTCAGCCCGCCGACCCGGGCACCAGGCTGGCATCGGCGACGGCGACCGAGGTGGAACCGGTGCACTGGGTCGATTCCGAGGACGAATGGTTGTGGGGCCGCGCGATGGTGCTCAGTGCTGCGTTTCTGGCCGGACTGGCCGGGGCGGCGACGGCGCTGGCCACCGAGCACGCCAGGACGCGCGAGCAGTTCGGTAAGCCGATCGGTGTGCACCAGGCCATCAAGCACACCTGCGTGAACATGGAGGTCGCCGCGGAGGCCGCACAGGCGCAGACGCTGTTCGCGGCCATCGCCTTTGACACCGGGCGCAGTGACGCGCTGCTGCAGGTGCTCTCGGCGGTCCACGTCGCGGGGCAGGCCGCCGTCGACAACGCCGCCGCGGGCATCCAGATTTTCGGGGGCATGGGGTACACCTTCGAAAGCGACATGCACCTGTATCTCAAACGGGCGCATGTGTTCCGCCACCTGTTCAGCGAGCCGGCCGACGTGCTCGCCGAACTCCTCGCCCAGGAGCGCGCACAGTGAGTCGCGCCGTCGCGATCGCGGGTGTGGCGTTGTCGGACGTCGGGCGCGTCGACGACAAGAACCCGTTCGGGTTGATGGCGCAGGCCAGCCGCCGTGCCCTCGCCGACGCGGGCTTGTCGCCTTCGGATGTCGACGGTCTGGGCTCCACCGGGCAGGGCACGCTCCCACCGGTCGATGTGGGCGAGTACCTGGGGCTGCGGCCACGGTGGGTGGACTCCACATCCGTCGGTGGTGCGGCGTGGGAGGTCATGGCTTCGCATGCCGCCGACGCGATCGCCGTGGGCCATGCCGACGTGGTCCTGCTGACCTACGGGTCCACGGCCCGCGCGGATCTGCGAAAGGGTCTTCGCGGAGCGAACATCAACTGGGGTGCCCGCGGCCCGTTGCAGTGGGAGGCGCCCTACGGGCACACCCTGATCTCCAAGTACGCCATGGCCGCGCGTCGGCACATGCACCAGTACGGCACGACGATCGAACAGCTCGCCGAGGTGGCCGTGTCGGCCCGGTTCAACGCCGCGGACAACCCCGAGGCGTACTACCGCGACCCGATCACGATCGACGACGTGCTGTCCGGTCCGATGATCGCCGACCCGTTCACCAAACTCCACTGCTGCATCCGCAGCGACGGGGGGGCGGCGGTCGTGCTGGTGGCCGCGGACCGGGCGAAGGACCTGCGCTCGCGACCGGTGTGGGTGCTGGGATCGGCCGAGACGACGTCACACATGCTGACCTCACAGTGGGACGACATGACCGTCGGCCCGGCCGCCGTCAGCGGGCCGTTGGCGTTCCAGCGCGCCGGTGTGAAACCTGTCGACGTCGACGTCGCCGAGATCTACGACGCGTTCACCTACATGCTGCTCTGCACGCTCGAGGATCTCGGCTTCTGCGAGAAAGGTGAGGGTGGCGCTTTCGTCGAACAGGGTGCGCTGCGGCTCGGCGGCGAGCTGCCCACCAACACCGACGGCGGTGGCCTGTCGGCGTGCCATCCCGGCCAGCGCGGACTGTTCCTGCTCGTCGAGGCCGTGCGACAGCTCCGCGGCGAGTGCGGGCCGCGTCAGGTGCCGGACGCGAAGATCGCCTGCGTCAGCGCGACGGGCGGCTGGTTCTGTTCCAGCGGCACGATGATCCTCGGAAGCGAGGAACCCTAGCCGTGCCCGAATCCCCGCTGCGGGGCAGCTACAGCGAGCTGCGATCGTTGCTGCACGCCGCCGCGGTCGTACACGGGGATCGTGAAGCCTATGTCGAGCCGGGCGCACGAATCACGTTCGCCGACTGGGTGGGCCGGGCCCGTGCCGTCGCGGTGCAGTTCGCCGAGCGGGGTGTCGGCAAGGGCGATGTGGTGGCGCTGTGGTTGCCGTCGGGCATCGACTATGCGACGTGTTACGCCGCGGCGGCGATGATCGGGGCCGTCACCACCGGTTTGAATCCGCGGCTGGGCCCGCGTGAGATCAGCGCTGTACTGGGATGTGCGGAGCCTTCGTTGATCGTCGCGGACCCCGGGCTGGGTGAGATCGACTGCGGGTCTGTGCCGGTGATGCGGCGAGACAGCCTGGCGCAGAGTGCCGTGTCCGTCGATGCGTTGCCCGTGGTGGATCTGGACGCGTCCGATCTGGTGACCGTGATCTTCACCAGCGGTACCACCGGGGCGCCGAAGGGCGCGGTGTTCGACGGCGCCAATCTCGCCGCGGGAGCGGCATCGGCGGGGGTGATGAGCGCTCCTTACGACCGCCGCTTGACCTCGACACCGTTCGCGCACGCCGGATACATGTTCAAGTTGTGGGACCAGTTGGTGTGGGGCACCACTCTGGTCGTCCCGCCGACACCGTGGTCGGCGAACGGGATGTTCTCGGTCCTACGCGATGAGCAAATCACCGTCGCGGGTGCTGTACCGACCCAGTGGGCCAAGCTTCTCGAGGTCGACGGCGTGTGCCGAGATTCATTGCCCCACCTGAGGATCGGCGTGGTCGCGACCGCGCCGGCGCCGCCGGACCTCGTTCGCGCGGTGGTTGCCCGAATCGGCGTTCCGCTGGTGGTCCGATACGCCATGACGGAGTGCCCGACGATCTGCGGCACCGAACCGGACGACCCGCCTGAGGTTCAGTTCCGGACCGTGGGTCGCCCCGCTACCGATATGGCGGTGCGGATCGCCGACGACGGAGTCGTTGAGGTCAGCGGGCCCTGCGTGATGCGCGGTTACTGGCGGGACCCCGAACTGACCGCCGCGGTGTTGCGGGACGGTTGGCTGCGCACCGGCGATGTCGGAACGATCGGCGACGACGGGAACCTGACGCTCGTCGGGCGACGCGGCGACATGTACATCCGCGGCGGGTACAACGTCCACCCGGTCGAGGTTGAGAAGGTCCTGGCCGACCATCCGGGCGTGAAAGCGGTTGCGGTGGTGGGCAAGTCCGCACCCGTTATCGGCGAGATCGGTGTGGCGTTCGTCGTCCCGGCCGGAGAGCCGCCGTCGCTGCAAGAGCTTCGTGCGTACGCCAAGGATCGACTGGCGGACTACAAGGCACCCGACGAGCTCGTTATCGTCGACGAGCTTCCGTTGACCGCGATGCTGAAGACCGACCGGGCCACACTTCGCGCGTGGGCGCGCGAAACCGCACCGTCGCGAGCAGGAGGACAGGTGACGTGAGAGGTGGACCGTCGATCAAGCATCTCGACGAGGTGCCTGCCGAGGAGATGCTGCGCTTCGAGTTCTCCGACGGCCGCACCGCGTAGATCTGGGAGAGGGGGATCGAGATGTCCCTGCGCTACTTCGGGTTCTGAAAACAGATGGGATCCGGGTGCGATGTCCCCGTGCCACGGACACACCGGCGATCACAGCGTCTTCATCCTCTCCGGCGAGCTCCTGACGTCCTCTGTGACACAGTGGCGGTCGGAACGTTGAACCGCGGGCCTTGTGCGGCGGTCAGCCGAGGTTCTCCAACAGCCGGTCGATGACGATGACGGCATCCTCGCGCGCACGTTGCGGGTCATCGGCGTTCGCGATGAACTGAGCGGCCTCGTCGGTGGCGGCGAGCAGCACGTGCGCGAGGACGTCGACGGGCTGCTGCGTCACAGTGCCCTGCTGCATGGCGCGTTCGAGTAGGGCGCGTATCGAGCCGAGGCCGTACTGGACCTGCAGCTCACGCCACTGCTGCCATCCCAGCACTGCCGGCCCGTCGACCAGCAGGATGCGCTGAACCTCGCCGGTCTGCGAGGACTTGAGATATGCGCGTAGTCCGTTCCGCAGCGCGAGCAACGCGTCCTCGGTCTCGTCAGGGTGCGGTGCCTGGCTGTGCAACTCCTCCTCGACTTCGAGGAAGACCGCCAGGAACAGCGCCTTCTTGTTGGGGAAGTGGTGGTACAGCGCACCGCGCGTCCCCACCTCGGCCGCTGCGACGATCTCCTCGGTACCCGTTGCGAAGTAACCCTTTTCGACAAAGAGTCGGCGTCCCGCGGCGACGAGCGCGGCGCGGGTGGCCTCGGCGCGTTCGGCGATATCGGCCGTGCGCACGGCTTTCTTGTGCGGAACGCTGGAGCGTTGACCAGTGGACATGCAGATTGTATCCTCCACATACAGATTGTATGTCGGCGCAGTTGCGCCGACGCCGGCCGGGCTTTCCCGGCACGGGCAACGGTATCCCTCAGATATGTCGACACCGGCGGACAGGAGCAGAACGTGGCAGATTCGAACAACATCTTGATCTTCTCGTCAGACGGGCACGCAGGTGCCAAACGGATGCGGGACTACCTGCCGTACTTCGACCCCGACATCCGCGACACCATCGCCGACCTGCTCAACACGGAGGAGCAGGAATACCGCAAGATGATGGCTCCGGATTTCACGTCGCGTCCCGACACCGAGGAGCCGGACCCGGCCGAAAGGCTCTGGTCGCCTGCCGCGCCGGAACGCTTCGGCGGCTGGGACATCGATGTCCGCATGCAACAACTGGACAGTGAGGGGGTGGCGGGCGAACTTCTGGTGCCCGGGCACCAGTTCTCGTCGTTGCCCTTGTTCAGTGTGGTGAACAAGCCGTTCGAGGCGACCCTGCGCGACGCCGGGATGCGCGCCTACCATCGCTGGCTCGCCGACTTCATGACCGGCGGGAACGGTCGGCTCTACGGCATGGCCGACCCCGGGCCGTGCCACGATATCGAGGCCGCGGTAAAGGAACTGACCTGGGCGCGCGAACACGGGTTCGTCGCCGTCGGCGTGCCGGGCATCATCGAGGACCCCTCGCTGCCGTCGCTGTTCAGCGACCATTACGAACCGTTCTGGCGGGCGTGCGTTGACCTTGACGTCACGCTCATGGTGCACGCGGGTTGGGGGTTCCCGCAGGGCCGCTACCAGGAGTTCATCTCCGCGTTCCTGGCCACCCACCTCGACAGCGAGGAGGCCAGCCAAATGATGGCGGCACAGCAGGGGCTCGACGAGGAGGCAAGGAAGGCCCTGCAGAAGGAATTCGCCGAGTCGCCGGCGTCACCGTTCCGCCTGGACTTCGGTCCGCGACGGCTGTTGTGGCAACTGATGCTCGCCGGCGTGTTCGATCGGTACCCGTCGCTGCGGTTCGTCCTGACCGAGGTGCGGAGCGACTGGGTGCCGGCGACGTTGGAACTGCTGGACTCCCGGTTCAAAGAGACCGTGACCGCGCTGACGATGAGGCCGAGCGAGTACTGGGCCCGCAACTGCTACGCCACGCCGTCGTCGATCCACAAGGTCGAGGTGGAAGAGCGAAACGCCATCGGCGCCGACCGACTGATGCTGGGAATCGACTACCCGCATCCGGAGGGCATGTGGCCGGACACCTGGAACTGGATTCGGGTGGCCTTCGACGGTGTGCCCGAAAACGAGGCGCGGATGATCCTCGGGGAGAACGCGTTGCGGGCATTCCCGGTGGACGGCAAGCATCTGCGTTCCGTTGCCGACCGGATCGGGCCGGCGCCGCGCGACCTGCTGAGCGGGCGTGAGAACGTACCGGCTGACCATGTCGAGCACTATCACCGGCGCGGCGGGTTCCTGCGCGCCGCCGAACGCGTCGACGCCGATGCCGTTCTCCGTCTGGTTGACGAGGACCTCCGGCTCGTCCACTGAGCCGCGAAGTCGGCCGCTGCTCCGCCAAATGCGGTGGTGCAGCGGCCGATTCGTCGGTGCCGCAGCCTACGAGCCCGACAACGGGACCACGTTGGCGCTGAGTTACCCGCCCAGGCGGAGTCCGGTGTTGCGGGTGCCGAACACGTCGGTCGCCATGATGGCACCGAGTTTGTTAGCGTCCCACCGCTTTCCACCGTTGGACACGGTGGCGACCGGATGCCAACCCTTGAGCAGCTGCAGGTTCTCCCCGAGGGCGCGGATCACCTGCCCGCTGATGTGCCCGGCCTCCGGACTCGCCAGCCAGGCCACCACCGGGGAACCCAGCGACGGGTCCTTGGGATCGAACTCGTCCTCGGAACGCTCATCGGGCTCGATCGGCGCCGCGGCGCCCGGCATCGACGCCGACATCCGGGTGCGCCCGCCGGGGCTGATGACGTTGGCGGTCGCGCCGATCGAGGCGAGCTCCAGGCTCAGGGTCTGCGTCAGACCGACGATCGCCGCCTTGGCCGCGCTGTAGTTCGTCTGCCCGAAGTTGCCGTGCAGGCCGGCGCCGGACGTGGTGTTGATGATCCGCCCGTAGACCTTGCCGCTGCCGGCCTTCGCCTCGGCGCGCCACTTACGTGCCACCGCACGACTGGTCAGCCACGTACCGCGCACATGGACACGCATCACCAGATCGAAGTCCTCGACGGTCATGTTCCAGATCGCCTTGTCGCGGACGATGCCGGCGTTGTTGACCACGACGTCGAGGCGTCCGAACTGTGAGTAGGCACGTTCCACGGCCAGGTCGACCTGTTCCTCGTCCCCGACATCGGTGAAGTCGGCAACCGCCTTGCCGCCGCGGCTTTCGATGATCTGGACGACTTCGTCGGCGACCTTGCCGGTGCCTTCCCCGGAGAGGCTGGTGCCGAGGTCGTTGACGATCACCGTGGCCCCGTGCTTGGCCATCTCCAGCGCGTGGCCGCGTCCGATTCCGTGGCCGGCGCCGGTGACCAGCGCGATCTTGCCGTCGAGCAGTCCTGTCATGTTGTCTCCTCGGTGGGGGTGAAGACGGTCAGATACGGGGATTCGGGATCGTCGTCGTCGACCGGCCGGAACACGGCCGTTACTGCCATTCCGATCAGAAGTTGTTCGGTTGCTGCGCCTTCGATGAGGGTCATCACCTTCGGGCCCTCGGCCAGCTCGACGATGGCTGCGGTGTAGGGCAACTGGTCCCGGAACGGGGCGAGGTCGTTGACGTACACCGTGGAGTAGGTGTAGAGCGTTCCTGTGCCGCTGGCGGGAACGGGGTGGACGTCGTCACTCCAACACGCCGGGCAGAAGGGCCGCGGGTAGTGGTGGACCTTCGTGCACGCTCGGCACTGAGCAATCAGCAACTGTCCGTGGCGCGCCGCCTCCCAGTAGGGCGCGCTGGCGGGATCGATTGTGGGGATGTCTGCTCGGGCCACCGTGTCACTTCCCCGTGAACTTCGTCGGTCGTTTCTCGGTGAAGGCTCGCACGCCCTCCTTCGAATCGTGCGAGTACGACTGGATCTCCTGCGCCATCGCCTCGGCGACGAACGCGCCGGCGCGGTCGCTGTCCGGGGACTCGTTCAGCAGCCGTTTGGTCAGCGCGATCGCGCTGGTGGGCGCGGTGGCCAGCCGGGTCGCGAAGTCGCCCACCGCGGTATCGAGTTCGTCGGGCGGAACCACCCGGTTGACCAGTCCTAAACTCAACGCCTCTGTGGCGGTGAGCTTTTCGCCGAAGAACGCCATCTCCTTGGCCTTCTGCATGCCGATCCGCCGGGGCAGAAGGTAGCAGCCGCCGCCGTCGACGACCAGCCCGCGCTTCACGAACGACTCCGCGAAGTAGGCGTTCTCGGTCATCACGACCAGATCTGCGGCGTAGACGAGGTGGGCGCCCACCCCGGTGGCGGCGCCCTGCACCGCCGCGATGACCGGCTTGTTGCAGTCGAGCACCGCGGCCACGAGTTTCTGAGCGCCGTTCATGATGCGCCGCATCGGATCCAGAACGGTCTTCTCCACGGTTGCGCGGCGCTGGGCCAGTGAGGCCACGTCGGCACCGGCGCAGAAGTGTTTCCCGTTGGCGCGCAGCACCACGACACGAACCTCGTCGTCGCCGTCCGCCGCCCCCAGGAGGGCGATGACCTCGTCGCGGTCCTCGGGACGAAGGGCGTTGGCGGCTTCGGGCCGGTTCAACGTGATGGTCAGGATGCCCTCGCGTTTCTCGGACAGAACCGACTGCTCGGCACTCATGCGGTGTACTTCGCCTTGAGATGCTTGATGCCGTTGACGAAGTTCGACCGGAGCCGCACCGGTTCGCCGACCGACACGATGTCGGGATAGCGGTCGTAGAGCATCTTGAACGCGACGGTGAGCTCCAGTCGGGCCAGATGTGCCCCCAGACAGAAGTGCGGTCCGGGGCCGCCGAATCCGACATGGTTGTTGGGGGTGCGGGTGATGTCGAACTCCTCCGGATCGCGGAACACCGCCGGGTCGCGGTTGGCCGCGCCGTACCACATCACCACCTTGTCGCCCTTCTTGAACGTGTGTGTACCCGAGGCCAGCGCCACGCCGTCGGCGGTGACGGTGCGGCGCATGTGGATCACGGGGCTGGCGTAGCGCACGATCTCCTCGATGGCGGTCGGCACGATGTTCTCGTAATCGGCGAGGAGTCGATCCCGCTGGTCAGGATGGTGGGTGAAGAGGTACAGACCGTGCGTGAACGCGTTGCGGGTGGTCTCATTTCCCGCACCGACGAGCAGGATGAAGAACTTCGCCAGCTCCTGCGGTGTCAGGTTCTCCTCGTCGGAGGTGACCAGCTTGCTGATCACGTCGTCCTTCGGATTCCTGATGCGGTCCTCGGCGATGCTCTTGAGCAGATCGATCAGCTTCTCGCTGTTCTCGGCCACCGCCTTCTCGATACCCGCGACAGTCTGATCGGGAACGTACTCCGGGTCGGAGGCGCCGAGCACCACATTGGTGACCTGCAGGATGAACTTCTCGTGCTCACGGGAGATACCGAGCAGATTGTCGATGATCCGCAGCGGCAACAGGACAGCGAACGAGGAGACGAAATCGCATTCGCCCGAGCGCGGCATCTCGTCGAGGATCTCGGCGGTGGTCTCCTCGACCAGTCCGCGCAACTCCGCCAGGCTGCGCGGGGTGAATCCGCGCGACACGATCTTGCGGAGCCGCATGTGCTCGGGGTCGTCCATGTCGATGATCGAGCCCCGGTACTCCCGCATCTCGGGAGTCTGATCGAAGATCTGGGTTCCCGCTGCGGAGCTGAACTCAGTGGGCCGTCGGCTGATGTCGACGATGTCGGCATGTGTACCCACCGCCCAGAAACCGCGAGGCTCGGGTGCATCGGGCCGGTTGGTGCGGACGAAGACCGGCTTACCCGCCTCGCGCAACCGCGTGTAGAGCGCGGAGCGTTCTTCGGGCCGGTCCTGCCACCACTGCATGTCGATCAGCGAGCGGAACTCGAGTTCACTGGTTTCGGTAGCGGTCACGTCACGATTCTGGCACTGCTGTCACCCTAAGGCAATAACCAAATTGTGGGTGAATGGCCTGACAAAACCGATCAAATCGTGAGAATGCCTCGCCAGGGCAACGAGTATGCGTCTGACTTCTGACAATAATGTTCAAGTAAGGCGAGGGGGGATGGATCTGAATCTGCATGGCAAGTCGTACATCGTCATCGGGGGCACCGCCGGCATGGGGCTCGCCGCGGCGAAGGCGTTCGCGGCCAAAGGGCAGCCAGACGAGATCGGTGCCCTCATCGCGTTTCTGCTGTCCGACCGGTGCGGGTTCGTCACCGGCCAGACGATCTACGCCGACGGCGGGGCGCCGTAACCGGCGCCTCTACTGCGCGGGTGGATAGACGAGCACGCCGCGGATGTTGGCCCCGGCGTGCATATCCGCATAGCCGTCGTTGACCTTCTCCAACGGATACGTCCGGGTGACCATCGAGTCCAGGTCCACCTGCCCGGCGCTGTACAGCTCGAGAACCTTCGGGATATCGGAGCGGGGATTGCCCGAGCCGTAGAGGGTCCCGACGATCTGCTTCTCCGTCAGGGTCAGATCCATCAGGTTGGCCCGGATCTCCCGTTCGAGCATCGGATGGATGTTCGTGACCACCAGTCGTCCGCGCTTGGCGACCATGGACAGCGCCTGGCCGACCAGCTGGCCGTCGCCGACGCCCATCGCGCAAATGAACTTGTCCGCGCCTCGGTCCCATGTCGCCTCGGCGACAACGCCTTTGGCTTCCTCCCAGTCGGCCGCGACGTGTGTCGCGCCCATCTTGCGGGCCTCTTCGCGCTTGTGCTCCGACGGGTCGATGACGGTGATCGTCCGCGCACCGGCCAGTCGGGCACCCTGGACCGCCGCGGCGCCGATTCCGCCGACGCCGGCGATCACCACGGTGTCGCCCGGGCGCACGTCCGCCGCGTACACCGACGAGCCCCAGCCGGTGATGAATCCGCAGCCCAGCAGGCAGGCGAGGTCGAGCCGGTAGTGCTCGGGAATCTTCACGCAGCTCGCCTCATGCACGACGGTGTGGTGCGCGAAGGACCCGATGCCGCACGCCAGCGCCAGATCTTGCCCCCTGGCGTGGTGACGGGCGGTCTCGTCGTAGATCTGCATGCCGGAGTAGATCTTGGCGCCCAGGTCGCACAGGCTCTGATGACCGGTCGAGCAGGACGGGCACCGACCGCAGGACGGGATGAAACTGAACACGACGTGGTCGCCCGGTCGAAGCCACGAGACGTGGTCGCCGACGGCTTTGACGACACCGGCTCCCTCGTGACCGCCGATGCACGGCAGCCTGATCGGCATGTCACCGGTGACGAGGTGGTCGTCGGAGTGGCACATGCCCGAGGCGTGCAGTTCCACCAGCACTTCCTCGGCCTTCGGCGGGTCGAGTTCGATGGTCTCGATGGACCACGGGGTGTTGCGCTCCCACAGCACCGCAGCCTGCGTCTGCACTGGTACTCCTTCTACTTGATGATGACCTGGTACTCGACGAAGCCGGCGATGCCCTCCGGTCCGCCCTCGCGGCCGATACCCGATTGTTTGAATCCCCCGAACGGGCTGCCGAAATCGAGCACCGCCGTGGAGTTGATCGCGACCGACCCGGCCTGCAGCTGCGATCCCACGGCCGCAGCCCGCTCGGCATCGGCGGACCACACGGCGCCGACGAGCCCGTAGCGTGAATCGTTCGCGATCTCGACGGCAGCGGAATCGCCTGCGCTGTCGTCGTATTCGATGATCACCGCGACGGGTCCGAAGACCTCCTCGCGGGCGATCTCCATGTCGTTGGTGGCGGCGACCACCGCCGGTGTGATGAACCACCCGGGTCCTGCCAGCCGCTCGCCGCCGACCAGGATCTGCGCGCCGTCCTGGCGGGCGCGCGCGAGCAGGCGCTCCACCTTGTCGCGGGCGGCCTCGTTGACCAGCGGCCCGATGTCGGTGGACCGGTCGGCCGGGTCTCCGACCTTCAGCGCGCCCACCGCGGTGGTGAGTGCGGTGGCGAACTCGTCGTAGCGACTGCGCGGCAACAGGATCCGGGTGAGTGCGGCGCACAGTTGGCCGTTGTTGCCCATCACGCCGGCGACGAGGCCCTTCACGGTGGACTCCAGCGGAGCGTCCGGCAGGACGATCGCCGCGGACTTGCCGCCCAGTTCGGTGCTGCAACGACGCAGTTGCGCGCCGCAGAGGCTCGCGATCCGCGCGCCCACGGCCGTGGAGCCGGTGAAGGTGACCTTGTCCACGTCCGGGTGCGAGACGAGATACTCGCCCGTCTCGGCGCCGCCGTTGACGATGTTGACCACCCCGGCCGGTAGCCCGGCCTCCTCCATCGCCTCCACCAGCACGCCGATGCTCAGCGGCGCGTCCGGTGCGGGCTTGAGCACGACCGTGCACCCGGCGGCCAGCGCCGGGCCGAGTTTCAGGGCGGCGATGAACAGCGGGGTGTTCCACGGGATGACCGCCCCCACCACGCCCACCGGAACCTGGCGGATGATCGCGGTGCCGGCCGCCGACGGGCGGGTGGACTCGAAGGCGTACGTCGGCGTGATTCCGGCGTAGGCGCGCAACACTCCGACCGCCGTGAGCACCTGTCCGAACGTGCTCCACGATCGCGGGGAGCCGATCTCGGCGGTGGCGAGGTCGGCGAGTTCACCCTTGCGGACCGCTAACGCGTCGGCCAGTCGGGCGAGCATCGCGCCGCGCTCCGCGGGAGTGGTATCGCGCCACGGCGAGTGCAGAGCGGAGCGCGCCGCCGCCACCGCGGCGTCGACCTCGGCGGGACCCGCCGTGTGCACTGTTCCCACCTGCTCACCAGAGGCGGGGGACAGCACGGCAACCGTGGGTCCGGTGCCGGGGGTCCACGTGCCGGCGACATAGGCGGCGGAGAGTGCGGGGGCGATCATGGCTGCTGATTCTGGCAGTAATGTCATCTAAGAACAAGGAGTTTATGCAGATGTAATCCCAATTACGACTTTCGCGTGACGACATTTTCTGACAGTATCGGCCACTATGAGTTCTACTGCAGAAACCGGCACCGAGCCCGAGGTCGGGGAGCCGTGGGAGGTGGTGGTCGAGCGCGGCAAGATCGCCGAGTTCGCCACCGCGACCGAATCCGGCAATCCGGCTTACCGCGGGCCCGACGCGATCATTCCGGCCACGTTTCTCACGACCGCGGCCCGCTGGGCGCCGCCCGGTGTGCGCGTGAACGTCGGGTTCGAGCGCAAGAGGTTGTTGCACGGCGAGCAGGAGTACGTCTTTCACGGTCGTGTCCCGAAGGCCGGTGAGGTGCTGACCGCTCGGGAACGCATCGTCGACCGGTACTCCAAGCCCGGTAAGCGCGGCGGGATGATGCGGTTCGCCACCGTCGTCACCGAGTACCGCGCCCAGGACGGGACGTTGGTCGCCGAGGCGAAGGCGACATTCATCGAGAGGGCGGCGCGATGACTGCGACGACGGCACTGCGGGTGGGAATCGAGGCGACTCCGCGCGAGTTCGGTCCGCTGACCCGCCAGATGTTCGTCCGCTACGCCGGTGCGTCCGGCGACCTCAACCCGATGCACTACGACGACGAACTGGCCCGCTCGGCCGGTTATCCGTCGGTGTTCGGACAGGGCATGCTGACCGCCGGACTGCTGGGGACCTTCGTCACGGACTGGCTCGGGGCCGGTGAGATCCGCAGGTTCGCGGTGCGGTTCCGTGAGCAGGTCTGGCCCGGCGACGTGATCACGTGCACAGGGCGTGTCGTCGCGATCGACGGCGACCGGGTCAGCGTGGAGCTGTCTGCCGTCAGGCAGACCGGCGGAGTCGCGGTCACCGGGACCGCGGAGTTCACGCGAAACACCAGCCTGGGTGCCGCGGGCGCCCCGGATCCCACCTAACTAAGCTGGACTGACCATGCCCGAAGCGCCGATCGTGCGTCGTAGCAGCTACGGCCCCACCAGCCCCGAGATCGGGGTGCGTGGTGCCACCACTCGCAGTCGTATCACCGCGGTGTCTCTCGAGCTCTTCGGCACGCTCGGCTTCTTCGACACCTCGGTCGACGCGATCGCCAAGGCTGCGGGGGTGTCGCGCGCCACTCTCTACCAGTACTTCCAGGGCAAGGACGAGATCTTCCTCGAACTGCTCAACGAGTGCGGTGGCGCGCTGTTCCGGGTGGCCCGTCGTATCGGCCCGTTGGGGCCCGACGAGGTGGGGTTCGACAACCTGAACTGGTGGCTGGGCGAGTGGAGTTGGGTATTCGAGAAGTACTCGACGATGTTCATCCAGTGGACGGCCGTCGCGTCCTCCGACACCCAGGTTCGCCCGGCCATCGAGCAGTTCGTGCGCAGCTACAACCATCGCATCGCCGCGCGGTTGTCGGCGTCGGGTCTCGACGGGATCGACCCCGAGGTCGCCGCGATGCTGATGACGGCGCTGGTACACCGGCTGAACCTGTTGGTGCACACCGGGCGTGCCTACGGCAGAAGCATCAAGGACGTCATCGACACGCTGTCGGTGTTCCTGCAACTGGTGCTGTTCCCTGATACGCCGCCGGCAGTGTTCGAGAAGTTCCGCCTGCACTCCAGTGCCGACCCGGAAGCAGACATCGCTGAGATCGAGGTTCCCCCCGACCCGGACATCGCGGGACTGAGCGTCAGCGACCGCACCGTCGATCTGAGCCCGCGCGCCGTCAAGACCGTCACCGCGCTGGCGGCCGCCGCGGCCGAGCAGTTCCGTGCCCGTGGTTACCGGCGCACCAGCGTCGACGACGTCGTGGCGGCGGCGGGTGTGGCACGCGGGACGTTCTACAAGTACTTCAGCGACAAGCAAGATTTGCTCGTTGCGCTTGCCGCTGAGATCTACGGTCCGGCAGTCGCTTTCGCTCATCGGATCGAGGACGTCGATTTTCTCGCCGACGAGGCCACGCTGCGGCACTGGCTGGCCACCTACGTTGAGTTCTACGACCGGTACTCGGGTTGTATCGATACCTGGGCGGAGGGAACAACCGATGAACCGAGGGTGCTGTCGGTCGGCGACAACGGTCAGGTGCTGATGGATCTCGCGGCAGCGAAGATGCTCACCAGTCGGGAGCGGCCATTCGCCTTCGACCCGATCGTGGCGGCGTTGATCCTGCGCGCGCTGGTGACCCGCGTGCCCCAGGCCGCCGCCGAGATGGCCGAACCGCCCAGCGGGGACGCCGTCATCGACCTGCTGGTGTTGTGTTTCCGCCGGGGTTTCTTCGGGCTGTCGGACTGACGGATGGCGGCTGCGGTCACGCCGAGGTGGCGACCGCCATCCCGGTGATCCACTCCGGCACCGGTTCGTACACCAGCGGTGTCATGGGCTGCCCGCCGCCAGCGGCACCGGCGGCCACCCAGGTGCGAATCTCGTTCGCGCCGGCACCCGCTCGCGCATGTGCGGAGTCGACGAGTTCGACGAGCATGTCGACGTTCCAGGTTGACATCGCCTGCAGGACCGCGGCGTCCCATTCGGGCCGGATCTTGGTACGCGCCTCGGCCATCCCCTCGGCGATGATCCGGGCGCGCTCTTCGTCGCTGATGTCGTAGGCGTCGACTTCCAGGCTCGGCGGCGAGTGGGACAGCCCGCCGGTACCGATCAACAGAATCCTCTTATCGAGCTCCGCGAGGAACCGCCCCACCGCTGCGCCGAACTCGACCACCCGCCGGCCGGTCGGCAGGGGAGCTGTCGCACAGTTCACCGGAACGGGGATGACCGGTTTGGTGTCGAGATCGCCGATCAGGTCTCGGATCGGTTGTGCGAACGCATGGTCGAGGGCGATGTCGCGGCAGACCGCGATGTCGAACCCGGTTCCGAGCAGGTGCTCGGCCAGGTCCCGCGCGATCTCCGACGGCACCGTCAGATTTCCGGCGGGACGTGACGCCTCGGCGAGAATCGACGCTGACAGCGCCACCGCGAAGGCAGGCACGACGTGGCGGAAGGCGCGCCGATGGTCACCACCGAACACGACGACGAGGTCGGGATCGAATCGGGAGGCCCGGTCGGCGGCTTCGGCCAGCCCGTCGCGGAACTTGAGCCCGAAGCGTCGTTCGACATCGCGTTCCTTACCCGGGCTGTGGCTCGCACACACCACCATCCGCTCAGATGTCACAGCTGATCACCTCCCAAAGGTGACACTGATGTTAGATGATTCTGTGTGGCTGGGCCAGCTTGAATGAACTGCAACCCGGCACTATGTCAAAGCCGCAGGGAGCGCGGCGAACTCCTCGCGGATGATCTCCTCCAGCGCGCGGTTCGAGGTAGACAGCCACTGCTGAATCGCACGCTCCAGAAGGACAATCCCGACCGCGGCCAGAATCCGGGACTTCTGGTCGGGGATGGACACTCCGCGGCGTTCGGCGATCACCTGCGCGATGGTTTCGGCGTTGGCCTTGTGGTTCTGCTGCTGGCGCCCCAACAGGACAGGTGAGGAGGCGACCGCCTCGTGATACTGCGCGATGCGCTTGCGAATTCTCTTCAGAGACGGCGCAAGTAGCGCGAACGCCTCCGTCATCGCCTCGTAGTCCGACAGTGACTCGTCACGGCCCAGGTAGACCGCGCTGAAGGCGTGGATGAAGTCGTACTCGCCGGAGAACAGCACTGATTCCTTTGTGGGGAAGTACCGGAAAAACGTTCGTGGCGAGACTCCGGCAGCCTCGGCGATCTGGTCGGTGGTGGTCTCGTCGTAGCCGTTGGCGCTGAACAGGTCCAAAGCCGCGTCCAGCAACGCGGCGCGTGTCCGACTGGCGTGCTCGCTGCGTGGCGAACGGCCGGCCCCTGCCATCGACACCTACCTCCTGTTCCTCGGTGCGTCGACTCTATCGCCACCCGGTTGCCCGGACGTGTCGCTGATCAGCCGACCTTTGGGATGACCTCCTCGGCAACCCACTGCATGTGGTCGAGGTAGGCCTGGAAATCAGGCAGCAGTGGGGGGTTCACCCAGGTGTCGGTGACCCCGAGCTCGGCCAGCATGCCGCAGTTGTCGATCACCTGCTGGGCGCTCTGGCCGAACTGGGCATTGGGGTCGTTCGTGATGGTGTGTTCCCGGCCCACGTTCAGTACCGCGAGGCTGTAGAACAGGGAGAACGGCCGGTCGTCGAAGCCCGGTTGGGAACGCAGGTAGTCCATCTTGGCGGGCAGTTCCTCGGGTCTGGTGGTCCAGGGCGCCCAGCCGTCGCCGAAGCGCGCCGCGCGGCGGAGCACGGCGTCGGCGTCTCCTCCCATCCAGATAACGGGGTGCGGTTTGCGGATCGGTTTCGGCCCGAACGCCACGTTGTCGAACTTGACGAACTCGCCGTCGAAACTCGGCGAATCGCTGTGCCACAGTTCGAACATCGCCGCCAGGCATTCGTCGGCAAGGCGGCCGCGCTTGTGGAACGGCACTCCGATCGTGTCGTACTCCTCCTTGAGCCAGCCGACTCCGACCGTCACCTGAGCACGGCCCCCGGACAGCCAGTCCAGCGTCGCGATCGCTTTCGCCGCTATTACGGGGTTGTGCAGCGGCAGGATCGTCACCATGGAGCCGATGGAGATCTCGGACGTCGCCCCTGCGACGAACGCCTGCGCGGTGGTCGCGTCGAAGTAGTGGTTACCGGACAGCTCCACATGAGCGGTGGGTGTCAGGAAGTGCTCGGGTAGAAAGACCCGGGAATAGCCCAGTTGCTCCGCCCGGCGCGCGACGTCGGCGATGTCGCCGCCGGTGAGGGCGTGCTCCCAGCTCTGAGTGATCGCGGGAACCTGCATGGTGTTCGGCAAGTAGACGGTGAACCGCACGGTTCGCACCTCCGGTGCAGTGGATCAATAATGACAGTCGACTGTCGAACGGTAACGCCAGAGGAGTAGTTATCTAAATAAATTGTGGAAAATAGCGCGACCTCCGTAAGTCACCGCAGGTTATTGACGGTGACAGGCAACTGTCATAAGGTGCGAACCTAGTCCCCTGGGGAGGTGGTGGAAGTGCCACAGAATCCGTTCATCGAATGGCTCGACCTGAGCACGGTGTCGCTCCCCGGCTGGACTTCCCGCGGCAACCGCCGGACAGCGAACGTGTAGTCGACGAGAACGGAGTGGTATCAGTGTCATTGGCGTTGACCGAGGACCACCGCGCACTCGCCGAGGTGGCCAAGGAGATGGTCACCGCTCGGGCGGGTCTGTCCGGTGCGCGGAAGATCCTCCTGGACAAGTCGACGAGCGGCAGGTGGTGGTCCGACGACGCCCTGTGGGCCGAGATCGTGTCCACCGGCTGGCTCGGGCTGCACATCGAGGAGAGGTTCGGCGGTCAGGGATACGGTCTGCCCGAACTGGCCGTCGTCTGCGAACAACTCGGCCGCGTTGCCATCAGCGGACCGTTCCTGCCGACGGTGGTCGCCGCGGCCGTCGTCGCGGAGTCTGGCACCGACGCGCAACGCCAGCGATGGCTTCCGCGGCTGATCTCCGGTGCGACGGTCGTGGGCCTGGGCGCCGCTAACAGCATTGCGGTACTGCAGGACTCATCGCTCTCGGCGGATGCCGTAGCGGTGCTGGGTGAGTCTGCGTCTGACCTGTTTCTGTTGCCAGTGGGCGACGATCTGGTACTGGTCGAGTCCGGCCAGAGGACGGAGACGCGCGAAATCAAGTCCGTCGACCAGCTCCTGCGACCGGTCACGGTGCTGAGGCTGTCCTCCGCTCCGGTCGCCGACGTGTTCCGCGGCGCCGTGGGCACGCTCTCGCGGTATCTGCGTCTGCTCGCCGCCGCCGAGGCGGTCGGAGGCCTCGCGGCCTGCACCGAGATGGCGACGGCATACGCCGCGACCCGAGAGCAGTTCGGTCGCCCGATCGGCTCCTACCAGGCCGTCAAACACCATTGCGCGGACATGCTCGTCGACACCGAGCTCGCGCTCGCGGCCACGTGGGACGCGGCGCGCGCCTCCGGGCAGGAGGCTGATCTCACAGCTGCGATGGCTGCCGGCTTCGCGCTGCCGGCCTACCAGCGCGTGGCGCTGAAGAACATTCAAGTGCACGGCGGAATCGGATACACCTGGGAGCACGATGCACACCTGTATGTCCGGCGCGCGACGGTGCTGCTGACCTTCCTCGGTGGGGCGGAGGCGCTGCGTGACTCCGTCATCGCGCTGCGAAAGCGCGGTGTCCACCGCGGCCGCTCGGTCGAGCTGCCGCCGGAAGCCGAAGCGTACCGTCAGGCAGCCGCGGATTTCCGATCCGAGCTGGAAGCCAGCGCGGAGGAGGGACGACAGAAGCTCTGGGCCCGCAGCGGATACCTCCACCCCCACTGGCCGAAGCCGTTCGGACGCGCGGCCGACTCTGTCGAACAGCTGGTGATCGAGCAGGCACTCGACGGACTGGACAGGCCGAGTCTGGGCCTGGGTACCTGGGTGATTCCAACCCTGCTGCAACACGGCACCCCCGAGCAGATCGAACGCCTGACCTGGCCCAGCCTGGAGGGTGAGCTGCGCTGGTGTCAGCTGTTCAGCGAGCCGGGCGCGGGATCGGATGCCGCAGCCGTCTCCACCAGGGCCAAACGCGTCGAGGGTGGCTGGTCGGTCACCGGCCAGAAGGTATGGACGAGCGACGCGATGAACTGCCAGCGTGGCCTGGCCACGGTGCGGACCGATCCCGACGCGCCCAAGCACAAGGGCATCACCGCGATGATCATCGACCTGTCCCACCCCGGGGTCGAGGTCCGGCCGCTCACCGAGATCACCGGCGAGACGCTGTTCAACGAGGTCTTCTTCACCGACGTCTTCGTGCCGGACGAGGATGTGGTCGGCGTGGTCAACGGCGGCTGGGCCGTCACGATGGCCACCTTCGGCAACGAGCGCGTCTCGATCGGCGGCGGTTCGGTGACCATGGTCGCCGACGAGCTGGTCGACCTGCTCGTCCGCTACCGCGATGGCGACAGCGGCCTGGCCCGTGAGGTGGCGGCACTGTTGATCGAGGCGAATGCCCTTGCCGCCATGAACCTTCGGCAGGCCGCCCGTGCCGTGTTCGACAGCGGCCCCGGCATCGAGGGCAACATCGCCAAGCTCTTCGGTGCCGAACACGCACAGCGGGTCGCGCAGACGGGGCTCGCCATCGCCAGTCCGGCGATCCTGCTGGGGGAGGAGAACCGCGTCCTGCACGACTACCTGTTCAGCCGCTGCCTGACGATCGCCGGTGGAACCTCGGAAATCGTCCGGAACCTGATCGCCGAACGCATTCTCGGCCTTCCCCGCGAACCAAGGACAGAGTGGAGTTCGAAATGACCTGCGCCATCGCAGGAATCGGGCGTACGACCTACTCCCGGAATTCGGGCCGTACCACCCGCGCCATGGCGGTCGAGGCGTGCCGGGACGCCATCGCGGACGCCGGACTGTCGCCGGGGGATATCGACGGCATCTGCACGTTCATGGTCAACGACTCCGAGCAGCCCATCTACGTCGGCTGGGCCTTGGGGATCGACGAATTGAACTGGGCCAACGCCATGTACGGCGGCGGCAACCTGGTCGCCGACCAGATCGCCACCGCCGCGGCGGTCATCGAGGCCGGGATGTGCCGGGCGGTGCTCGTGTACCGTTCGCTCAACGGCAGATCCGGTCACCGGTTCGGCCACGTCGAGGGTCCGATGCGGGTGCCCGACAGCGACCAGTTCGACACGGTCTCCGGATTCATGGTGCCGCCGCAGTGGTTCGCCATGTGGGCCCGACGCCACCAGCACGAGTACGGATCGACCTGCGAGGATCTCGGACTGATCGCGATCACCCAGCGCAAGCATGCGGGGCTGAATGAGCATGCGCTGCGCCGGGAACCGCTGACGATGGACGACTACCTGGCGGCGCGCTGGATCAACGAACCGTTCCGGGTCCTCGACTGTACGTCGGAGGTCGACGGTGCGGTGGCGATCCTGATCGCCGGTGAGGAGATCGTCCGGGACTGCAGGCAGGACCCGGTGTGGCTGGTGGGATCGGCGAACTCGCAGAGCGGCGCGGGTTGGACTCAGTGGGACGATCCGACCGAGATGTATTCGCGTTCCGCCGGTCCCAAGATCTGGCAGAAGACCGGGCTGAGCCCGGCCGATATGGACGTCGCGTGCATGTACGACTGCTTCACCTACACCGTGATGGCGACGATGGAGGGGTACGGCTTCTGCGAGAAGGGCGGAGTCGGTGAGTTCTTCGCCTCGGGGCGTGCCACGTACGGCGGTGAGGTAGTGGTCAACCCGCACGGCGGGCTGCTGTCCGAGGGCTACATCCACGGGTTGAACCACCACTACGAGGCGGCGCTGCAACTGCGCCACGCAGCCGGCGTGCGGCAGGTCGACAAGGCCCAACTCGCGCTGGTCACCGCCGGCGGCGGACCGTTTGGGGGCGCCAACGTCTACAGCAGGGAGAAACCATGACCCATCCCGCACCGCACCCGCCGGTTCCGGTTCCTGATCCGGACACCGAGCCGTTCTGGGAAGGGCTGAAGAGCGGGAAGCTGATGCTGTGCCGGTGCGATGACACGGGGAAGTGGATCCACCCGCCGCTCGAGCGTAGCCGGTTCACCGGTGGCCCGGTGCATTTCGAGGAGGTCAGCGGTAACGGAACGGTCTTCAGCTTCATCGTGGTTCGCCAGCCGTTGGTGCCCGGCCGAGTGCCGCCCTACGTGGTCGGGTTGATCGAGTTTGACGAGCAGCCGGGGCTGCGGATCAACGCGGTCATCGACGCCGACCCCGCGTCGGTCCGTATCGGTCAGCGGGTGCGCCTGCGCATCACCGAACTGGGCGACAGCGGACTCCGCATTCCGGAATTCGTCGTCTGTGAGTGACAGGCTTCGCGCGCCGAGTGTGCGCTGAAGGCCAAGATTCGCGCTGGATTTCGCCATGACCGCACACTCGGCGGGGTGGGCGGAGGTCCGTACCATCACCGCAGTTGTCAATTTCCTTGTGCGCGAGCGTTCTTGAACACGCCGCGCCCGGCTGGTGCCAATCGCCGCGGGCGGCGGACCGTTCGGAAGAATGGAGGGGAATGGGGCCTGCCGAGTGGTGGATCGGCACAGCCGCAGCGCTACCGGCCGCGGGGCTTGAGGGACGCGACCAGGAAGGTGCGCAGGATTCCCTCGTCACCACCGTCTTCGGGATTTCCGGGTTCGGTCATCAGGGTGAAGTTGACGCGTGCGATCCATCGCGCCAGCGTCGCTGGTGGGACGTCGTCGCGAATCTCGCCGGCGACGGCCGCCTCGGCCAGGCGTTGTCCGAGCGCAGCGATGAGCGTCTCCTGCCATAAGGCCGGTGGCTCGACAGCTTTATAGGTGTGTCCAGCCTCGTCGCCCTCAATGAAGGCGCGAAGGGTGGGCGACCTCCGCGCAGCGTCATTTCCGACCAGCGAGGCCTGAACGAGGCGCTCGAGGAAGGGTTCCTTGGAGGCCCAACATTGTTCGGTTGACTCGAGGACCTCCGTTAGCCCGCGAACGAACGCCGCTGGCGAGTCCCCGATTTTGAGTCCACCCGGTTCTAGAGTCGGGTTGGTTTGATCCGTTCTCAGTTCGTGGTGCAGGCCACCGGGGTGTGGGTGCATCTGCAGGCTGCAGCGTACTCGGCCGGTGTGCGGTAGCCCAGGGCCGAGTGGCGGTGGCGGTGATTGTGGTCGTGTTTGAAGTCGCCGATGACCACGCGGGCTTCCAGCAGGGTGTTCCAGTGGTTGCGGTTGAGGCACTCCCTGCGCAGGCGGTTGTTGAACGATTCGATGTAGCCGTTGTCCCACGGGCAGCCCGGCGGGATGTAGACCAGCCCGGTCTGGTTCTCACAGAAGCGCTGCAGCGCTTGGGAGACCATCTCTGGGCCGTTGTCCAGACGCAGCACCTTCGGCGGGCCACCGTGGGCGGCGAACACCTTGGTGAGTTCGGCGACCAGGTGTTCGCCGGTGATCGAGCGCTCCACGATGTTCAGCAGCGATTCGCGGGTGTGTTTGTCGATCATCGAGGCGATCTTGATGGCCTTGCCGTCGACAGTGGAGTCGAATTGGAAGTCGATGGCCCACACCACCTTCGGCGCATCAGCCTTGACAGGAGGTGCCGAGGAGACCCCGGCCCGCTTACGTGGACTGCGGATGCGGACCTGCAGGCCCTCTTCGCGCCACAGGCGGTGGACCTTCTTCTTGTTGACCTCACGGTGTTCGTCGTAGCGCAGCGTCGCCCAGGCGCGCCGGAATCCGTGGCAGGGGTGTTTGGCGGCGTAGGCGCGCAGCCAGGCCCTCAATGCGGCATCCGGATCGGCCGGTGTCTGCGCGGCCGGCAGGCGACGGTAGGTGGACCGGGTCAGCCCAACAACCTTGCACGCCAGCCGCTCCGAGATGCCCAACGTGGCCTTGAGCATGTCGACGGCGCGGCGCTTGGCTGCTGGGCTCAGAATTTTCCCTTCGCCACCTCCCGCAGGGCGTCCTTCTCCAGCTCGGCCTCGGCCAGCAGCCGCTTGAGGCGAGCGTTCTGCTCGCGCAGCTGTTTGAGTTCCTTGGCGGCGTCGGTGTCCATCCCGCCGTAGGTGCGGCGCCAGTTGTACAGCGTGGCCGCCGACACCCCCAGCTCGGCGGCGATCTCCTCACCGGTCCTGCCCTCGGCAGCCAGCTCATCCGCGCGGCGCAACTTGCGCACGATGTCCTCCGCGGAATGCCGCTTGCGACCAGCCATGTTCTCCATCGTCCCTTCCAGCCCGACCTCGGGCTACAGGACTCTAAAACCAGCCGGTCTCATCCATGGGGAACACGCCACCGCCACCAACACCGTGTTCTGGTTGGGGAAGTAGTAGTAGAGCGTCGAGCGGTGCACCCCAGCCTCGCGTGCGATATCGCTCATGCGCGTGCGTGACGGACCCTGTTTCACGAAACATGACTCCGCGGCCACGAGCAGTCGCTCGCGGGCTTCCTCCTCGGTGACCGGAAGATCGGCTCCCCAAGCGCCGCTCCGCTTCGGATCGGGGCGGGTGGTCATGACCCGACTGTACCGCACCGGCGCACAAGTCAGACAATTAGTCAATAGTGTTTGATATCCAACAAAATGTTGATATTGGCCGAGGCCGATGGTTCGAGGTGATGAGTGACGACTACGGCGCATGATTCGGCTGCGGTAGCCGTGATCACGGACTGGGTCCGTCGGGAAGTCGGGGGCCGGGTCATAGCCATTGCTCGGCAGGCGCGTTGGCGTCCAACGTGGTTCGTCGATGTCGAGCGAGAGGGTGAGATCCTCGCCCTCGTGGTACGCGGTGAGCGGGGAGCTGGCATTCCGATGCAGTTTCCGTTGCGTCACGAAATGTCGCTGCAGCGGGTGATGCGCGAGCAGAGTGTCCTTGTTCCGGCCGTCTACGGTTGGATCGACGAGCTACCGGCATACGTCATGGACCGCGCTGACGGCCACCGGATTTCCAGGACCTCACTGTAGAGCAACGAGACGCGTTGATGCGCGACTACATGGCCCAATTGGCGAAGCTGCACCGCCTTCCTCTGCAGCCGGGTCTGCTGCACGATCAGGTGACAGTTTCGGTCACGCGGCCTGACTGGCCGGTGCGCTCATGATCGCTTCGAATTCGATCGGGGTCAACCGGCCGAGGCCGGCTTGCCGGCGTCGGCGATGGTAGGTGCGTTCGATCCAGGTGACGATCGCGATCCGCAGCTGTTCTCGGGTGTCCCAGCGGCGGCGGTCCAAGACGTTCTTCTGCAGCAGGGAAAAGAAGCTCTCCATGGCCGCATTGTCACCAGCCGCCCCGACCCGGCCCATGGAGCCGACCATCGCGTGATGGTGCAGCGCGTGTACGAATCGCCGTGAATCCGCCCTGAGATCCACGATCCGAATGCAGTATGCAACCGGCCACCTCACCGCGTCGTGCGACTGCGTTGTGCAGTGCGGTGGTGGCCAGCCGGGACTTCATCCGGGAGTCGATGCTGTAGCCGACGATGCGGTTGGAGAACACGTCCTTGATCGCGCAGAGGTAGAGCTTGCCCTCGGCGGTGCGGTGTTCGGTGATGTCGGCCAGCCACAACTGGTTCGGCGCCCCAGCGGTGAAGTCACGCTCGACCAGATCATCGTGCACCGGCGGCCCGGTCTTGCCGTTCTTACCGCGTCTGCGCTTGCCGAACACGCTCCACAGGCGATTCTGCGAGCAGATCCGCCACGCGGTGCGCTCAGCCATCGGCTCGCCGGCATCACGAGCCTCCTCGACCAGGTACCGGTAGCCGAACTCCGGATCATCGCGGTGGGCGTCGAACAGGGCGTTGGCACGGTGGGCCTCGACGAGCTCGGCATCGGTGACAGGCTGGGCCAACCAGCGGTAATACGGTTGGCGGGCGAGCTTGAGTACCCGGCACGTCACCGCCACGGGGATCCCGTCGGCGGCGAGCTCCTTCACGAGCGGGTAGAGCCTTTTCCCGGCAGATTGGCCTGCGACAGATACGCCGCCGCGCGGCGCAGCACCTCATTCTCCTGCTCCAACAGCCGATTGCGGCGACGAAGTTCGCGCAGCTGGGCGGACTCGGTGGTGCTCCTGCCGGGCTTGGAGCCCTCGTCGATGTCGGCCTGGCGCATCCACTTGTGCAGCGTCATCGGGTGCACCCCGAAATCGGTGGCGATCTGCTCGATCGTCACACCGTCGTCGCGGTTGCGGGCCACGCGCACGACATCGTCGCGGAATTCACGAGGGTAGGGCCTTGCCATGGGGACATCCTTCCAGCCTGCCCACGCTGGGCAAGCCAACTCAGATGTCACCTGATCGTGCAGCAGGCCCGCCCTTCCTCGACGCGGGAATCCAGCGAGCACCGACTCGCGCCGAATCGGGCCGGTTCGGGATTCAGCGATTCGAGGAGGTATGGCGGGCCGGTAAGAACGCGCCGAATCCGCTCCTCGAGTTCATGTTGGGCTGGCTCAAACGCAATCCCGTCGACAGCCACAGCCGCGAGTCCGCGATCGTGTGGGATTCCGGCCAACTGCATCAGAAGGACGGCCGCCTGATCGCTCTGTTGGACGTGGAGATCGGGCACATTGGTGACCCGATGATGGATCTCGCTGCTCCCCGGATGCGCGACACCGTATTGCATTTCGGGGATTTCACCGCGCTTTACGAGGCGTATGAGCGGGCCGGCGGCTACCCCGTGGACATCGACGCGGTGCAGTTGCACCACATCGCCTTCACCCTGACCAACGAACTCGCGTTCCGCAATTCACTCAACTGTCCGTCGCCCGATGCGGACTACATGACAAATCTGCACTGGTGCAGCGAGACGAATCTGCATGCGATCGAGGCACTCGCCGAACGCTTGGGACTGGAGCTCGAACCTCCGGATCTGCCGGACGCATCACTGACGCGGGCCGCCGTGGCGCATCGACAGCTGATCGAGATGTTGCGGGCAACCGCCGTCGATGACGATTATGTTCGGTACCGGTTACGTATGGCGTTCCGGCTCGCGCGCTATCTCCAACGAGAGGACGAGATCGGCGAAGCCATTACCAATGACGATCTCGACGATCTCGTACCGCTGCTCGGACATCGGCCACGGGCATGGCAGGACGGTGATGCGGCTCTCGAACGGTTCGTGCTTGACGACGACGGGCGCCACGACGCAGAACTCTGTCAGCTGTTCTACCGCAGGCTGATCAGGCAGAAAGCCGTATTGGGCCCGCCGGGATCGGCGATGGTCGCCCATCACACGTGTCAACCGTTCGCTGTCTATCCGACGCGTTTGTCGGACTGAAGGAGATGCCTTTCCCATGGTGATCCCGGTCTACTTCGAGGCTCTTATGCTGATCGCCTTTGTGGCGCTGGTGGCGTGGATCATCATCGATACGCGGCGACGGCGGGAGCTCGGGCTTGTCGGTCTGATTGCCATCGCGGGATTCAGCATCTTCTGGCAGGAGTTCCTCGCCGACTGGGGTGCCTACCTTGTGTGGAGCCCCGACTTCCGAATGCTTCCGTGGGGACCGTCTCCGTTGACGACCCCGAGCAAACCGCTCATGAATCTGTGGGCCTATCCGGTGTTCATGACAGCGGCGTTTGTCTCCATGCTGGCTCTTCAGCGGTGGGCTCGGCGGCGTTGGCCACGGATCCATCCGCTGCTGTTGAGTCTGTTGACAGCTGGACCCGTGCTGATCGCCTTCAATGTCGCGACCGAGTACATCTCAGTGGCAATGTTCGGGTTCTGGACGTACGTCGACACGGTGGGCCCCGCCATGCACTCGGCTGCGGGAACGATGCCGTTGCTGTACCCCAATATCCCGTTTGGCCTCTTCGGTGCGATGACCGCGTTTCTGATCGGGTGGACCGATGGTGAAGGGCGGCCTCGCTTCGAATCACTCCTCGCGCCTGCGGGACTGCCCAAGGGAATTGATTGCGCTCATCGAAAGTCCCCAGGTGTGCTCGCCGAAATTCCTCACCTGTGAGCAGCGGTCAGTGTAGTGGTTGGCGGGTGCCGGTGGTGGTGCGGCGTAGGGTTTCGGCGGCGGCCTGGTGATCGCGCAGGCGGTAGGACTCGCCGTCGAGGTTGATGACGACGGAGCGGTGCAGCAGGCGGTCGAGCATGGCGGCCGCGACGGTGGTGTCGCCGAGGATCTCTCCCCAGGCTCCCACCCCGCGGTTGGTGGTGATGACGATGCTGGTCTTCAAATACCGTTGGGACACAACCTGAAACAGCGCCGAGGCGGCCTCGGCGGGCAACGGCAGGTACCCGAGTTCGTCGATCACCAGCAGGGTTGGGCCGGCGTAGAACCGCATGGTGGTGGCCCAGCGTCCCTCGATGGCGGCGCGGTGGCACCGTGCGGCCAGATCGGCGGCGGTGGTGAAGTAGGTGCGGTAGCCGGCATGGGCGGCTGCGCGTGCCAATCCGACGGATAGGTGGGTTTTGCCGGTGCCTGGTGGCCCGATGAGCAGGATGTTGGTCGCCGATTCCAGGTAGCGGCAGGTGCCCAGCTCGTCGATGAGCTTGCGGTCGATCCCGGCGGCGGCGTCGACGTCGAAGTCGGCCAGGGTGGCCGGGGTGGGCAGGCAGGCGAACCGCAACCGGCCGGCCAGCCGGCGGGCGGTGGAGGCCTCGACTTCCACGGCCAGCAGCCGCTCCAACGCCACGGTCAGCGACAGTCCCTCGGCGGTAGCCTCGTCGAGCACCGCGGGCAGCGCTTCGGCGGCCGCGGCGAGTTTGAGTTCGGCCAGGTGCGAACGCAGCTGCTGATAGCGACTCGCCGCCGCCGACGGCGACTCCTCGACGGTGGTCGTGGTGGCGGTTTTGGGGGTGCGGGGGGTGGGGGTCATTGGAGGGTCCTGTTCTGGGCGGCCCGCTCGTAGGCGGACAGGTCGATGACGGTGGAATCGGTTGACGGAGTTGAGGATTGATGCACGGAGCTGTCGGCTTGTTTGATTCGGAGTAGTTGCGCGGCAGCGGCTTTGGCCGCCGGGCCGGGTGGGATGCGTTCCTTGCGCCGATGCGGGCGCCCGGTGGCCGCGGTGGCCATCGCCGCGGTGTCCAGGGCGATGACATGACCGCTGTCGCGCACCATCACCCCGAGCCCGTCAGCGGCCATCCGGTGCCGGGCGACCACGATCCCGGCGGTGGTGGCGATATCGAGGTGCTCACCGCCGACCGGATGCGACACCACCACCTGGGCGGCGGCCAGTTCCGGGGGCACCGAGTAGCGGTTGCCGCGGTAGGACACCATCGCTTGGCGCGAGGCGGTGCGGGTCTCGGCCACGATCACCGGATACGCCTGCGCCGGCACCGGCGCCAGGGGCTCCGTTTTGGCCACCACAGCGACCGAGGAGCGGCCGTCGGCGGTGGCCCGCAACCGGGTGTCACCGCGGACCCGGGCGAAGCGATCCAGGCTGGCCTGGGCCGCCTCGACGGTCAGATCGTCGGCCAGGGTGCGCCACCAGCGTTGCGCGGCGGTGTGGTTGACCTTCTCCACCACGCCCTTGCGGTTGCCGCGCCGCGGCGGGCAGATCGCCACCGACACCCCGTAGTGTTTGGCCACCCCGGCGAACGACGCGGTCACCCGACCGCTGCCCGGATCGCAGACCGTGGCCATCCGGTCGAAGCGCCACACCCGGGTCAGACCGCCGAGGCCGCGAGTCACGCGGTCCAAGCCGGCGACCAGATGGGGCTGATCCTCACTCGGCGCCAAGTTGCCGCGCCACTTCCCGGAATGCGATAGCGAGCCGACCAGCAGGTGCGCGGTCTTGCCCCAGCCCCACGATGCCGGTGGGTCGGGCAGTTCCAGCCAGTCCCATTGGGTTTCCTCGCCCGGTGGGTGTGGGATGACCGCGTTCGGCCGCCCGGTGGCGGTCCGGCAGGCTTCACAGACCGGGCGCAGGTTCCGGGTGCGGATGTTGCGGGTCAGGCTCTGATACGACAGCCCGAACCCCAGGTCCTCGAGTTCGTCGAACAGGGTGCGGGCCCATAGGTGCGGGTCCTCGGTCAGCCTCGCGGTGACGTAGTCGACGAACGGGTCGAAGGGGTCCGGGCCGGGTCGGGCACGCACCCCGGGTGTGCCGTCGCCGGCCAGATACTTGCGGACCGTCTTGCGGTCGAAACCGGTGTGGCGGGCGATCGCTGAGATCGTCCAACCACGCTTGGCCAGGGCATGTACTTCCACATCGTCCTCCCATGTGAGCATGAGAAAGCGGGCCTCCTTCGGGCAGTGCTGCAGGCGTCAGACACCAGCAGCATCGAAGGAGGCCCGCCCTTCTCGGCGGAGCCACACGGGTGGGGAATTTCGATGAGCGTCAGTGGGGAATTTCAGTGAGCGCGGTCAGAATCAGACGCGACGCGCGTCGTGCCGTGGCCTGGGTTCTCACCTTCAACGCCACCTATTGGCTGTTTCTGGTTACACCGTGTCTGGTGATTCGGTTCCTGTTCGGCGACCCGTCGTCGATGGTTCCTTGACCGTCGTCAGCGTCGACTCAATCGGTGGATGTCGTCAAGGTGGTGGTGGCACTCGTGGCAGGCCACGTGCTTCAGTCCGGCGGCGATGTCAGCAGGCGGTGTCGCGGAACATCGCCAGCCTGCTGGCTTCCGATCCCGCCGACTGTGCATGGAGGGCGAATTCTCGCGCCTGATCTCGCCGTGAGTTCACACTCGGCGCGCCGGGTTCGTCAGCGGAGCTCCGCGATCACTCGGGCGAACGCCTCCATGTGCAGCTGTGGGACGCTGATGTAGGTGATGCGGTAATCCTCGGCGTAACGCCGCAGGGTGTCCGCCATGTCCTGGACCGTCCCCTGCAATGTCGTCGGCGACGCAAGGATCTCGTTGTCGGTGAGGCGCTGGCCGAATCCGGCGGTGCGGAGGATCTTCGGCCTTCCGCTGTCGTCGTGGGGGAGAGCGGTGATGGTCAGGTTCAACTCGAGGCGCTCGAACCGGTCCGCCGCTCGCTGCCGGACGAAGTCGACCAGTTCGGCGAGCGGGTCGGCCGACGTGCTGTTCGGCCGGGTGCCGCTGAACGCGACGATGTCGGCCTGCTGAGCGGCGAGTGTCAGCACCCGGTCACCGGAGCCGGCGATCATGATCGGCACCTGAGGAGCGTGCTCACGCAGATGGCGAGTGGTGTGGGCGAGGTGGTCGACCCGGCGGCCGGCGCTGGGGAAGTCGAGTCCGGCGGCCTCGAACTCCTCCTTCACATATCCGGCGCCCAGGCCGAGTTCGAACCGGTGATCGGTCAGCAGGTCGAGGGTGGCGGCGTCGCGGGCCAGCAGTGCCGGCCGGTAGAAGCCCGCATTGAGGACGAACGGGCTGACCCGAAGGTTGGTCAGTTCGGCGGCAAGCAGTAGTGCCGGAAACGGGGCGGGCGTCGCCAGATGGTCGGGCAGATGCACGACGTCATAGCCGAGGTCCTCTGCCCGCCGCACGGCGTCGCGCCACTGATCGCGCGAACTCAGCGCCGCCAGCGCCACCCCGAATCGAAACGGTCTGGACACGACATCCTCCCTTCCGGTCACACGACCGTTGGCACCCAGGTGGCGATGCGGTCCCACAGCGCGGTGCGGTGGCTGCCGAAGTTGTGGCAGTGCCCGGCTTTCGGCACCAGGTACAGGGTCACGTCGGGAGATCCGGTGTAGTTGGCCGGTTCGGCATAGGGATTCGGGGATACGTCGATGGCGGCGCCGAAGGCCAGGAACACCGGCATCGGCAACTGCGGGGTGTACTTCTCCACGAAACCCGGGGTAGTCACCTCGGCCGCGCACCGCAGCGGCACTCGGCTCTGCACGGCCGTGTCGGCGTCGATCACCTCCTGCGGGACCTCGCCGCCGTAGAACATGTCCTTGAGGTAGTCGCGCGGGGCGACCACGAAGTTGTCGCCGGGTTTGGCGCCGGTGACCTGATAGGCGGTCTCCAGGCTCTGCTGGATGCGATCTTCCAGATCCTCAGCGTCGGCGTCCTTTTCGTGGATGTTGGTGATCTGCACGCCGTAGCCGAGCAGTGCCACCGCGTCGTAGCCGCCCTCACGCGCCTGCACCATCGTGGTGAGGCACGACCCCATCGAATGGCCCACCCCGACGACGGGTAGTTGGACAGGGGGCAGGTCCTCCACCAGCGTGCCTGCCGCAGCGCGGGAACGGACCTGGCGGACGACCTCGGCATCACCGGTGGCGAGCAGTTCCAGGCCCACCACCCCCGACGCGACGGGGTCGGTGCTCTCACCGACGCCGAGATGGTCGACCGCGACGACGATGTAGCCCGCTTCCGCCATGTGCTCGCCGAAGCTGTACCCGGGGTGGCCGGGTATCTCCATGTGCCAGTAGTGATTGTCATACAGCCCGCCCGCCAGGCACACCAGGATCGCCGGAGCCAACGAAGGATCTTCGGGTAGGAATGCCCAGGCCGTTTGGGTGAGTTGTTCGCCGCTGCCAACGGCACCGGAGACATCGAACGTCAGCGAAAGCGGCATTTCTTCTTCGTTCTGTCGGTGGGGAGTGCGGGAATGAGGGCCGCGGTGTCCGCGACGCTGCGGAGCAGGTCGTTGAGATGCGTACAGGTCGTCGTGCCGTGCAATTCGTTGCGCACCCGGGCATGCAGTTCATCCAGTCGCATCCCGGCGATCCGGCGGGCGCTCGCGACGGCACCGGGGCACTCCTGCCAGGGCAGCACGCGCGGTGTGGCCTCCGCCCGCACGATCACGCCGGATCCGGGATCGACCGCAGCCTCGAGGGTGTACTCGTGGATGACCGTCACGACACCGTCGGCACGCACATAGGTGTCGCGAAACATCGCATCCACCAGAACATCTCGACCGCTGCGCCAGACGTCGAGCCGGCGTTGCCGACGCATACCGTGAACCGGCAGGTCGGCCATGTCGTGCCACGACAGCGGGTCGGCGGGATCGCGCAACTCCGGTGCGACCGGGCCCGTCACCACGGTCGGCTCGTCGCGCGCGAAGCTCGACATCAATAGGCCTCCCGTGACGAAGCCGGCACACTGGTCGGCGACCGGCATGTATCCCGTGGTGGAGGCCTTCCCCAGCACCCCGGACGCCGACAGTGCGTGGCCGGAGATCAGAGTGGCAACCGGGAGATCGTCGAGAAGCGTGTAGCGCAGATCGCGCCGCATCCGCAGCTCGGGTGCGGCCTTGTCGACCGCGTTGCGGAAACCGCTCATCGCCGGAGCGCCGACCAGGTGCAGGCCGGCGACCGGTGGCTGAATCGCGAGATGCTGCATGACGCGGGCCACCAGCTCCACGGTGGCCTCCACAGCCGCGGTGCCCAGCACCGTGGTAGTGCTGTCCGGCGCGGTGTAGAGGTCACGAGCGTGTCCGTGCAGGAACACGGGATCGAGGGAGCCCGGATCCCGCGTCATGTCAACCGAACTCGTGCGCTGCACCGATCCTGGCCGACGCGGCGGGGTATGACGCGTCGGGTCGTGGATGCCGTGCAGCGGGTGGCGCGGGAACCGCTGCATCACGCGATGCTGACGCTCTTGGTCCGCAGGAATTCGGCCAGGCCTTCGCGTCCGCCCTCCTTGCCGATTCCGCTGATCCCGAAGCCGCCGAACGGCCGGTGCACGGTCAGCGGTGCGGCACCGTTGATCAGCACCTCGCCGGTCTCCAGCTGCTCGGCGACCCGGTGCGCGCGCTTGAGATCGTTGGTGAACACATAACCCGACAGCCCGTAGGGAGTGCTGTTGGCGATCTCGACGGCCTGCTCCTCGGTGTCGAACGGGATGATCGACAACACCGGACCAAATACTTCCTTCTGTGCCAGCTCGGAATAGGGGTCGACGTCGGCGAACACCGTGGGCGCCACGAAGTATCCGTCCGCGAGATCGCCGCCGAGGCGCTCGCCACCGGTGAGCAGCCGGGCACCGTCCTGCTTGGCGCGCTCGATCATGCCGAGGATCCGTTGCAGCGCAGCCTCGTTGACGACCGGCCCGGCGACCGTGTCGGGTTCCAGAGGATCGCCGACCTTGACCATCGGTGCCAGCGCTGACACCCGCGTCAGGACCTCGTCGTAGAGCGGCCGGGCCACGATCATGCGCGTCGGGAACGCACAACCCTGACCGCTCATCATGCCGACCGACATCAATGTTCCGACACTGCAGGCGGTGTCGAGGTTGGCGTCCTCGAAGATGATGTTGCCGGACTTGCCGCCGAGTTCCATGACCGACGGTTTGATGTGCTCGGCGCACGACTGCAGGATCTTGCGCGCGGTGTCCGGGCCGCCAGTGAAAGTGACCTTTTTGACCAGCGGGTGTGCGACCAGCGCGGCGCCGGCGTCGCCGGTGCCCGGCACCACGTTGATGACGCCGTCGGGGATGCCGGCCTCGGCGGCCAGGTCGGCGAACAAGGTGGCGCTGAACGGCGTGAGCTCGGAGGGCTTGACGACGACGGTGTTGCCGGCGGCGAGGGCCGCAGGCACTTTCATCGCCAGCGAGATGAGCGGGCCGTTCCAGGTGATGATCACGCCGATCACGCCGTAGGGCTGGCTCAGCGTGTAGCTGAACTCGCCGGTCGTCCCGTAGGTGCCGGAGACCTCGCTGGTGATCTTGTCGGCCCAGCCGGCGTAGTAGCGCGTCCATTCCGCTGACATCGCGACCAGACCGGCCACCAGGCCGACCGGGGTGCCGTTGTCGAATGTGCCGAGGCGGACGAAGTCGTCGGTGTGCTGTTCGATCAGTTCGGCCAGCCGAAACAGCAGGCGCCGGCGTTCGGCGGGATTTGTCTGACGCCAGCTGTGGAAGGCATCGTGGGCCGCCTTGACGGCGTCGTCGATCTCGGCGGGTCCCGCCAGGGGGATTGCGGCGTCGGGAGCCCCGGTGCACGGGTTGATGTGGTCGAAGGTGCCACCGGACGCGGTGCGGCGCTTCTCACCGCCGATCCGCAGGGTGACTTCGGGGCGTTCGAGCGTCGAGGTCATGGAATCTTGACTCCCTTATCTCACTGAGAACCCGGCGTCGAGCGGCCAGGCGGTGCCGGTGATGAACCTGCCGGCGTCGGACACCAGCCACGCGACGGCCTCGGCGATGTCCTCGGTCTGCAGGATCTGAATCGGCAGGACGTTCTGCATGGCCGACAACGCCTCGTCGCCCTGCTCGAACAGTTTCGCCATCGTCTCGTTCATCACCATGCCGGTCGCGACCCCGGTCGGGTGGATGGTGTTGACCCGGATCGAATGCGGCCCAAGCTGATTGGCCCACACCTGCATCAGCCCGACCAGGCCGCGCTTGGCGGCCGCGTACGCCTGACCGCCGGCACGGTCGGTGCCGGTGCCCTTGAGGCCGGCGCTGGAGCTGGTGATGACGATCGACCCGCCCTGCCCTCCATTGATGACATGGGGGATGGCGGCTTCGACGGTGTTCCACACGCCGACCAGGTTGACGTCGATGATGTCGCGGAAGATCTGCCGCCGTTGCGAGGGCTCGTCGGAACTCAGTCGCACGATGCCCGCGTTCGCCACGACGATGTCGAGGCGGCCGAACCGTTCGACACCCTCGCGCACCACCTCGTCGACGGCGTCGGCATCGCGCACGTCCGCCTGCCGCGCCACGATGCTCCGCCCGGTGCCCTCGACGAGTTTGGCCGTCTCCTCGAGATCCGCGGGCGATGCGTTCGGGTAGTCCATCGAGTCGATGTCGGCGCAGATGTCGAGCGCGATGATGTCGGCGCCCTCGCTGGCCAGGCGCACCGCATGTGCTCGGCCCTGGCCCCGGGCGGCGCCGGTGATGAAGGCGACTTTGCCTTCGAGGTTTCCCATGAGTCGACTCCGTGTCAGTCCGGCGCGCGGCCGGTGTGGATGCGTGCCAACCTCAGACCTTCTTCGGAGTCGTCGACCTCGACGCTCCAGTCGCCGCACGTGCACCACGCGCGGTAGCGCCCGTTCTCGGGCACGACGACCTGACCGTCGCAATCGCCGCCGGTGTTGGCGATGCTGGTCAGGAATTCCAGGGGTTTCTCGTGCAGTGAGTTGTCGTCGTCAGCCATCGGCACCATCCGCGGCGCGGAACACCGGGAGCATCCAGCCGTCGGCGATCGGTGAAAAGTCCACGCGCAGCCGCATTCCGATCGTCACCTCCGCCGGGGCGATGCCGACGACGTTGCTGACCAGGCGTGCGCCCGGAGCATCGGGGAGGTCGACGACCACGGGGACCACGGTGAGATCGGGCATGCCCGGGAGACCGTGGATCACCGCGAAGCTGTACACGGTCGCCTCACCGCTGAGCTGGACCCAGTTGACGGCCTTGGACTGGCACTTCGGGCAGAACGGCGTCGGCGGCAGCCGAAAGGTGCCGCACTCGGCGCACTGCGGCGCCACCAGCCGTCGTTCCTTGGCCGCCTGCCAGAACGGCTCGGTGTGGGAGTTGACCGCGATCCGCACATGCTCGCCGGGCATGGTGGTCGCGAGCGTGGCCTCGGCTGTGCTCATGCCGCCTTCCCCAGAATCAGGCCGCTGACCGGCAGGCTGGCCGGACCGCCGGTGACCAACGCGAGTTCGGCGTCGGCCACCTGGTTGATGGCGGTGCCGCGCATCTGCTCGACTCCTTCCATGATGTGGGTCATGCCGATGATGTAGGCCTCCGACAGCTGGCCACCGTGCGTGTTGACCGGGATGGAGCCGCCGTCGTAGCGGATGGCCCCGCTCTCCACGAACGGTCCGCCCTCACCCTTCTCGCAGAACCCGTAGTCCTCCAACTGCATCAGCACCATCGGGGTGAAGTGGTCGTAGAGCAGCGCCACGTCGATGTCCTTCGCCGTGATTCCTGCCTGCCGGTAGAGCCGTTCGGCGATCGGTTTGTTCCCCGAGGACGCGAAGTACTCGTCGGGCATACCCATCCACGCGAAGGCCCGGCCCCAGTCCTTGACGCCGCCGTGGGCGGCGGCGACCACCGGCACCGGCGGCTGACGCAGATCCCTGGCGCGGTCCATGCTGGTGGTGATGACCGCGACCGCACCGTCGGTCTCCTGGCAGAAGTCATAGAGGCACAGCGGTTCTGCGATCATCCGGGCGTTGAAGTAGTCCTCCAGCGTCAGCGGGTTCCGGTGGATCGCCTTGGGCCGGTTCATGGCGTTCGTGCGGGTCGAGATCGCGATCTCGGCGAACGCCTCGCGGCGGGTGCCGTAGAGGTGCATGTGACGGCGCGCCAGCACCGACATCAGCTGACCCGGCCCGAACAGTCCCGACGGTTGCAGGAAGGAGTTGATCGGATCGGGCTCCATCGCCGAGAAGACCGATCCCAGGCGCTGCTTGGCCTGCTGCAGCGCCATGACGGTGACGACGACCGACGCGTCGCCGGCAACGATCGCCGCGCGCGCCAACCCGATGGCACCCGCCGACCCGCCGCCGCCCGACGTCAGTGCCGCGGTGAACCGGACTTCCGGAATACCAAGGGTTTCCATGAAGTCGGCGGTGTCCATCTTCTCGGTGTAGCCCGCGCTGGCGCCGGAGTAGTAGGCGAACCCGTCGATGTCGTGGACCGACAGGCCGGCGTCCTCACAGGCGGCGATGATCGCCTCGCAGGCGAGTTCGGTGGTGGTCTTCGGCACAGACCCGCCACGCTTGTAGTAGGGCGTCGCGCCGATGCCGACGATCGCGACGTCGCGGAGGCCGTTCGAATGTGTCACTGGATCAGATGCTTTCGGCCGGCACGGGTGGGACGTCGGGGAACAGTTCGAAGAACGCGCCTTGGGTGATGCGCAGCCGGGTTTCGTCGCTGACCCCGTCGAACAGCGTCTTGAGCGTGTCCTGGGTGTGGCCCCAGGTGCCCTCCATGTGCGGGTAGTCGCTGCCGAACATGACGTTGCGGTAGCCCATCGCCTCGAAGGCCTGCACCGCGCTCTCGTCGTGCTGGAAGGACGCGTACACCTGACTGTAGAGGATCTCCTTCGGGTTCCGGTTCAGCTTGGGCCGCACCGCCATGTGGTGCTGGCGGTATCCCTCGAGCAGCCGGTCGCCGAGGAACGGAACCCAGGTGGCACCCCCCTCGGAGATCAGCACCTTCAGGTTCGGATGCCGGTCCAGCGCACCGGAGGCCACCATCTTCATCGCGGCCCGCTGCCCCGAGAACGTCGTCTCGGTGTAGTTCATGATCGCGCCACCCGGGCCGCGGTACACCTGGCCGGCACCGCCCGTGGCGCTGTTGCCCTTCGCCGGATCCACCGGGTCGGTGCCGATGTGGAAGGCCAGCACCATGTTGGCCTCCTCGGCGGCCGCCCACAGTGGCTCCCAGTCGTCGCGATGCCAGTCCGGCGCACTCGGATGCGGAGTGGTCGGCAGGAACACCGCCTTGAACCCCTTGTCAGCGGCCCACTGCAGCTCCTCGACCGCGTCCTGCACGACCAGGGTGGAGATCTGTGCGGTCACCACATAACGCGGGGACACCGAGGCGATCTCCTCCAGCGCCCACTCGTTGCTGACGCGCATGCACGCCTTGAGCAACTCCGGGGTGCGGAACGTCGAGGCCCACATGCCCAGCGACGGGAAGATCACCTCGGCCCAGATGCCTTCCTGGTCGTTGTCGGCTAACCGGGCCTTGGCATCACGGCAGCCGTCCGGGCGGGAGCTCATTTCCGCGAACGCGAGCATCGCCGACGACGGCAACTTGCGCCGGAAGATCTGGCCGTCGACGTAGACGGTCTCGTACTCGCCGTCGGGATCTTTCTCCGAACGTGGGCACAGGTCGGCCAGCCGTTTCGGCAGGCGGGACACCCACAGGTCGTCTGGTTCCAGAAAATGCGAGTCGCCCGAATTCGCCCAGATCTTGGTCACGCGGTCCTCCAACCGTCAGCCGACGAGTGAAAAATTGATTTTCACTGAGGCTAGGGCGAGGCCAGTGGGCGTGTCAACCAGGTGTGGGTGAAAATCGGGCTGGATTTCCGGAATGCTGCCGCATACGATGCGATACACATCACACAGCCACGTTATCTGTGGCATGATGCGAAAAATTCTTTTTCAAAGGAGTCGGACTAGATGTCGTCTTCCGCCGGTACCCAGGCCGCGCCCCAGTCGGTGACCCCACTCGCTGGCACCCGTGTCGTCGACTTGTCCACCACGCTGCCCGGCGTGGTCTGCACCCAGTTCCTGGCGGACTCGGGTGCCGACGTGCTGATGGTGGAACCACCCGGCGGCAGTCCGGTGCGCTCGCTGCGCGGCTGGCCCGCGTTCGGTCGCGGGAAGCGCAGCACGGTCGTCGACCTCAAGTCCGGTTCCGGGGCCGATGAACTGGATGCCCTGCTGCGCGACGCGGACGTCGTGGTGACGACGTTCAGCCCCGCTGCCCTGGCCGAACTGGGGATCGACTCGGAGGCGCTGCTCGCGCGCCACCCGCGGTTGGTGATCGCGCATATCACCGGCTGGGGGCGCAGTGGTCCGTGGCGCGACCTCAAGGGCTACGAGGGGCTGGTGCTGGCCAAGGCCGGTCTCTCACACGCGGTGCGTCGGATGGCCAATCCCCCGCGGCCGTCGTACGTGACCGTGCCCTACGCGAGCTTCGCCGCGGGACACATTGCCGTGCACGGCATTCTGGCCGCACTTCACGAGCGCGACCGCAGCGGGCTGGGGCAGATCGTCGACGCCGACCTGGTGCGCGGGGTGCACTCGATCGACGCGTGGAACTGGTTCGGCGAGATGGTCGGCATCCGGTGGCCGGATGCGTATGAGAACGTCGAGGCGTGGACCGAAGAGGGCACACCCCAGAGTCCGATGTTGCTGGCGCTGTTGGCCGCTCCCACCAAGGACGGTCACTGGTTGCAGTTCGCGCAGGTGTCCCCGCATCTGTTCGCGGCCATGCTAACCGAGTTCGGCATGATGGAACTGCTCGCCGACCCGAAGTGGAAGGGCTTCCCGGCTCTGGAGAGTCCGGTGCTGTACAAGGAGTTCTGGTCCATCATGCTCGCCAAGGTCGGTGAGCGCACCCTCGCCGAATGGCAGCAGGTGTTCGACAACAACCCCGACCTGTGTGCGGAGTTGTTCCGCTCCGGTCCGCAGGTCCTCGACCACCCCCAGCTCGTCCACGACCGGCGGTCGACCGTCGTGGAGGACCCGGAGGTCGGTCCGGTCCGCCAGCCCTCCACGCTGATCCACACGGCGGACGGACCCCTGCGCCAGCCGTCGCCTGCGCCCCGGCTGGGCGAGGCGGGCGCGGGATGGCGGTCCGAGGGCGTGGCGATGGCCGGTGGCGACGCGTCGTCGCAGCCCCCGCTGGCGGGCATCACGATCGTCGAGTTCGGTGAGATGTTCGCCGCGCCGTACGCCACGAGCGTGCTCGCCGACCTGGGCGCGCGGGTCATCAAGTTCGAGAACGTCAACGGCGACAACATCCGCAACCTCCTGCAGTTCCCCGAGGCGGCGGGCGCAAAGGTGATGCAGGGCAAAGAGAGTATCCAGGTCGACCTGCACACCGATGAGGGCAAGGCGGTCGCGCACCGGATCGTCGCCTCCGCCGACGTGGTGCTGCAGTCGATGCGCGCCGGTGCGGCCGAACGGTTGGGGATCGACGCGGCGACCCTGCGTGCCGTCAAGCCCGACCTGATCTACGTGTCCGCGCCGGGCTACGGCGTCGACGGGCCGTACGGCGCCCGCCCTTCCTACGCGCCCAGCATCGGTGCTGCCGGCGGGGTGGCGCTCACCAACACCCCGGACGCCGCGTGCGCGACGTCGTGCCTGGACGAGGTGATGCACCAGGCGCCGCGGGTGACCAGCTCCGGAACGGCGCCGGAGTTGCAGAGCGACGGCCTGGCCGCCCTGGCCGTCGCGTCGGCGATCCTCACCGCGCTGATCGGGCGGGACCGCGGCAACCCGGTCAACGACGTGCGGACCTCTATGCTGGGCACCGTCACCCATGTGCTCACCGACTGGCTCGTCGACTACCCGGATGCGCCGACGGCCCCCGCCCCGGTCCACGACGGCAACGGGCTCTCGGCCCTGTACCGGATCTACGCCGCCGGCGACGGGCACATCTTCCTGGCCGCACCGCAGCCGAAGGAATGGCAGCCGCTCGTCGACGCGTTGCGGGACTTCGCCGATCTCGCCGACGACCGCTTCGCCACGCCCGAGGGCCGGGCCGCCAACGACGACGAGCTCGCCCGGAGGCTGGAGGCGGTGTTCGGCAAGGAACCCGCAGCGTTCTGGGAGAAGCGCCTGTCCGCGGCCGGGATCGGCTGTGTGGAACTCTACGAGGGCGCCCCGGCGCGGCTCATCCAGACCGATCCGGCGCTGGCGGCCGAATACACCGTGCCCGCGGTGAGTCCGGTGTTCGACGAGCACCTGCGGTTCTCCCCGCTGGCCGGCCTGAGCCGGTCTGCGACCAGGGCCCCGGGCGGGTGCCTGGCCGGCCAGCACACCGCCGCCGTGCTCAGGGAGTTCGGCTACGATGACGCGACAATCGCGAAATGGCAGGATGCCGGTGTAATCAACTGTGGCTGAGACACGGACGGTCGATCGCTCATCGGAGCGGCAGCACATCATCGATGCCGCCTACCGGTGCCTGGACCGCAACGCCGGCTCGGCGGTGTCGATCACCGAGATCCTCGACGAGGCCGGGCTGGGCACCCGCGCCTTCTACCGCAACTTCAGCACCAAGCACGATCTGCTGCTGGAGCTGTTCCGCCGCGACCGGGACGCGGTCCGGGCGCAACTTCGCGAGGTTGTCGCCCGCGCCGAGGGGCCCGTCGAGGCGTTGCGGGCGTGGATGGCGCACATGCTCGACCTGGTGTCGAATCCACGCAAACGCAAGAGGATGGCGACCTTCTACTCCGAGGAGATGCGGCGAACGCCCGGCTATGACCGCGAGCTGGAGATCATGAGCGCCGCCGATCAGGCGTCGATCGCCGCGATCCTGCACCGCGGCAAGGCCGAGGGGATCTTCACGGAATGCGCACCGGAGTCCGACGCCCGGACGATCCGCGCGGCGGTCGAGGCCGCGCTTCTCGACCGGTTCCAGCAGAAGACCACCGGGAGCGTGGCCGACGAAGTCGACCACCTGATGGGCTTCGTGCTGCGCGGGTTGGGCGCTGCCGGAATGGAAGGCGCACCCGATGATCGTTGAGGTCCGGCGCCAGGACCGGATCCTCGTCATCGCGATGAATCGCCCGGCTAAACGCAACGCGGTGAACAAGGAGATGGCCGAGGCGCTCAGTGCCGCGCTGGATCTCATGGATGACGACGACGAGCTGTGGGCGGGTGTGCTGACGGGCACCCGCGAGTTCTTCTGCGCCGGCACCGATCTGAAGGACGGAGCGGACGCGCGAACCGAGCGCGGCGGGGAGTACGGAATCATCCGCCGCCGTCGCCGGAAACCGTTGATCGCCGCGGTCGAGGGTGCCTGCTTCGGCGGTGGCATGGAGATCGCCTTCGCGTGCGACCTGGTCGTCGCGGCCACGACGGCGCGCTTTGCCCTGCCCGAGTCACGGCGTGGTCTGGTGCCGTCGTCGGGCGCCCTGCTCCGGGCGACGCGGTCGCTGCCCATTCATCTGGCCAAAGAATTGATGATCACCGGTGCGGAGTTGTCCGGCGAACGGGCTCACCATTTCGGTCTGGTCAACCGGATAGCCGAACCGGGCGCCGCTCTGGAGGCGGCGATCGACCTCGCCGAGGACGTCTGCCAGTCCTCGCCGACGGCGGTGCAGGCGATCCTCGAGGCGTTGGCGGATCAGCTCGATGAGGCCGATGCCGTCGGGTGGACGGCGACGGCGAAGGCCGTCGATCGGGTCGTGAGTTCCGATGATCTGCAGGAGGGCCTGGCGGCCTTCTTCGAGCGACGGCCGCCGCGGTGGGTCGGTCGCTGACGTCAGGTGCGCGGCAGTGGGCCGGCCAGCCCGCGCGGTGAGGTGCCGTACAGCCAGCTGACCGCCTGGCCGATCTCCGAGAACTCCAGGGACGCCCCGTCTTTGGCGTGGTAGCGACTCGGCGCCTCGGTGAACCCCTCGATGCGGCTGAGCTTGTGGCCGTCGACGCGCAGGATCTGACCGGTCAGCCAGCCCGACTCGGCCGACTGCAGCCAGGCGACCACCTCGGAACTGCGGGCCGGATCCAGGGCCGGGTCGTCGGCCCGCTCGCCCTTGAAGAAGTCCTGGCTGATGCGCGTGACGGCCAGCGGTGAGATCGCGTTGGCGACCACGCCGTAGCGGCGTCCCTCCATCGCGGTCACCACGGTGAGGTTGGCGATCGCCGCTTTGGCGGCGCCGTAGGCGGCCTGGCCGATGTTGCCCCACAGCCCCGCACCGGAGACCGTGTTGACGATGCGGGCGTCGATCTGGTTGCCCGCCTTGGCCTGTGCGCGCCAGTACTCGCACGCGTGCCTGGTCACGGCGAACGTGCCCTTCAGATGCACCGCGATGACGGCGTCCCAGTCCTCCTCGGTGGCGTTGGCGACGGTGGCGTCGCGCACGATGCCCGCGTTGTTGACCACGCCGGTCAGCATGCCGAAGGTGTCGACCGCGGTGCGGATCATGTCCGCGACGTCGTCCCACTTCGCGACGGATCCGGTGTGCGCCACGGCTTTTCCGCCCATGGCCTCGATCTCGGCGACGACCTGCGCGGCCGGTCCCGCGTCACCCGCGGTGCCGTCGCGACCGACGCCGGGGTCGTTGACCACCACCGCGGCACCGTGTTTGGCGAGCGCGAGGCAGTGCGCGCGCCCGATACCGCGGCCGCCTCCGGTCACCAGGACAACCCGTCCGGCCAATGGTGAGGTCATTGAGAGTCCTTTCACTCGAACAGTGCCGCGATCAGTCGGCGGCGTTGGGTCCAGTCGGCGCCGCGCAGATCGGCGTGACCCGACTCGGTGACGATCACGTCGATGTCATGGGCGGGGGTGGACGCGGGCCTACTCAGCCGCTCGACATAGGGGGAGCGGCCGTTGACCGTCGAGGGCACCGCGATGATCGACAGGCCGCCGCGGCTCATCGCGCCCGCCGCGCAGTAGTCAGGGTGCCCGCCGATCCCGCCGACGACCTTGTCGCCCACGCCCTCGACGTTGACCTGCCCGAAGGGGTCGATCTCGATCGCCGTGTTCACCGCGACCAGCGGTGTCCCCCGCGACAGCCGGGTGAGATCGTGGGTGTGTTCGATCCCGCGCAGGATCGGCCGGCCGTCGGCCCACGTGTAGAGAGCGTCGCTACCGAACAGGTAAGTGGCCGAAGGGGTTCCGGCCAGAAGACCCTTGCGCTCCAGGCCGAGCACCGCGTCGGTCAGCAACCCGGTGTCGATGCTCACCGGCTGGCGGATCCGGTCCAGCAGTGCGGTGCCCAGTTGACCGGGTCCGTACTGCAGGCGCGCACCTTCCGGGACGAATCGGAGCACCGCGTCGGCCAGCGCCTCGTGAACCGGTTCCGGGGCGCGCGACGGGATGGTCACCGGTCGGTCGGCGCTGCGCCCGACCACACGCATGGCACTCGCGGGCAGCGGGGGACCGGCGTCGGCGCAGACCCCGTCGTCGACGACGGCCAGCACCGGAACGCCGCTGTCCACCAGCTCGCGTTGCCAGGACACTTCGGTACCGAAGTGAAAAGACCCGTCGCGGTGGATGACTCGCGTCAACAGCACATCGGGACACAACGCGTCACGCAACAGCGCGGCGATCGCGCTCAACCGCACCGGAACGAACCGGGCGTTCGGTGCGCGCAGGACGTCGCGGACACCCCAGCCCGGCATAAGCGCGACGATGTCGCGGAACACCTCCGTCGCCAGGCCGTCCAGTGGCGCGGTCAACCAGCCCAGGACCAGGCGGATGTCGCCGAGCTCCGCGGCGAGCGCACTCAGCGTCGCGGCGACCGAGGTGCCGTCGTCCGCGCACCGCAGTGCACCGACGCCGTCGCCCAGCGCGACCGTCATCCCCGGGCGCAGACGTGCCCGCAGCTCCGCGGCCAGCGGTGAGCGCAGCAGATCCGTTGTCACCGAGGTTCTTTGGGAAGCCCCAGCACGCGTTCGCCGAGGATGTTGCGCTGGATCTCGCTGGTGCCGCCCAGGATCGTCTGGGCGCGGCCGACCAGCATGGCGCGCACCAGATCGGCGTCGTCGGTGCCCGCGGTTGGGTCGACGCACACGTCGGTGCCGAGCACCTCGGTCGCCATGTCGGCGAGGTCGCGGTCGGTCTCCGACGTCATCAGCTTGAGCACCGAGAACGCCGCCGAGGTCGTGTCGCCCTCGTCGATGGCGCGCTGCCAGGTGTAGCGCAGCAGCCACATCCGGGCCCACAGTCTGGTCATCGACCGCGCCAGCACCGGATCGAGCGCACCGCGGTCACGGGCCGCGGCAACCAGCTTCTCGTGCAGCTTGAACATCGCGACGGCCTGGGAGCCCAGCGTCAGCCGCTCGCGCCCGAGCGTCATGATCGCGATCGTCCACCCTTGGCCGGGCTCACCGATGATGGCGTCGTCGGGCAGCTCGACGTTGTCCAGGAAGACCTCGTTGAACTTGCTCTCGCCGTCCATCTGCTTGAGCGGGCGGACGGAGACGCCGTCGGCGTCCATCGGGACGATGAACATGCTCAGCCCGCGGTGGGAGTCGGGGCCGGTACGGGCCAGCAGGAGCCCGTAGTCCGCGGAGTTGGCCGCCGAACTCCACACCTTCTGGCCGTTGATGCGCCAGCCGGTGTCCGTCTTCTCCGCCCGGGTGCGCACACCGGCGAGGTCGGAGCCGGCGCCCGGTTCGCTGAACAACTGGGTCCAGACGTGGTCGCCGAGCCGGATCGGCTCGAGGTAGCGCGCTTTCTGCTCGTCGGTGCCGAACTTGATCAGCACCGGGCCGACGAGGTCGATCGCGGTGATGGCCAGTTGCCGGGGCGCCCCGGCGCGCGCGCACTCCTCGGCGAAGGCGGCCTGGAACGCCACCGGCGCGTCCGCGCCGCCGTACTCCCTCGGCCAGTGCAGGCACACATAGCCGTGGTCGGCCAGGTACTTGTGCCACGCCCGTCCGGGCTCGATGTCGTCGGCCGTCGGAGTCGGGCCGTAGTTGCGCAGGCCGGCGGGCTTCGGTGCGTCGGCGAGGAAGTCGCGGAACTTCGCGCGCAGGTCGCCGAGGGAGTCGGTGCTGGCTGGGCCGTTGTCGGTAATCGTCACGTCACTTCCAGGCGGTTCGTCCGGACTAAATAGAAAAACATTTAGCCCTTTTACTGTCGGTGAGTCAACTCACGGGCGAAACGTGCAGCAAGAGTCTCCCCTTATATCAATATACATATATCGATATCGCGCTAGACTCGGAGTGCGCGACGACGCGAGGAGACCCATGGACTTCGATCTGAACGGCAAGCGGGCACTGGTCACCGGCAGTAGTTCGGGAATCGGTGCGGGCATCGTCGAGACGCTGGCGGCCGAGGGGGTGTCGGTCGTGGTGCACGGCCGCAACGCCGAACGCGCCGAGGCGGTGGCCGACCGGATCCGCGCCGACGGCGGCACGGCCGCGACCGCCGTCGGCGATCTGGCCACCGAGGACGGTGCCGCACAGGTCGCCGACACCGCTGCCGCGGCGTTCAGCGGCATCGACATCCTGGTCAACAACGCCGGCGGGTCCTCCGAGACCGGCATCCAGTCGTGGTTCGCGTTGCCCGTGTCGGAGTGGGGCGTCACCTACCAGCGCAACGTGATGTCCGCCGGCTACCTGATCCACGCCCTGGTACCGGCGATGAAGGAGAGCGGCTGGGGCCGCATAATCCAGATCGCTTCCGCCGCGGGCATCATCCCGACATCGGGCCAACCGGACTACGGCCCGTCCAAGGCAGCGATGATCAACATGTCGATGGGCTTGTCAAAAGCCTTGGCGGGCACCGGCATCACCGTCAACACGGTGATGCCCGGCATGATCATGACCGAGGGACTCAGGGACTTCCTGCGGACCTTCGCCGACCACCGCGGCTGGGGCGACGACCTCGACAAGGCCGCCGACTACATCCTCAAGGGCACCGGCCAGACCGTGCACCGCATCGGGCAGGTCAGCGACGTCGCCTACGCCGTCGCGTTCCTCGCCAGCCCGCGGGCCGACTTCCTCAACGGCATCAACCTCCACCTCGACGGTGGCGCGACGCAATCGATCTACTGACATGCACTTCACCCTCGAATACCCGAGCGACGTCCCCACCGCCAACCCCGAGCTCCGCGAGCCCGCCGTCCTGCGCGCACTGTCGGTACACGCCGAAGCGGTCGGGTTCGACGCCATCGCGCTCGCCGATCATCCCGCGCCGTCGGCGAAGTGGCGCCGCTCCGGAGGCCACAGCACGTTCGACCCGGCCGTCGCGCTGGCGTTCTTCGCGGCCGCCACCTCGACCATCCGGCTGATGACGCACCTGTGGGTGCTGCCGTTCCGCACCCCGTACCTGACCGCCAAGACGCTGTCGTCGCTCGACGAGGTGTCGGGCGGCCGGCTCATCGCCGCCGTCGGCGCCGGATACCTGCGCTCGGAGTTCGCCGCGCTCGGTGTCGAATTCGAGAACCGCGTCACGCTTTTCGACGAGTACCTCGCCGCCCTGCGCGCGATCTGGCTGCACCCCGAAACACCCGTCACGGGAACGACGTTCGCTGCGGCGGGGGAGATGGCTGTGACGACGCCGGTGCAGAAGCCGCACCCGCCGCTGTGGATCGGGGGCAACAGTCCCGCCACGCTGCGCCGCGTCGTCGAACACGGCAGCGGGTGGTGCCCGATGGTCAACCCCGCCGCCGTCGCCTCGTCGGTGCGCACCGCGGCGATCGAGACCGTCGACGACTTCGCGCGGACGGCCGACAAGCTGCGGCAGCTGCTCGCCGACGCGGGCCGGGATCCCGCGCAGATCGAGATCCAAGTCGCCGTTCCCGCAGTCGATTTCGACGACGCCGCCGCGGTCGGCGAGCTGGATCGCTTCGTCTCCGCCGTCGGCGCCGCCGGGGCGACCCGGATCCTCGCGCATGTGCACGCCTCGTCGGCGTCGGCGGCCGAGACCTACATGACCCGGTTCGCCGAGCACTTCGGCCTGTAGCGGTCAGACGATCCGGGCTTCGGCGCCCAGCCGGTCCCAGTGCTCGGAGGGCTTGCCGAACAGCACCTCGTCGGTGCGCGCCCGTCGCAGATAGAGATGCGCCGAGTTCTCCCAGGTGAACCCGATGCCGCCGTGGATCTGGACGTTCGCGTGCGCGGCGTTGCGCAGCGCCTCCGAGCACACCGCTTTGGCCATGCTCGCCCGCCAGGTCTTCTCGTCTGCCGGCCCGACGTCGAACGCCTCCAGCGCGGCCTGCGACGCCGACCGGGCCAACTCGAGGTCGACGAGCATGTCGGCGCACTTGTGCTTGATCGCCTGGAAGCTGCCGATCGGGCGGTTGAACTGCTCGCGGGTGCGGGCGTAGTCGGTCGCGATCTCCAGCACCCGCTCGCAGGCGCCGACCTGTTCGGCGGACAGCACCGCCAACGCCAGGTCGACGCTGTCCGCGATGGCCTCCTCGACCGCGCCGCCGCGGGCCAGCAGGGTGGCCGGCGTGGAGTTGAAGGTGAGGGTCGCCATCGGCCGGGTGCCGTCGAGCACCTCCTCCTCGGCGACCGCGGCACCGGCGGCGTCGAGCGTGAACAAGGCGAGCTCACCGCCGGCGACCGCCGCGACGACGAGGTCGTCGGCCGACGCGCCGTGAAGGACATGGCGCACAACACCGTTGAGCGTCCACCCGGTGGCCCCGTTCTCCGCTGAGACGGTCACGTCCTCGCGCCGCCACAGCCCGCCGTCGCCCGTCAGTGCGACGGCGACGGTGCGCTCCCCGTCGACCAGGCCGGCGAGCCGGTCACCGGCGTCGGCGGCCAGCAGCAGGTTGGTCGCCAGCACCGTCGCGACGAACGGCACCGGCGCCAGCGCGCGCCCGAACTCGTGCGCGACGACGCCCATCGCGGACGCGCCGTAACCGGCGCCACCGAACCGCTCGGGCAGCGCGATCGCGGTCACCCCGACCTGCTGGCACAACACCTTCCACAGCTCGGTGTCGAAACCGCGGTGCTGAGAATCACCGTCGTAGGCCACCGCGCGCACCCGCTCCTCGGGCGAGAGTCGCTCGCATGCCGCGCGGATGGACTGCGCGAGCTCCTGGCGTTCCTCGACGCTCAGCGCCGTCATCGGATTCCTCCTGTGAGTTGTTGTACGAGTTCGCGTTTCGCGATCTTCCCGAGACCCGTCATCGGGAACTCGTCGACGACGACGAGCCGCTCGGGCCACTTCTGCTTCATCAGTCCGCGCTCGTCGAGGAAGGCGCACACCTCCCCGAGAGTGAGATCCCGCCGACCGGGTGAGCGGCGCACGACGGCGCAGACCAGCTCGCCGCGCTCCTCGTCGGGATGTCCGATCACCGCTACCTGGTCGATGAGCGGGTGCGCCAGCAGCTCGTTCTCGATCTCCTCGGGAGAGATGTTCTCGCCCTTGCGGATGATCAGATCCTTGACCCGGCCCGTGATCACGATGCGGCCGTCGGGCCGCAGGTGCCCGCTGTCCCCGGTGCGGAACCAGCCGTCCGCTGTCGTCGACCCCGACCACTGGTCGGGGTCGACGTATCCCGTGGTGACGTTGGAGCCGCGCAGTTCGATCTCCCCGTTCGCGGCGATGCGGATCTCGGAGCCCGGGATGGGACGCCCGCTGCTGTTGGACTGTTGTTCCTCGGTGTCGGCGGCCTCGCTGACACAGATCATCGGCGCCTCGGTCATTCCGTAGGCATGCACGATCGGTATGCCCATGTGGGCCCGCACCTTGCGGTGCACTTCGGGTGGGCACGGGGCGCCGCCACCGATGAGCATGCGCAGCGTCGGGACAAGCGGCTCGTTCTGCCCGGATGCCAGTTGCGCGGACAGCAGCATCTGATAGAAGGCCGTACTGCCGCCGGTCACCGTCACCCGGTACTCGGCGAGCAACCGCAGAAGTTCGTCGGCTTCGACCTTGGGGATCAAGAGGACCGGAAAGCCGGCCAGCAGCGCACACGACAGGTAGACAATCCCGCCGATATGGGCGACGGGGAACGCGATTGTGCTGACTTCCTGGGGATGGGTGCCGAGCCCGAGGTGAGCGGTGAAGCCGCGGGCCGCCGCCAGCAGCGTGCTGTCGGTGTGGCGAACGCCCTTGGGACGTCCGGTCGTTCCGGAGGTGAAGTAGATCCACCGCACGTCGTCCGGCCGAGGGTCCTCGACGAGCACCGGCTCGGCCGGCATCGCCCGCAACACGTCGACGAAGTCGTCGGGCAGCGTGATCACCGAGGTGTCGTCGGGAGCGTTGGCGGCGGTGGAGGCGTCGACGATGAGGACGTCGGCACCGGCGACGTCGAGGGCGGCTTGGACCTCCCGCTGTCGATAGAGGTGCAGCACCGGGGCTTGAACGACCGGCATGCGGGCCAGCGCCAGCATGAGCAGCGCCGCGGCGCTGTGCGCGGGCAGTTGCCATGCGACCGTCATCCCGGGCTGCACGCCCGCGTCGGCGAGCCAACGGGTGGCCGCGGACGACAGACGCGCCACCTCCGCGACCGTGAGGCAGCCGCCGTCGACGTCGATCAGCATGCGCTGATCCGGCTTTCGCGCCGCGGCGTCGTCGAGAAGTCCGGCGATGGTGGCGGTCATGACCGTCCCGCGATGAACGTGCCGATGGCGTCGGCGGTTTCGGAAGGATGATCCAGCATGACGTAGGTTGAGCTGCCCTCGATCAGGCGCAGTCTGGAGTTCGGGAAGGCCTCGGCGAGGCGCTGCGCGTGGCTGACAGGAAATAGGTCGTCGGCGGTGCCCCACAAGACCAGCACGGGTTTTGTCCACTTCCCGATAGCCTGGGCTGCGGCCGCCGTGTGCTGCGGATGCAGCCCAGCGCTGAACCGCACTGCCTCCCGGCGGACCGCGGCCGAGCTCAGGAAGCCGCCGAAGATCGCGTCGTCGCGGTCCCCGGTGATCCCGTTCCTGGTGACGGCGCGCTTGAAGAAGGCTAATCCCGGGCCGGTCGCCAGCAGCCGCAGTACTGCACCTCCGAGGGGAGGAGCGACACGGCACAGCTTCACCAGCGGGGCGAACTGCTTCGGCGGGAAGTGCTCGAAGGTGTCGCAGTTGGTGAACACCAGCCGTGACACCCGCGACCAGTCCAGCCCGAGAATCACCAACGCCGACAACGTGATTCCACCCCCGGAGTCATTGGCGACCAGGGTCACGTCGCGCAGGTCCAGCTGTTCGAGCAACCCGATGATGCGCCGGCCACACGCGACGACATCCAGATCGACGCTGTCGCCGACCGGCGTGCGTTGCGCGCCGAACGGCCACGTCGGCGCGATACACCGGTGTCCCCGGGACAGTCGCGTGACCACGTCGTCCCACAGGGCGCCGGTGACGTAGGCGCCGTGGACGAAGACGATCGGCGGCCCGCCGCCGACATCGGTGTACTCGATAGCGGCGTCATCGACGGTGATGGTCGTCGCGCTCATCTCGACAGGATCGTGATGGCTCCGGTGCCGGGCGAGCCGTACACCTGGGCCAGGCCGACCTTGGGGTTGTCGGGCACCTGGCGTTCGCCCGCGGTGCCGCGCAGTTGGTGGACCAGTTCGTAGACCTGGCGCAGGCCGGACGCGCCGACCGGTTCGCCGTTGGCCAGCAGCCCGCCGTCGGTGTTGATCGGGATCCGGCCGCCGATCTCGGTTTCGCCATCGGCCAGCATCTGCTCCTGCTCGCCGTCCTTGCACAACCCGGTTTCGGCCATGTGGATGATCTCCGAGCCGGAATCGGTGTCCTGCAGCTGCGCGACGTCGACGTCCTCCGGGCCGATGCCGGCCTGCTCGTAAGCCGCTTTGGCGGCCGCGGCGGTGGTGCCCTCCACCAACGGCAGCTCGATCGAGGTGCGCAGCAGTTCGTAGCACCCCTCCCGACGGCTGCGTAGGGCGCTGGCGCGCAGATAGATCGGGGTGCCGGTGTACTTCTTGGCGTCCTCGGCCCGGCACACCACCACGGCGGCCGCACCCTCGTTCGGGTTGCAGTACATGAACTGGCGCAGTGGGGCGTTGACGACGGGGGACTCCAGGATCGTCTCCAGGCTCATCGGCTTGCGCCGCCACGCGTGCGGTGCGCGTGCGCCGTTGCCGAGGTTCTTGACCGCGACGCGGGCCAGCGTCTGCTCGCTGATGCCGTGGTCGTGCATGTAGCGCATGATCTTGGTGCCGAAATAGTGCGTCGTCAGGAACATGCCCTGATCGCCGTACCACTGCGGCAGACCCGCGACCGCGGGGTCGGCGCCGAACGCGCCGCGCGGATGCTTGTCCAGTCCGACGCCGACGGCGATGTCGGCCACGCCCGCCACAACGTCGCGGGCGGCGAGGGTGAGCAGCGAGTTGCCGGTGGCGCAGCCGCTCAGCGTGGCCCGCGCCGGGATGCCGGTCATGCCGACCAGGCCGGTGATCGCCTCCGGGTTGGCCACCTCGAGGCTGCCCGCGTAGAGGCTGCCGACATCGGACCAGTCCACGCCGGCATCCTTGAGCGCCCGGCCGATGGCGACCGCACCCATTTCCAAAGCCGAGCGGTCTGCGTATCGTCCGAACGGATGAATGCCGACGCCGATGATCGCGATGTCGGGTGTGCTCATGGCGCTCCTCGTGTGGGATTGTTCGTAAGCGGGGTGCTAGAAATATAACTATATAGCGGATTAGCGAAGGACTGAGGGCGTTGAGCATTGCACTTCTGCTGGAGATGGCCGTCTCGGGGGATCCTGACCGGGTGGCAGTCATCGACCGTGACGTTCGGCTGACCACCACGGAGCTGGCGCGGCTGGCTGGCGGCGGCGCGCAGGTCATCGCGGGTTCCGGGGTTCAGCACGTCGCCTACGTGGGGCTCGGCGGGGCGATGCTGCCGCTGCTGATCTTCGCGTCGACGCACGCGACCGTGCCGTTCACGCCGTTGAACTACCGGCTGAGTGCCGAGGGCCTGCACCAGCTCATCGAGCGGCTGCCGTCACCACTGGTGATCGCCGACGACGAGTACGTCGACGCGGTCGCCGGCACCGGCAAGCAGGTGATGCGCTCGTCGGAGTTCGTTGAGGCGGCGCGCGCGGCCGAACCCCTGGAGGGCTTCGCCGACCCCGACAGCGTCGGGATCGTGCTGTTCACCTCCGGCACGACCTCACGCCCGAAGGCCGTCGAACTGACCCACAACAACCTGACCAGCTACGTCACCGGCACCGTCGAATTCGCCGACGCCGACGCCGAGGACGCGGCGCTGGTGTGCGTGCCGCCGTACCACATCGCGGGCGTCGGCGCGGCGCTGTCGAACCTGTACGCGGGCCGGAAGATCGTGTACCTCAGCCGGTTCGACCCTGCGGAGTGGGTGCGGCTGGTGGCCGACGAGAAGGTGACGACGGCGACGGTGGTGCCGACGATGCTCGACCGCATCGTCACCGAACTGGAGGCCCGGCCGCGGGAGCTGCCGTCGTTGCGCAACCTGGCCTACGGCGGCTCGAAAGTCGGTCTTCCGTTGGTGCGCAAGGCTCTTGAGCTGCTGCCCGACGTCGGGTTCGTCAACGCCTACGGGCTGACCGAGACCAGTTCGACGATCGCGGTGTTGGGTCCCGAGGACCACCGGATCGCGCTGGCGTCCGACGACGAGAAGGTGGTGCGCCGGCTCGGGTCGGTCGGCCAGCCGGTGCCCGGCATCGAGATCCAGATCCGCTCCAAGAACGGTGAGGTGCTCGGGCCGGGGGAGACCGGTGAGCTGTTCGTGCGCGGGCCGCAGGTGTCGGGCCGGTACACCGGGATCGGGTCGGTGCTCGACGACGACGGCTGGTTCCCGACGAAGGACGTCGCGATGGTCGACGAGGACGGCTACCTGTTCATCGGCGGACGCTCCGACGACACGATCATCCGCGGCGGTGAGAACATCGCCCCCGCCGAGGTCGAGGACGTGCTGATCGAGCATCCGGCGGTGCACGACGTCGTCGTGGTCGGTCTCGAGGACGACCAGTGGGGGCAGATCATCGTCGCGGTCGTCGTACTCGAACCGGGTGCCGAGGTCGAGACGGAGGATCTGCGGGCCTTCGCGCACAAGGCATTACGCGGATCCCGCACGCCGGACCGCATTGAGATCGTCGACGAGCTACCGACCACCGACACCGGCAAGGTGCTGCGGCGTGAAATTGTCCGTCAACTATCCGAGAACATCAGGAGCACAACGTGATCAAGAACGGCACCCGACTCAAGAGCCAGGTCTGCGACACCCAGGTGATCGTCGTGCGGACCAGTGACGCCCTGGGCGACCTGCGCTGCGGGGGGCATCCCATGGTCACCCTGGACACCGAACCCGCGTCGGGGCTCAGCCTCGACCCGGCGTTCGCCGATGGCACCCAGATGGGCAAGCGGTACGTCGACGAGGGCACCGCCGAGGTGCTGGTCACCAAGGCCGGCGCCGGCACGCTGAGCGTCGGCGAAACGCCGCTTTCGCTTAAGGAAGCCAAGCCGCTGCCAGCCAGCGACTGAGCCCGTGTCACGATGAAAGCCGGGGTGTGAACCCGCGGCGACGAGGGTGAGGAGTGACATGGGCAACGAGGACCGACCACGACACGAGACGCTGGAGATTCCGTCGACCGACGTCACTCTGGCCGCGGACGCGTACGGCGATCCGTCGGACACACCCGTGGTGCTGTTGCACGGCGGTGGGCAGACCCGGCACTCGTGGGGTTCGACGGCGACCGACCTCGGCGCCAAGGGCTGGTACGCGATCACCGTTGACCTGCGCGGACACGGCGACAGCGGTTGGTCCCCGGACGGATACTACGGACTGGACACCTTCGCCCACGACGTGATCGCGATCGCCGAGTACCTGGGCCGTCAGCCGGTCTACGTCGGCGCATCCCTGGGTGGTGTGTCGTCGCTGGCGGCGATCGGTCACCGGCCTGACCTGGGGCTCGGCCTGGTGCTGGTCGACGTCTCGCCGTTCCTGCAGCCGAAGGGCACCAGCCGGATCCGCGACTTCATGCTGGCCCACGCCGAGTCGGGCTTCGGGTCGCTGGAGGAGGCGGCCGACGCCGTCGCCGCCTACGTGCCGCACCGGCCGCGGCCGAAGAACTTCGAGGGGCTGAAGAAGAACCTGCGCTTCCGCGACGGCCGCTGGTACTGGCACTGGGACCCGAAGTTCCTCGCCGAACCTTTCGAGGCGGTGCAGCGCGATCCGCTGATCGATCCGGCCCGGCTGGGCGCGGCGGCCCGTGATCTGCGGCTGCCGACGCTGCTGGTGCGCGGCGGGGAGTCCGACGTGCTCAGCGTCGAGGACGCCAAGCGGTTCATCGAGTTGGTGCCGCACGCCGAGTTCGCGACCGTGGTGGGCGCCCACCACATGGTGGCCGGCGACGACAACGCGGTGTTCGAGGACGTGCTCGACGACTTCCTGGAGCGCCGGATCCGCTCGCGGCTCAAGCTGTTCGCGAGCTGACCATCAGGCGCCGGGCAGCTTCTCGTCGCGCAGCCGCCGGCCCGGGGTGAACGTCGCGGGCGCGTTGATCCAGCCGTTGATGATCCCGATGCTCGGGTAGCGGCGCGCTGCCGCGAGGTCGACGCGATAGTCGGGCATCCGGTCCAGGACCCGTCGGATCATCGTCTCCAGTTCGATGCGGGCGACGTGTGAGCCCAGGCAGCGGTGGATACCGATGCCGAACGTGGTGTGCCGGTTGGGGAACCGATCGAGGATGATCTCCTCAGGCCGCTCGAACGCGGTCTCGTCCTGGTTGGCCGACGCCCAGCTCAGCAGCACCCGTTCCCCCGGCTGCAGCTCCACCCCGGCCACCGTGACGGGTTTGGTGACAGTGCGGGCCAGCGCCTGCTGCGGGGTGAAGGCGCGCAGGAACTCCTCGATGGCCCGCGGCAGCAGATCCGGGTTGTCGATCAGCCGCTGCCGGTCCTCGGGATGCTCGGCCAGATACACCAGCGAGCTGACGGTGACCGCGGTGGTGGTGTCGAACCCACCCGCGATGACCAGGTTCACCATCGAGAACACCTTGTCGTCGGGGATCGGCTCTCCGTCGATCTCGGCGGTGACCAGGAAGTCGATCAGTCCCTCACCGGTCGGGTTCTGGCGGCGCTCGGTGATGAGTTGGAAGACCTCGCCGCAGAGCTCCATGTAGCGCCGCAGGATGTCCTCCTGCTCCTCCGGTGGGGTGTAGATGATCTCGTGCTGGACGCTGGCGAAATCGTTCCACTTCTCGATCGGCAGCCCGAGGAACTCACAAGTGAACAGCGACGGCACCGGGTTGGCGAGATCGTCGACGAGGTCGAACGAGCCCTTCTCGATCACCTGGTCGAGGCAGACGTCCACCCAGTGCGCGATGCGCGGCTCCCACTTCTTGCTCTCCCCGGGGGAGAAGAACGGGTTGAGCAGCTTGCGGTAGGGCAGGTACTCCGGTGGGTCCATCTCGATCGGGCACATCGGCACCGGCGACGGTGGGATCGTCACCCCCAGCGGCGACACCCCGTTGACGGTGTAGCCGGACGCGAACACCTCGTCGTTCTTGGCGGCGGCGACGACGTCGTCGTAGCGGCTGATCACCCAGAAGCCGCCGTGTGCATCCGTGTGGGCGACAGGGCATTTCGCGCGCAGCTCGGCGTTGATCGCCGCGGAGTTCTGCGCGTACTCTGGGGAGTGGTGGTCGAAGTCGACGGTGGGCCGGGTGTCGAACGTGGTCATGTGTGCGGTCTTCCTCTGGGATCAGGGCTTGTTCGTGTTGCCGGCGTCGACCGGCAGCGTGACACCGGTGATGTAGCGGGCATCGTCGGAGAGCAGGAACAGCACCGTCTTGGAGATCTCCTCGGGGTGCAGGATCGCCACTGGTGCGTACGGCTGATCGGCCGCTGCGTCGAGGTCCGGCAGCATGTTCGCCGCGCCGGAAGCGAACAGCGGCTGCGGTTCGGCGCAGGCGTACGCGCTCGGGTCGCTGCCCATCGCGGTCAGCACCCCGGTCGGGTGGATGGTGTTGACCCGGATGCGGTGCGGGGCGAGCTCGTTGGCGAACGCCCGCATCAGTCCGACGGCGCCGTGTTTGGAGGCGACGTAGTGCGCGTACGGCACCTGGCCGCGCAGGCCGGCGACCGAGCTGGTGATGACGATCGAACCGCCGCCTGCCTCGATGAGGTGCGGCGCCGTCGCCTGGATCGTGTTCCACACACCTTTGAGGTTGGTGTCGACGACGAGGTCGAAGAGGTCCTCGGTGATCGTCAGCGATCCGTCCTTGTGGAAGGTGCACACCCCGGCGTTGGCCAGCACCGCGTCGATGCGGCCGAGCTCGCGGGCGCCCGCGGCCGCGGCCTCTTTGAGCGCGGCCCCGTCACGGACGTCGGCGACGTAGGTCACGCAGCGACGTCCGGCGTTCTCGACCAGCTTGCGGGTCTCGTCGAGATCCTCCTCGCTCGCATACGGGTACTGCACTTTGTCGCTGACCTGGCGGCACACGTCGACCGCGATGATGTCGGCGCCCTCGTTGGCCAGCGCCACCGCGTGCGAGCGGCCCTGCCCGATACCGGCGCCGGTGATGAAGACGACCTTGTCCTGGACCCTGCCCATTGCGTGAAACCTTTCTATTGCAGGCCGATGTAGACGTTCTTGGTGCGCTGGAACTCGCGCAGACCCCAGATCCCGCCTTCTCGGCCGAATCCGCTCTGTTTGACCCCGCCGAACGGCGCCGCGCTCGGCACGATCGGGAACCCGTTGACCGCAACGCCACCGGCGTCGAGCGCCGATGCGATGACGTGTGCGCGACGCAGGTCGCTGGTGTGCACGTAGGCGGCCAGCCCGTACTGGGTGTTGTTGGCCAGTTCGACGGCCTCCTCCTCGGACCCGAACCGCAGGATCGCCAGCACCGGCCCGAAGATCTCCCTCTGCGCCAGATCACTGGCGGGGTCGACGTCACCGAACACGGTGGGGCGGTAGAAGTAGCCGGCGTCGAGCCCGTCGGGTCTGCGGCCGCCGGCCAGCAGCTTGCCCGCCTTGTCTGACAGCGCGGAATCGACTGCGCGCGTAACGCGTTCGAGCTGGGCGGCGGTGGCCAGCGGGCCCATCACGGTGGTCGGCTGCCAGGGGTCGCCGACGGTCAGCGCGTCGGCGCCGGCCACCACGCGGGTCACCATCTCGTCGTAGACGTCGTCGTGCACCAACAGCCGTGTCGGCAGCATGCAGCCCTGTCCGGACAGCATCATCAACCCGGCGCTGACCGCCATCGTCGCGGCGGCGTCCAGGTCGGCGTCGGGGAACACGATGTTGGCGGACTTGCCGCCGAGTTCGAGCACCACCGGGGTCAGCGCCTGAGCGGCCGCGGCGAGCACCTTGCGCGCGGTCTCACCGCCTCCGGTGAAGGTGATCTTGTCGACGCCGGGATGTGAGCACAGCGCGCCGCCGGCCTCCGCGCCGCCGGGCACGACGTTGAGCACGCCCGGCGGCAGTCCCGCCTCGGCGGCGAGCTCGGCGAACCGCAGCGCCGAGAACGGCGCGTTCTCCGGTGGTTTGAGCACCACGCAGTTGCCCGCCGCCAGTGCCGGGGCGACCTTCATGCCGATGGAGATCAGCGGGCCGTTCCACGGGATGATCGCCGCGATCACGCCGAGGGGCTCGTCGAGCACGTAGTCGAGGGCGCCGCCGGCGGGGACCGGGACGACCTCACCCGCCGATCGGCCGATCCAGCCGGCGTAGTAGGTGAACCAGTCCGCTGCCATCGCCGACGACGAGCTCGCCAGCAGGTTGGGGGTGCCGACCTCGAGGGTCGCGATGGCCCCGAGACGTTCACCGTCGGCGACCAGCAGGCGGGCCAGTTCCTGCAGGATGTCGCGACGCCGGTTGAGGTCCAGACCGCGCCAGGCGGGGAAGGCCGCGCGGGCGGCCGCCACCGCGGCGTCGACCTCTGCGGGGCCCGCGAGTGGGACCTCGGACTGGACCTCACCCGTTGCGGCGTAGTGGTGTTGGTAAACGCCGCCGCTGGTGGAGATGACGTCCTCGCCGCCGATGACGAGGCGGGGAGCGGGGAGTTTGTCGGGCAGTGTGCGTTGCACGTTTCCGTCCGATCTGTTTCGCCGGATGTGACGCAGACCATCTTTGGATCTCGGCCGATGCGGAGGCAACGGCCGCGGGTGAAAGCGCCGTTTGCGCCGGCGACCTGTTCAGGGCTGCGGCGCGCTCCTAGATTGGCCCTCACACGCGCTTGTGGTGGTTGAGGTTTCGACAGCGAAGGGAAGGTCAGCGTGGCTGGTCCGCTCGACGGGATCACCGTGGTCGACTGCTCACGAGGACTCGCCGGACCCCGCGCCAGCGGGATGCTCGCCGACTACGGCGCCGAGGTGTGGTGGGTCGAACCGCCGGGCGGTGACCCGCTGCGCGATGTGCTCAAGACCGAGTACGCGGTGTTCAACCGTGGCAAGCGCAGCGTCACGCTCGACCTCAAGACCGACGCCGGCCGGGCCCGCTTGTTCGAGATGCTCTCCGCCGCAGATGTTTTCCTGACCAGCTGGCGTCCCGGTGTCGCCGAGCGGCTCCGGATCGGCTGGTCCGATCTGCATCCCGCGTTTCCGCGGCTGGTCTACACCTCGATCACCGGGTTCGGCGAGGACGGCACGCTCGCGGAGGTGCCGGGTCACGAGGCGATCGTGAGTTCGTACGTGGGAGTGACCGCCGAACAGGTGGGGCTGCGCCCCGCGCCGATCTACGAGGGCCTGCCGTTCGCGAGCATCGGCGCCGCCAATCTCGCGGTCATCGGAGCGCTGGCCGCGCTGTACCGGCGGATCCGTGACGGCCGGGGCCGTCATGTCCAGACCTCGCTGGTGGACGGTGCGCTGAGCTACCTCGGCATGCTCTGGGGCGACGCCGACGACGCCGACAGTGCGCCGCCGGTGGTGCCGGGCCGGATCCGGTTGATCTCCCGGTCGTTCCGGTGCGCCGACGACGAGTACATCGGTGTGCACACCGGAGCGGTGGGCGCCTTCGGGCGGCTCATCCGTGAGCTCGGGCTCGCCGACCGGGTGCAGGTCGCCGAGGACGGTTCGGACATGCAGATGCCGCTCACCGATGACGAGCGCAGGATCGTGATGGAGGAAGTGCCCGCGATCTTCGAGACGCAACCGCGTGACGTGTGGCTCAAGCGCCTGCTCGACGCCGACATCGCCGCCATCCCGGAACTGCGCCCCGGCCAGATCTTCGACGAACCCCAGGTGCGCCACAACGGCATGGTGGTGACGGTCGAGGACCCGGTGCTGGGACCGCTCGAACAGGTCGCTCCGGCAATCCGTTTCGGCGGTCTGGAGCACCGGCCGGCCGTGGGGGCGCCGACGGTCGGCCAGGATGACGACCGGCTGCCCGCGGCTAAGACCGCCGATCCGGTCCGCTACGAAAGATCGGATGACACACCGCTTCTCGACTTGCGCATCCTCGATGCCGGCGCCTACTATGCGGGACCGTTCAGCTCGCGGCTGCTCGCCGATCTCGGCGCCGACGTGATCAAGCTGGAGACCACGCTCGGCGACCAGTTGCGCGGTATCAAGCGCCCGTTCCGGTCCGCGACCGCGGGCAAGCGGGCGATCTCGCTGGGCCTGAAGGACCCCGAACTTCACGCCGCCCGCGACAGCCTGATCAAGTGGGCCGACGTGGTGATGCACAACATGCGACCCGGCGCGGCCGAACGGGTCGGTCTCGGTTTCGAGCAGGTACACGCGCTCAACCCGGACGCGATCTACCTGTACGCCCCCGGTTGGGGGTCGACGGGTCCTGATGCCCGCCGGCAGTCCTTCGCGCCGTTGATGTCCGGGTATGTGGGCATCGGCTTCGAGGTCGCAGGACAGTACAACCCGCCGATGTGGCCGGTGGGCAACGAGGATCCGGGCAACGGCCTGACCGGTGCCGTCGGCATTCTGGCCGCGCTGCTGTACCGCTCCCGCGGCGGCGGCGGGATCTACGTCGAGAACCCGCAGCTGAACGCGACGATGACGCACGCCGCACACATCGTGCGCCGCCCGGACGGCACGGTGCTCGGCGCCGAGCGGCTGGACCCGATGCAGACCGGCATCGGCCCGCTGGACCGGTTGTACGAGACCGCCGACGGCTGGATCTGTGTGGTGGCGCTGACCGACGCCGAGATCCGACGTTTCGAGAAGGCGACCGGCATCTCGATCCTCGACGACCCGCGGTTCGCGACGCACGACGCCCGCATCGAGAACGCCTATGAACTGTCCGACACCATCGCCGAACTGCTGCTGCAGCACGGATCCGGGCACTGGCTGGAGCTGTTCCGCAACGCCGGCGTGGCGGCGATGATCCCGAAGACCGAGAACAACAACGAGGCGTTCCACCGCGACCCGGCCAACCACGCCATCGGCCGTGTCGCACAGGTGGCCGATGCCGACGGCTCATACATCCGGGAGTCCGCGCTCATGGTCCGGGTCAGCGACGCCGCGGTGGTTCCGCACCGCCTCGCAGCGGAGCTGGGCGCCGACACCGACGCGGTGCTGCGCGAGCTCGGCTACTCCGAGGAGAAGATCGCCGAGCTTAGGGCCCGCGGCTCGATCCGGTAGCCGACATGCATGCGGCGCAATGGTTTAGCTGTCAGGCCGCGGACTTCTCCAGGATGTGCACACCGCATGCCGAACCGAGCCCGATCACGTGCGCCAGCCCCACCTTGGCGTTCTCGATCTGGCGGTCGCCGGCCTCACCGCGCAGGTGATGGCAGATCTCCCAGATGTTGGCGATCCCGGTGGCCGCGATCGGATGCCCCTTGGACTGCAGGCCGCCCGACACGTTGACCGGGGTGGAACCGTCGCGCCAGGTGGCGCCGGAGTTGAAGAAGTCGGCGGCGCCGCCCTCCTCGCACAGCATCAGGTTGTCGTAGTGCACCAGCTCGGCGGTCGCGAAGCAGTCGTGCAGCTCCACCAGGTCCAGATCCGACGGGCCGACACCGGCCTGCTCGTAGGCGATCTGAGCGGCCTTGCGGGTCAACGTGTTGACGTTCGGCAGCACCTGGCACCCCTCCTCGTAGGGGTCGGTGGTCAGCACCGACGCCGACACCTTCACCGCGCGCCGACGCTGTTCGGGGGACAGGGATTTCAGCGTCTCACCGTTGCAGACGATCGCCGCGGCGGCGCCGTCGCAGTTGGCCGAGCACATCGGCCTGGTGTTCGGGTAGGCGATCATGACGTCGTTCATGATCTCCTCGAGCGTGAACCGTTTCTGGTAGGCGGCCAGCGGGTTGAGCGTGGAGTGGGCGTGGTTCTTCTCGCTGATCCTGGCGAACAGCTCGAAGCTGGTGCCGCCGTACTTGTGGCCGTACTCCATACCGATCTGGGCGAACACACCGGGCATCGTCTCGGTGCCGATCCGCCCGTCCACCGGCGCCACCGCGCCGTAGCGGCCCTTCGGCTTCCACACATCACCGTCGTCGGCCTTGCCGCCACCGGCGAGAAGCCCGGCGCCGGAGAGCTTCTCGACGCCGACGGCCATGCCGTAGTCGACCTCGCCGGCCTTGACCGCCATGATCGCGGTGCGCAGCGCGGTCGCCCCGGTGGCGCAGGCGTTGGCCACGTTGTACACCGGGATGCCGGTCTGGCCGATCTGCTTCTGCAGCTGCTGGCCGATGCCGGCGCTGGCGTTCATCAGGTTGCCCGCGGCCAGCACCCCGATGTCGGCCATCGTCAGGCCCGCGTCGGCCAGTGCGCCCATCGCGGCCTCGGCGGCCAGGTCGACAGTGTCGCGGTCCGGGTGCTTGCCGAACTTGGTCATGGTGATGCCGACGATCCAGATGTCGTCGCTTGCGCTCATCGTCGCTCCTTGCCGTCGAGAGGTCGTCTGTCGGTCAGGCCGCGGGCTCGAAACCGAAGCCGATGGCCTGGGTGCCGCTGGAGTCCGTGCCGATCGGGTAGGTCGTCAGCCGCACCTTCATCCCGGTGCGGACGTGCTCGGGGTCCGGATCGACGTTGACGAGGTTGGCGCGCACATGGGTGCCGTCGCAGTCCACCACGGACGCCACGAACGGGACGGGAATCCCGGGCGCGGCGAACGACACGATGGTGAACGCACGGACCACGCCCTCGGTGGAGACCGGCACGGTGGTGAAGTCGGTGCCGAAACACCCCGCGCAGGCGTTGCGCCGGTCGAAGAACCGTGCCCCACACTTGGTGCACTCGTGGGCGATCAGGTGCGGGTCACCGTCGTCGAGCACGAGATAGTCGACCAGTGGGATCTGCTCAGACATCAGAACCTCCAGTACGTGTTCGGGTCCGACGGTAGCCGATTCACGCCGACGGCCCGCCGATGACACCCGATTCGCGCAGTGCGGAGATCTCGGCGGCCGACAACCCGAGCTCGTCGAGGATCTCCCGCGTCTGCTCGCCCAGCGCGGGGGCGTGGTGGCGGATCTCGGTCGACCGGCGGCCGTCGACCAGGGCGGGCAGCGTGACGTGGGTGAAGGGACCGGCCACCGGGTGTTCGGCATCGACGAACGCGCCGCGGGCCGTCAGCTGCGGATCGGACCGCAGCTCCTCCTGCTGCACGGCGGGTCCGATCGCCAGGTCGTGCTCGGCGGCCAGCCGCGTCCACTCCTCCTGAGTCCGCGTCTCGATGATCTTCTGGATCTCGCGGCGCAGCGTCTGCTCCGGATCGGCGCTGACCGCGAAATCGACTGGACCGGAGCCGTCTTCGCCGATCAGATCCTCACGGCCCGCCAGCCTGCAGAAGTTCTTCCAGAACGCCGGTTCGATGCAGCAGAACAGGACGAACCTGTCGTCGGCGGTTCGGTAGAACTGGTACTTGGCGCTGGCCGTCCCGTCGGGGCCGATCGGTGTCGGCAGCGAGCGGCGGTCGGCGATCCGCTCGTCGTTGAGGATGTAGGTGGCGGCGATCCACGCCGACGACACCACGGCCTCGGAGGCGGCGACGTCGATGTAGCAGCCCCGTCCGGTGCGCTGCCGCTGAACCAGGGCGGCCGCCACGTGCATGGCGGCGTACGCCGCCCCGGCGGCGGTGCCCTCACCGCCGGAGGCGATCCCGTTGAACGGCTGCGCCCCGCGGTGCGGCCGGACGAATCCGTCCCCACCCATCTCGACCGGGGTGCCACCGGCCGCGGCGTTCATCATCTGCCCGTGGGTGGGGATGGTCGCGTACGGGCCCGTCGCCCCGTATCCGGTGTACTGGCAGTAGACGATCTCGGGCCTGCGGGCCTTCTGCTGTTCGTATCCGACCCCCAGCTTGGTCATGGCGTTGGCGGCGTTGCCGTCGATGAACACGTCGGCGGTCGCGAGCAGCCTCCAGAACACCTCGCGCCCCTCGTCCCTGCGCAGGTCCAGGGCGACGCTGCGCTTGTTCTTGTTGATCTGCAGATGCGCGGGACTGTAGTGGGGGGCCACCTGTCCGAGCATGTCGCGCAGGTAGTCCCCGCGGAACGGGCTCTCGATCTTGATGACATCCGCGCCGAGGTCGCCCAGCAGGGCTCCCAGGGTGTCACCGTTGAACAGTTGCGCGGACTCGAGAACCCGGATGCCGCTGAGCAGTCCCACGTACCGTCTCCTTCTCGGGTCAGAGCACGAACTCGCGGTCGCGGATGTGTTCGGGGATCCGCGGGTCGCGCTCGCGGATTTCCGATGCGGGCAAGGGGGATTCGGAGATCACCGGCAGGTAGGCCGCGGGATCGGCGCCCCAGTTCCACCGTGCGATCTCACTGGCCGAACGTCGGCCCGCCATGGCGCGGACGAACTCGAACCGGTCGGCCACCACGCACGACACCGCGTGGCCCGCGCCGATGATCGTGCCCCACTGTTCGACGGTGACCCGCAGCGGCGGAAGCCCCGCTGCGGCAACGCGGTCGGAGAACCGTCCGGACAACTCGTCCAGTGCCACCTTGACGGCGACGTCGTCACGCGCGCCTGGGGTGTCGAAAGTGGTGCGCAGATCATGTTCACACATCACCGCGTCGGTGATCAGCAGTGAGGCCAGCTGGTCATCGGTCTCGACGCGTCCCCGCGCCACCGCCGCCGCCTTCTCCCACACCGCGAGCAGCTCGGTGACGGTCACCGAATCCGCCGCGCCGCCGGGCCGCGGCGGCGCGATGGCGTCGGCGCACAGCATCTCGGGTTCCGCCGCGGCCCTCGACGCGACCTCGGCCAGGTGTGCGAGCAGATCGCGGACCGTGGCGGTCGGGACCGTTGTGACGGCGCCGCCCGCCTGCCCGTGCGTGATGTCGGCGACCAGTGCGGTGATCCGCGACCGGGTCGCGTCCCAGATCCCGGGCAGGTTCCGCGGGCCCGCGGGGGTGGTGTCGGAACGCATGCACACTCCTCTTCGCGCCGGCGCGATGCCGGCGCGACGACGTCTCGGTGTCTCGAAAGCCTAGGAGCGACAACTGCAAAGGGGGAAGGGCAGCGGGGGCCGGGGACTGCAAACGGCGTTCCGCTCCGCACGGCCCAAATCGCTGGTCTGCGGTGCCATCATTGCCGACAGTGGCCACTGTTACATCCACGGAAGGTCAGGAAGTAAACGTGTACAAGCTGTTCAGCGTCGACGACCATATCGTCGAACCGGCACATGTGTGGACCGATCGGGTCCCCGCGAAGTTCAAGGACCGTGCCCCGCACGTCGTCGAGGTTGACGGCCGCCAGATCTGGCAGTGGGACGGCGGTATGGAGCTCACCATGGGCCTCAACGCCGTCGCCGGTAAACCCCGCGAGGAGTGGGGAATGGAACCCGCCCGCTTCGAGGACATGATCCCCGGCTGCTACCAACCGGAGGAACGGGCCAAGGATCTGCTGTCCAACGGGATCTTCGCGTCGGTGTCGTTTCCGACGCTGCCCGGGTTCGGCGGACGCAAGTTCGCGACCTTCGAGGACAAGGAACTCGCGCTGGTGTGTGTGCGCGCCTGGAACGACTACATGCTCGAGGAGTGGTGCGCCGCCGCGCCGGACGTGTTCGTCCCCATGCACATCCTGCCGGTCTGGGACATCGACCTCGCGATCAAGGAGCACGAGCGCTGTGTGAACAAGGGCAGCAAGGCGATCTGCTTCATCGAGGATCCACAGATCGTCGGGCTGCCGAACTTCCACGGCGGCTACTGGGAACCGCTGTTCGCGGCCGCGCAGGCGGACCAGACCCCGATCTGCATGCACATCGGCTCGGGTGGCGCCGCGGTGACTCTGGAGGGCACCAACCCGCTGACCGAGATCGCCGCCGCGTTCTCGATGGCGATGCGGTCGTCGGTCAACCTGATGGTCAGCCCGCTGCTGCGGAAGTACCCGGACGCCAAGGTGGTCTGGTCGGAAGGCGGCATCGGCTGGATTCCCGCCGCACTGGAACGGGCCGACCGGCAGTGGGAGCGCCACCAGTACTGGAGCCACGTCCCCGATGCACACATCAAACCGTCTGAGGTGGCGCGCCGCAGCATGTACTTCTGCATGATCGAGGAACCGGTCGGCCTGAAGTACCGGCACGACTTCACCATCGACAACATCCTGTGGGAGTCCGACTATCCGCACGCCGACACCCCGTTCCCGAAGGCACAGGCGGCGGCCAAGGAGGTCTTCGACGGCGTACCGCAGGACGAGGTCGACAAGATCACCCACAAGAACGCCGAGAAGCTGTTCAACTTCCAGATCTCTGCGGAGCTCGTCGCCGCGTACTCCGGGTCCGAGGGCTGACCCGAAACCTCGAAAGGCGTCACCGTTGTCGCATGGCAGCGGTGACGCCTTTCGTGTCTGCGGCGCACGAGGACGGAGGGGAGAGCTCCGAGACCCCGGCGGGGGGTGCGGGATCCGGATACTCTCCCCTCCGTTGTTCGGGGCCCGCTCAGTTGGTCCCGGGCGGTATCAGCATCGACTGCCAGCTGCGGTCCTGCGCCGCGGTCGTGGCCAGGTTGGCCTGTGTGTACGTCTTGCCGTCCGGACCGGTGTAGGTGCCGGTGGCGGGGTCGTACTCGGCGGCAGCGATCTCCGGAACCGCTGGGGTGCCGGCAGATTGAGGGGCCGCGGGCGGCAACTGGGGGACATCCTGGCCGGACAGCGTCGCGTTGGGGTCGCCCTTCCAGCTCATCCCCTCGTTGAGCGGCACGTACTCCTCGTCGCTCTCACACATCTTCACGGTGGGCGCGCGCTTCCACGGCTTCGTCGCGCACGGGATGTTGCGGGCGCCCCGCACATTCCACGGTGAGTCCTGCGGTCGACGGCAGTACAGGTCACCCTCGGGTCGGTCCGGTGCGTCCACGGCGGTCGGGGAGCGGCGCTGGGAGGCCGGCAGGAACCCGGTGGTACACGGTGGCGGCAGGTTGAGGTTCAGGTTGAAGCTCAGGAAGAATCCCTTGTACTTCATCTTCTGATGCAGATTGGCCACCATAGACCCCTGAATCGCCGCCACCCCCTGCGGCAGCAGCACCAGGAGCTGCTCGATGTGCGGCTGGTACACCACGGCGGTCTCGCCGATGGCGACCAGGTTGGCCAGCACCACGGGCAGCGTCGGGTTGATGCGCTCGATCAGCCGGCGGGCCTCGTCGGCCGCGCCCGGCCCGTTGCGAAGGATTCCGGTCAAGGCGGGATCCTGGTCCTTGACCTGTTCGGTGATCACGGCCAGGTGTTTCGACCACGCACCGATCGCGCCTGCGGTGTCGGCCTGGCTGTCCAGCACCTCCGGTGCCTTGGTGATCAGCGATGTCAGATCGCCGGTGTGCTTGCGGGCGTCGATCGCCAGTTGCGTTGCGCCCTGCACGAATCGGGAGAACTCCGGGCCGAGCCCGCCCACCGCGGTGTAGCCCTCGTCGATCACGGTGCGCACCCCGTCGTTGGGAATGGCCCGCAGGCCTTTGTTCGTCGCGTCGAGCAGCTGATTGAGGTTGGGCGGCACCGACGTCCGCTCCACCGGGATGACGTCGCCGTCGCGCAGCGGACGGGAGTTCCCGTCGCGCGGCAGCAGGGCCACATACTGTTCGCCGACCGCGGTCTGGCTGTGCACCTCAGCGTCGAGGTCCGACGGGATCCTGACATCGGAGCGCAGGGTGAGCCGGGCGGCGACCCCGTCACCGGTCAGGTCCACGCTCTCGACCCGGCCGACCTCGGTTCCGCGGTAGGTGACGTTGGCGGTCGGGTAGAGGTTGCCGGACTCCGACAGCCGGAGGGTGACCGTGTATTGGCCGATCCCGAACAGCATCTGGGGAAGCCGGACGTATCCGAGCCCGACGGCGCTCACCGCGAGGAGGGCGATCGCCGTGAAGACGAGGATCTGTATCCGGACGGTGCGTGTGAGTTGATCCATTACGGCCCTTGATCCCATCGGTAGGGGGCGACGAGCGGGTTGCCCGCGGTGTAGGGGCTGGGCAGCATGCCGATGGTGCGCCCCCACTGCATTTCGAGTTCGGTGAGTTGGCCCTCCCAGCGGGTGCCGGTGAACAGCGCCGAGTCGATGCGGCTCAGCGTCAGGTCGATCACGCCGGTGAGGTTGGCGTAGTCGCCGCGCACCCACTTCTCCAGGGTCTCGTTGGGCCACGGGTAGGTGGCCAGCGAGCTGAGGGAGCGGGTGAGGTCGGGGCCTGCGTTGGCCAGCTCGTTGAGGACGGGGCCGAGCTGTCTGAGCTCCTCGAGCAGGCTCTGCTTGCTCCGGTCGACGGCGTCGGTGGCCAGCGCACTGAATTGGCCCAGCCGCGTGAGGAGTTCGGTGAGGTTGTGCCGCTGGGTCTTGAGGACCTCCAGCGCGCGCGGCACGGTCTGCAGCCCGCGGTCCAGCACGGGTTTGGCCGCGGCGAACTGTCCGGCGACGTCGTTGAGGCTCTCGGTGGCGGCGATGATGTCGTCGGTCTGGGAGTTGAGCTCGGACACGAACGTGTTGAGCTGGTTGAGGAGATCGCGCAGATCCTGTTCGCGCCCGCGCAGCGCGGTGGACAGCGACTCGGTGATGTCCTGGAGGTTGCCGATTCCGCCGCCGTTGAGCAGCAGCGACACCGCCGACAGCGTCTGCTCGGTGGTCGGGTAGTTGCGCGCTGCTGCCAGCGGAATCAGCGAGCCCTGCTGCAGGCGGCCGTGGGGTGGCTCGTCGGTCGGCTCCGCCAGTTCGACATGCAGGGAGCCCAGCAGGCTCGTCTGCCCCAGCCTGGCGGTGACGTTGGCGGGCAGGTCGACGTCGCCGGCCAATCGCAGGGTCAGAAGCGCATGCCAGCCCTGGCGCTCCACCGCGGTGACGGTGCCGACGGTCACGTCGTTCACTCGCACGCGTGAGTTGGGTTCGATGTTCACCGCATCGGGCAGTTGCACCTGCACGGTGTAGGAACCGTCACCGCCGCCGGCCGTGCCGGGCAGCCTGAGTGAATTGAGGCCGCGCCATTCACAGCCCGTGGCGGTGGACAGGACGGCCGCGGCCAGGGTGGTCGCGATCAGCCGCCGCATCACGCTCCCCCTCCCGGCGGCACCATCAACCCGTGCAGCCCGTCGGCGGGGTCGGTGGGTGTCGCGGAGCCGGGCCCGGGTGCCACCGGGGCCTCCGCGGGCAGTGCGGCCGGTGGCTGGTCGGTGGGCGGTGGCGGTGCGGCAGGAAGGGGCCCTTCGAAGAAGTTGCGCACCCGCCCCGCCTCGGTCTGGTCACGCAGCCAGTCCTCGCTGAACGTCACCTCGTTGGGCCGTGCCATCGCGCCGACGAAGGGGCTCATCCCGATCGGGGGGAAGTTGTACTGCCGGTTCTTGACGATCGGCGCCAGGTACTGGACGCACAGTTTAGCCGCCTGCTCGCTGTTCAGCCGCGACGTCGCCTGGACCGCCGCGCAGATGAACTGGATCGGGTTGGCGAAGTTGCCCGCGGCCAGGGCGCCCGTCAGCGAGGCATTGGCCGGCTCGTAGATGTTGACGAAGTTGGAGAACGCCGTGGGCGCGATGTGCAGGCTCTGCTTGAGATCGTCGAGGCTCTCGCCGAGCGCCTGGGCGACGGAGGCCGCCTTGTCGGTGGTGGTTCCGATCGCCTCCACATTCTGCGCGACGAACTCCTGCGCGTCGGTCAGGACGTCGTTGAGGTCGGTCAGGGCCGCGGCGATGGCGGCCGGGTCGTCGGCCAGCAGTCCGGTGACGGCGGCCAGGCTGTTGTTGAGCTGTCTCATCAGATCGGTGCTGCCCTGCAGGGCGCCGACGAGCGTGTTGAGGTTCTTGACGCTGCCGAAGACGTCACCGCTGTGGTCGCCGAGGATGGAGAACGCCTGCGACACCTGGATCAGCGCCTGGCGGATCTCGGCGCCCTGGCCCCGGAGGTTGTCGGCGGCGGTGTCGACGAACCGGCCCAGGGTGCTCAGGCCGCCCGGTTCGGTGGGTTGCAGTGCCTCCGTGAGCTTTTCGAGCTGATTGCGCAGGTCGTCGTATTCGACGGGCACCGCGGTGCGTTCGCGAGGGATGACGGCGCCGTCGCCCATCCGGGGGCCGCCGGTGTAGGCCGGGGTCAGGGCGAGGGCGCGGGCGGAGACGATCGTCGGGGAGATGATGACGGCGGAGGCGTCGGCGGGGATGTCGACGCCCCCGTCCACGGTGAACGTGATTCTGGCGTTGTCCGGCTGGGGTTCGATCTTCTCGATCCGGCCGACCGGCACGCCCAGGACCATCACGTCGTCGCCGACGAAGATCCCGTTGCTGTTCTCGAGGTGGGCCACCACCCGGATCGGGGCCGGGCCTGTGACGCGCCAGAGGGTGACACCGCCGCCGGCACCGATGAGGACGAGTACGGTGGCGAGCACGATTCTTGCGCTGCGGGACAATCTCATTGACCGTCCTCTCGGTTCTGCGGCCCGTGCGGGGTGCCCTCGCTGGGGGCCAGAAGCTCGACGTGCGGGGTGCCGGTGGGTTCGGTGGCACCGGCGTTCGGGATGACCGGGGGAGCGGGCGGCCCGGGTGGCGGACCGCCGGGCGGCGGCGCCGGGAGGGGTTCGCGGTACGGGTAGCGGGGATCGCCGGGCTTACCGGTGATCGCGTCGGGAACGGTCAGCCGCGGCTCGCCGCCCTGGCCTGTCCTCGGGAACGGCGACGGCAGTGCCGGGGTGGCCTTCTGCCCGGTCTGCGGATCGGTCAGCTGCGACGGCAGCAGCACGTTGGGGTCCAGGCCCAGGTCGGAGAACGCCGCGTCGATGAACGGTTGGACGAACTGGCCGGGGAGCAGATTGACCACGTAGGCGTTGAAGAACGGTCCCGACGACACCGACTCGCCCAGCGACATCGCATAGGCGTTGAGCAGTTTGATCGCCTTCTGCACCCGCTCCTTGCGGTTGTCGACGATCGCCAGGACCACGTTGAGCTTGTCCAGCGTCGGCGTGAGCTGTGTCCGGTTGTCGTCGATGACGTTCTTGAGCCGGACGCTGACCGCGGAGATGTTGTTCGCGATCTGGTCGAGTGCTCCGCTCTGCATATTCAGTTGGGCCAGAAGCGCGTTCGCATCCCTGATCAGGCTCACCACCTGGTCGGTCCGCTCCCGCAGTACCCCGGTGACCTGGTTCGCCCTGGCCAGGAGCCTGCGCAGATGCTCGTCGCGGTTGTTGATCGTCGCGCTCAGCCGGGTGACACCGTCGACCGCCTGGCGCAGTTCGGGGGCGGTGTCTTTGAACGTGTCGCTCAATGTCGCCAGCGCGGTGGACAGTTGGTCGGTGTCCAGTCCGGCGACGGCGTCGGTGAGGTCGTTGAGCGCGTCCGGCAGTTGGTAGGGCGCGGTCGTGCGGTCCACCGGGATGGGGCCGTTCAGCCTGCCGTCGCCGCGCGGAATGACCTCGAGCACCTTGGTGCCCAGCAGGGTCTCGGTCCGGATCGCGGCCTCCGTGCGCGCGCCCAGCCGGACGCCGTCGTCGACGGTGAAATCGACTCGCACCCGGGGGCCGTCGAGCTTGATCGCCGAGACCGTGCCCACCCGGTATCCGGAGACCTGCACCTCGGTACCCGGCTTGAGCGCCCCGACGTCGGAGAAGTAGGCGGTGTAGGTGGTGCTCGTCACCAGCGCGGCGATCCGCGGGTAGGCCATGCCGATGATCACCAGCATGGCGATGCTCGCGATGCCGATCAGCCCGATGGTCACCGGGTTGCGTTCGGAGAATCTCCTCATGTTCGCCAGTCGTCTCATTTCGGCGTGCACCGTCCCGAGTTCTGGCCGGCCACCTTGATGAACACGGGTTGCCCGCCTTTGCCGTTGACCTTCAGGATCAGGTCGCACATGTAGAAGCTGAAGAAGTCGCCGTAGATGCCCTGCCGGGCAAGCAGCTGGTACTTGTCGGGCAGGGTGTTGAGCAGGTTGTCGACGTAGTTGTGGTCGGCGGCGACGATGCTCACGGTGCGGTCCAGTTGGTGCACCGTCTCCTTGAGCGGTTCCCTGGCCTGGCCGAGCAGGTCGGCGACGGTCGCGGCGGCGGCGTTCGCGTGGGCGATGCCGGTGGCGACGTTCTCCTTCTGCGCCGCCAGCCCGTCCACCAGCTGTGACACGGAATCGACCGCGGTGTCCAGCTGTTCGCTCTGTTCGCTCAGGGTGCCGAGCACCGTGTTGAGGTTGTCGATGACCGCTCCGATGAGCTGGTCGCGGTCCGCGAGGGTGCGGGTCAGCGCTGCGGTCTGGGCGAGGAACCCGTCGATGACGTCACCCTGTCCCTGGAACGCCGCGATCAGCTGTCCGGTGAGCGCGTTGACCTGCTCGGGGTCGAGAGCCTTGAACAGCGGCCGGAAACCGCCGACCAGCGCGTTGACGTCCAGCGCCGGCCGGGTGCGGTCGAGGGGAATCGTGGCGCCCGGGTTCAGCGTGTCGACCCCGCCGGGCCCCTCCTCGAGCGCCAGGTAGCGGTCGCCGGTGAGGTTCTGGTAGCGGATCAGCGCCCGGCTGCCTGCGGTCAGAGTGACCGAACGGTCCACCCCGAACTCGACGTCGACGGTTGAGTCCTCCTGGATCGCAATGTGTTTGACCTTGCCGACCTCGACCCCGGCGATGCGGACGAAGTCGCCCTCCTTCAGGCCGCTGACGTTGGCGAACACCGCGCGGTAGGTCACCTGCGGGGTGAACCGCAACTGCCCGAAGACGGCGGCCAGCAGCAGGAGTCCAGCGAGACAGAGGCTGACGAACGCGGTGACGTACACGATGGTGCGCCGGAAGTTCTCTCTCATCGCGAAACGTCCTCGAGTAGATCGGTCATGGCTGCGGCGCCGGTGGGTCGTCGGCCGGCGGCACGGGTGCGGGCGGTGGCGGCGGGGGCGGTGTCGCCGGCAGCACCAGGCCCGGTGAGGGTGGGCCGACGCAGCGGTAGGTGGCCGGCTCGGGAACGGCCCGGGTGACCGGGAAGTAGTTGCCGAAGCACGGATGGCCGAGACCCGGGTTGGGGCGCACGTCGATGCCTCTGCCCCAACCGGTGTCGGTCACCAGATACCGCACCGGGAAGTTCTTCGAGGCATCCGGCAGCGACCCGCATCCCGGCTTGCCGCCGGGACCGCCCTTGGCCGCGATCTTCGGCAGGTGCTCGGGATAGCGGTACGGGTCATTGGCCAGCAGCACCGCGGTGTCGGTGATCAGCGAGTAGCCGTTGGCACCGCCGGCGGCGTCGTAGATGCCGTTGTCGAGGTACCACCGGGCGCCCACCAGCAGACAGGTGTACTGCGGCTTGTACTTGTAGAGCAGCGACGTCGTCGGATGCAGGATGTTCACCGCGTCGACCAGCTTGTCCTTGTTGACACCCAGCAGCTCGTTGCCGCGGTCGGCGAATCCGGTGGCGGCCAACAGCAGTGCGTCGAGGTCGCTGGCGTGCTCGGCGATGGTGGTGCTGGTGGTGGCCACCGATTCCAGCGTCTTCACCAGCGCCGGGGCCGCGGCGGCGTAGGCGTCGGTGAAACCGCGCAGCGAGCGGAAGTCCCGCCGCAGGCTGTCGCTGTTGGCGTTGAGCTCCGCCATCACACCGGCGGCGGACGTGGTCGCCTCGCCGATGCGCGGTCCGCGCCCGCGCAGTCCGTCGGCCAGCGTGGTGAGGATGCCGTTGAGCTTGGCGGGGTCGATCTGGTCGAGCAGCGCCACCAGATTGTCGAAGACGGTGTTGACCTCGGTTGCCACGTTGGTGGACCGGAGCACCGCGCCCGACGCGAGCGGGGTGGCGCTCGGCGTCGACGGGGGGACGAGGTCGACGTACTTGGGGCCGAACGCGGTGCTGGCGGTGATCCGCGCTTCTACGTTCGCCGGGATATGGGCCAGCTGACGGGGATCGATGTTGAGCGTGAGCGACACCGCATCACGACCGCCGTCGAGCCCGGCGACGCGGCCCACGATGACACCGCGCATCTTCACCGGATTGCCCCGTTCCATCACCAGCCCGGAGCGGTCGGAGGTCAGCGTCACGGTGGCGTAGCGGGTGAACTGGCGGTTGTAGAGCGCCCAGGAGAACCAGAACGCACCGAGGATCGACGCGACCATCAGCACCGCACACCACTTGTTGGAGATCCGCGAACGTCGCTGTTGAGGTCCCATGCGTTATCCCGTGAGATGGAAGTTGCCGGTCGGCCCGTAGATCGCCAGCGAAACAAGAAGATTCGCGAACACGGCGAATACCAACGACGTCCGGACCGCACGACCGACCGCCTCGCCGACGCCGGCGGGGCCGCCCGAGGCGGTGTATCCGTAGTAGGTGTGGACCAGCATGACCACGGTCGCCGAGATCACGACGACCACGAATGACCACAGCAGGTCCGTGGGGTTGAGGAACGTGGTGAAGTAGTGGTCGTACACGCCCGCGGACAGGCCGTACATCAGGATCGTCGCCCTCGCCGCCCAGTTCGCGGAGAGCACGGCCAGGCAGAACAGCGGGATCACCACGATCACCCCGGCGATGACGCGGGTGGACGCCAGATAGGCCACCGACCGCACGCCGATCACCTCCAGCGCGTCGATCTCCTCGTTGATCCGCATCGCGCCGATCTGTGCGGTCGCGCCGGCCCCGATGGTGGCGGCCAGCCCGACAGTCGCGATCAGCGGTGCGGCCAACCGGGTGTTGACGAACGCGGCGAAGAAGCCGGACATGGACTCCACGCCGATGTCGGCCAGCGAGTTGAAGCCCTGCACACCGACGACCGCCCCGGCGAAGAACGTCAGGAAGGCGACGATCACGACCGTGCCGCCGATGAGCATCAGAGCGCCTGTGCCCAGGCTCATTCCGGCCACCGCGCGAATCAGTTCGACGCGGTAGTTCACCAGCGCGTCGCCGGTCGCGCGGACAGTCTGGGCGTAGAAGCGGGCCTGTTCGCCGACCCGTTCCCAGAACGCGTTGATCTCGTTGACCGCCCGCGTCACGCGCGGATAGCGGGCACTCAGCGTCGTAAGGCTCATGTCAGCTCACCTGGAATCCGATGGCGGTGACGAGCACGTTGATCACGAACAGCGCCATGAACGCGTACACGACCGTCTCGTTGACCGCGGTGCCCACCCCCTGGGATCCGCCGCCGACCGTCATGCCCTTGTAGCAGGCGATCAGTCCCGCGGCGAACCCGAAGAGCAGTGCTTTGACCGTGGCGATGACGATTTCGGGCAGCCCCACCAGCAGGGTGAGGCCGGCGACGAATGCGCCGGGCGCGACATGCTGGACATAGACGGAGAAGAAGAACGACCCCATCAGGCCCACGATCGTCACGACCCCGTTGAGCAGCAGCGCGACCAGGGTCGCGGCGAGCACCCGCGGAACGACCAGCCGCTGGATCGGGTCGATGCCCATGACGCGCATCGCGTCGAGCTCCTCGCGGATGGTCCGAGCGCCCAGGTCGGCGCACATCGCGGTGGCGCCGGCTCCGGCCACCACCACGACGGTGACGATCGGGCCGATCTGGTTGACGCACGCCATCGCCGCGCCGGTACCGGAGGCGTCGGATGCGCCGATCTCGCCCAGCATGATGTTCGCCATGAACACCACCAGGGTGCAGAACGGGATGGACAACATCATCGTCGGCAGCAGCGAGACGCGTGCGACAAACCATGTCTGCAAGACGAATTCGCGGAACGCGAACGGCGGCGCAAGCGCGGCCACCATCGCGTCGAGGGACATGGCGAAGAACCCGCCGATTTCCTTGATCGGCTTGATCGCCGGGGTTGTGGTGGTCACGTCGCTATACCCACTCACCGATAGGCATGAGCCACTCCGTTCGTCGGGCCGAGGCGGTGCCATCCGAAATCCGGTGTGGACACCGGGGTCTGGCTAACCAGAATCATGTCGATCCGCTCGACGCGGAGTCAACGAAACGGGTGATCTGCCGATGAAAACGTCGTTCGCGCTTGAGGGTTACGGGAACACAACGACCCCACCCTGTCTCGGGCGGGCATCGCGAGAAGGGGCGCAGCGAACGCGGTTGTCGGCTCAGCCGAGGGGGAGCGTCGCGTGGGCGGGTGCGACGGGAACGCACTCCTCGACGATGAGATCGAGGCGGGCGCACCCTCGCCCTGTCGCCTCGTAGCGACCGTCGGCGGCGGTCAGCGGGACAGCAGCGCGTCCCGGACCCCACCCGTAGACGTGAGTACAGGTGCCGCCGGCACCGGCCGGGGCGATGCACACCGATGACTTGGTCGGCTGCCAGGTGCCCGGGCAGGAGTCGACCGTCAGAGTGGTCACCGCCATCACCGTGCCACCAGGACCATGGTGCAGCTGCGGCGGTGTGACGCTGAACGAACACATGTCGGCGGGGTCCGCGGCGGCCTGACCGGTGGTGACGATCGAGCAGGCCAGGACGGAAGCCAGTACGAAGGCCGCGATCCGCATGCCGCGATGGTACTGATCGCCGGCCGTACGCAGCAGGCGGTCGGCGGCGTGAAAACGGTGTTTGCGCTGTGGATCTGCCACACGGGCCGCGCAGCGGCTAATTGTGGGGACGTGAACGACATGCGGGCGAACCTCGAGCGACTGAAGAGCCTGGTCGCACCCGACAGCGGCCTGTCCGATGAGGACAGGTCCGCGGCCTACCTCGACCTCTACGACGACGACGTCATCCTGCGGTGGCAGGGCAGCGACTGGCCGTTCGGTGGCGACATGGAGGGCCGCGATCGGCTCATCGCGTGCCTGCAGGCGGCATCGAAGCTGTTCGCCGAACCGCCGCAGTTCTGGGAGTCGCACTTCTGGATCCTCGATGAGGAGCGACTGCTGTGGTGGTGGCGGTCGCGGAGCACCACGTTCCGCGGGGATCCGTTCACCAACAGCGGGATCACCCTGTTGCGGTATCGCGACGACAGAATCTGCGAGCACTGGGAGTACACCGACACCGAGTACATCGCGCGGATGCTGCGGGGCTGGCGGTCCCGGGTGGATCCCGAAGTCGGTGCGCTGCTGGCGAACTGGAACGACGGTCGAGACCCCGCGGCCTAACGGGGCGCGAACCGCTGGCCGCCGTCGAGGCGCAGCACCTCCCCGTTGACGTAGCCGTTGGCCAGCAGGAAGGTCACCGCGTCGGCGTACTCGGCGGGTTCACCCAGTCGCTTCGGGAACGGGACCGCCGAGGTCAGCTTTGAGATCAGTTCCTGGCCAACGGATTCCATGATCGGTGTGCGCATGGTGCCCGGCGCGACGGTGTTGACCCGGATACCGACCGAGCTCAGATCGCGGGCCGACACCAGAGTGAGCCCGATGACGCCCGGCCTTGGCCGCCGTGTACGACGCCTGGCCGATCTGACCCTCGTAACCGGCGATGGACGCCGTCATCACGACGGCACCACGTTCCCCGGTGGGCAGCGGATCGGACTTCGCGATCCGCGCCGAGGCCAGCCGCAGCAGGTTGAACGTGCCGTTGAGATAGAGGTCGATGGTCCTGGTGAACCCACGGTAGTCAGCGGGGGAGCCGTCGCGGCCGACGATGCGTTCGGTGACACCGAATCCACCGTGAGCGATCACCGCGTACCGCACGGTGCCCAGCGCCGCAGCGGCGTCGAGTGCGGCGTTCACGCTGTCCTCGTCGGTGACATCGGTGCGCGCGAAGGCCGCACGATCGCCCAGCTCGTCGGCGAGGGCTCTGCCCTGATCCTCGGCGAGGTCGGCGATGACCACGGCCAGCCCTTCGGCGTGCAGACGACGCACGGTCGCCGCGCCGAGGCCACCCGCACCGCCGCTGACGATCGCCGATGCGCCCTCGAATACATTAGTGCTCAACTGATCTCCTCCCTAGTCGCTGGCGGGCAGTGGCTTGGCTTCCTTGAGCGCCAACGGTGTTGAACCGACGGTCAGGGTGCCGGTCCCCGCCTTGGTCACCAGGACCTCGGCGCCGGCATCGTCGACATAGCGCTTGCCCATCACCGTGCCGTCGGCCAGTGCGGGATCCGGCTGCGCCTGGCCGCTCGGTTCGTCGCCGATCGGGATCATCGGCGCGCCGCCGCAGCGCAGATCGTCCAGTGTCGCGCTGGCGCGCACGACGATGACCTGTGTGTCGCACACCTGGCTGCGCAGACGGGTGCCGTTCTTGAGCATGGTTGTTCTCCGGATATCGATGGGTTGGTCCGCCTGAGTGTCGATCAGGTTCGGGCGGAGTACTTTTCGACCAGTTTGTGCTTGAAGAGCTTGCCGGTGTCCGAGCGGGGCAGCTCGGTCTCCACCGAGATCGAGCGCGGGCACTTGTAGTGAGCCAGACGTTCGCGAATCCATTCCAGCAGCTCGGCTTCCACCGCGGCCGGGTCGTCGGTCGGCTCGACCAACTGGACAACGGCCTTGACCGACTGCCCCATCTCCTCGTCGGGAATGCCGAACACCGCGGCGTCCAGCACCTTCGGGTGGCTGATCAGCATGTTCTCGGCCTCCTGCGGATAGATGTTCACCCCGCCGGAGATGATCATGTGGTGGCGCCGGTCGGTCAGGTACAGGTAGCCGTCCTCGTCGAGGTAGCCGATGTCGCCGACGGTGGTCCACCCGCGATCGTTGCGCGCGTCTGCGGTCTTGGCGGCGTCGCCGAGGTACTCGAACTGCATGGCGTCCTCGAAGTACACGGTGCCGGGCTGTCCGGGAAGAAGTTCCGTGCCGTCCTCACCGACGATGTGCGGGACACCCAGCAGCGGCCGGCCCACCGATCCGGGGTGCTCCAGCCACTCCTCGGCGCGGATGAAGGAGATCCCGGCTCCCTCGGAGGAGGAGTAGTACTCGTCGACGATGGGGCCCCACCAGTCGATCATCTGCCGCTTGATGTCGGGCGGACAGGGCGCGGCGGCGTGTACCACCCGCTGCAGACTGGACAGGTCGTAGGAGAGGCGTCGTTGTTCGGGGAGTTTCAGCATCCGCACGAACATCGCCGGCACGAACTGTCCGTGGGTGACGCGGTAGCGGGAGATCGCCTCCAGCGCGCCGTCAGGGGTGAACTTCTCCATCACCACCGCGGTCGCGCCCAGCGCCTGCACCGAGATCGACCAGAACGCGGGTGCGGTGTGATAGAGCGGAGCGGGGCTGAGATAGACCGATCCCGCCGTCACGCCCAGCAGCGCGAGCAGCGGCGCGAGCCCGACGGGCGCCTGCTCGGGGCGCACATGCCGCAGCTCCCGCCGGATTCCCTTCGGCCGACCGGTGGTTCCCGACGAGTACTGCAGAAGGTCGCCTTCGGTCTCGTCGGCGATCGGGGTGGTGGGCAGCCCGTCGACACACTCCGGGTAGCGGGTCCACCCGTCGGCTGGGGTGTTCGAGTCGGCGTCGGCGAGCAGTCGGATCGCCGGATTCGCCCTGGTGAGCAGTGAGACCGCGGCCAGCGCGAGGTCGCGCATCCGCGCCGACGCGAAAACCGCTGACACGTCGCTGTCGTCGAGGATGTAGGCTGCCTCGGCGGGGGTGAGGTGGGTGTTCACCAGCACGTAGTACAGACCGCTGCGGCGGGCGGCCCACATCGCGACGATGAAGTGCGGGCTGTTCTCCATGATCACCGCGACGGTGTCGCCCGCACGGAGTCCGGCCTCGCGGAAGTAGTGCGCCAGCCGATTGGCGGCGTTCTCGAGCTCACGGAAGCTGAGGGTGAGCCCCGACGGGTACAGCACGAGCGCGGGGTTCTCGGCGTCGAGGTGGTCTCGCAGATGCATCCGATCAGCTTCCGCAGAGCTCACCGGCGACGTCAAGGCGGATCTCGCGCCGCAGCACCTTCCCGGTCGGGGTGACCGGCAGGCTGTCGCGGAACACGATACGGTCCGGTGTCCGTGACCCGCGCAGCGTGCGGCGCACGAAGTTCCGCAGCTCCTCGGGCTGCGGCGACGTGCCGGGCTGCGGCACCACGACCGCGACGATGGCCTGGCCCCACTGGTCGTCGTCGACCCCGACCACCGCGACCTCGCGCACCTCGGGGTGTTCGACGAGGACGTCCTCGATCTCGGCGGGCGCGATGTTCTCACCGCCGCGGATGATCGTGTCGTCGGAGCGGCCTGCGATGTACAGGTAGCCGTCCTCGTCCATGGACGCGACATCGCGCGTCGGAAACCAGCCGTCGTCGTCGAGCACGCTGCCCAGACCGGTGTAGCGCCCCGACACCTGCGCACCGCGCACGTACAGCTCACCCGTCTCCCCGGGACCGAGGACGCGACCGTCCTGGCCGCGGATCTGCAGTTCGACGCCCGGCACCGCCCGGCCCACCGAGCCCAGCCGCCGGGCGACCGCCGGGTCGGTGGCGGCCAGCGCCGTGCGATGGTCCTCGGGGGTGAGAACGGCGACCGTGGAACTGGTTTCGGTGAGCCCGTAGGCGTTGACGAACCCGACGTCGGGCAGCAGCCGCAGCGCTTTGCGCACCAGGGGCAGGGGCACCTTCGACCCGCCGTAGGCGAGGTTGCGCAGCGCGGGCAGCCCGGTCGGCCGGTCCTCCAGCACGCCGACGATGCGGTCCAGCATGGTCGGCACCACGGTGGCGGTGGTGACCCGCTCGACGGCGGCGAGCCGGACCCATGCGTCCGCGTCGAACTCGCGCAGATACACCATCCGCCTGCCCGCGTACAGGTTCGACAGCGCCGCGTTCACCCCGGCGATGTGATACGGCGGCACACAGATCAGCGCGGCGTCCTGTGGCTCGGCCGAACAGAATTCGACGGTTCCGGTGATGTAGCTGGTGAGGTTGGCGTGCGAGAGCTCCACCGCCTTGGGCGCCGACGTCGTGCCGGAGGTGAACATTACGATCGCCGTGTCCTCGCCGTCGGCTTCGCGGCCCACCGGCTCGGCCGATTCCGCGGCGGCGACGAACCGGGCAGACTCCATGAGCGCGGACCCGCTCACCGTGGCCCGGTAGCGGTCGTCCACCACGATCAACGGATCCGGAAGGCGGGCGATCAACTCGGCGATCGCCGCCGCCGACAGGCGGTAGTTGATGGGTGTGTAGGGCACCGCGGCCCGTGCGGCGGCGAAGATCAACAGCGGCTGCATCTCGCCGCCGGTGCCGACGTAGACGAGGTGGCGGGCTCCCGAGGCCGCGATCAGACCGGCGGCGCGGTCGGCGCGAGCGGCGAGTTCACCGACAGTCCAACGGATGTCGCCGCTGACGACGGCGGTCCGGTCGGGATCGGCCGACGCTGCCATCTCCAGCAGTAGTGCGATGTTCACGGTTCACTTCCCTTGTCTGCGCGTTTGTCAGCGCGGCAGTCCCAGCACCTGCTCGGCGAGGATGTTGCGCATCACCTCGGTGGTGCCGGCGGCGATGGTGCTCGAGCGGCTGAACAACAACGCCTCGGCCGCGGCCGGCGCCAGACCCGCGGCGGCCGCGGGGCCGTGCACGTCGAAGAGAAGCTCGGAGTACCTCTGGTCCACCAGGCTCCACGCGAACTTCACCACCGACTGTGCCGGTCCGACCGTGCCTGCGCCGATCTCCGCGATCGACCGTTCGGCGAGCAGTCCGAGAACCTCGGCGTCCACGTACAGTTGCAGCACCTCATCCCGCCGTGCGGGCGGGGCGTCTGCCAGCGTGGACCGGACCGCCGTGCGAACGGTGGCCCTGGTCCGCATGGACAGCAGCATGGCGGCGGCCCGTTCGTGGGCCAGTGTGCTCATCGCGGCGCGCCACCCGTCGTCGAGCGGCCCGACCAGGGCCGAGGACGGCAGGCGGACGTCGTCGAAGAACACCTCACAGAACTCCCGGCCGCCGTTGAGTTGACGGATCGGCGCGACGGTGACGCCGGGCAGATCCAAGGGCACCAGAAGCAGCGACAGTCCCTTGTGCGAGCGGGTGCCGTCGGCGATCGGCGTGGTGCGGGCCAGCACCAGGCACTGGTCGCCGTCGGCGCCGTGGGACGTCCAGATCTTCTGACCGGTGAGGATGAACCCCTCGCCGGTCTTCTGCGCCCGGGTGCGCAGGCTGGCGAGGTCGCTGCCCGCGCCGGGTTCGGAGAAGCCTTGACAGAAGATGAGATCCGCGCTGCGGATACCCGGGAGAAAGGCCTTCTGCTCGGGGGTGCCCCACCGCATCAGCGCGGAGGCGACGGTGTTGACCCCGATGAAACCCGCGATCTGCGGCGCCCCGACTTCGCCGATCGCCGTCTCCACCGCGACCTGGGTGGCGAGATCCAGTGCACGCCCGCCGTATTCGGTGGGCCAGTTCAAGCCGACCCAGCCCCCACGGTCCAGCCGGCGCTGCCAGGCGCGTGCGACCTCGAAATCCTGCCGGTCACCGAACTCCGCACGGAATGCGGGACCCTCGGTGGCCAGAAACGCCTCAGCCTCCGCGAGGACCTCCGTGTCGACCGCCGTCATCGCCGGGGCTCCTTTGGCAGTCCGAGCACCCGCTCGGCGAGGATGTTGCGCTGGATCTCCGAGGTGCCACCGCCGATACGCAGGCCGAAGGACTCGAAGTACTTCTCCGCATCGGGTTCGCCGGCGAGCAGCGCGGTCCGACGGACAGTGTGGTTGAGTTCGGTGGCGATGAGCTTGAGCGCCCCGCTCGCCGGCCCCGGCTCGCCGCCCTCGTGTTGTTCGGACACCCCCTTGTACAGCAGGGCGCGGGCGGCGTTGGCGTCGTCACGGAGTTCGCGGATCCGGTGCGACAACACGGCGTCAGCGCGGTGTTTCTCGGCGAGAGCGGCCAGAACGCGCTGCAGACCGATGATCGTGGCCGCGAACGCGGTGCTGCGCTCGAACAGCAGCGTGGTGGTCGCTACCTTCCAGCCGTCGCCGATCCGGCCCAGCACGTTGTCGACCGGGATCCGGGCTTCGTCGAAGTACACCTCGCAGAACTCCGGTCTGCCGGTGATCGCGGTGATCGGCCGGACCGTGATACCGGGCGTGCGCATGTCCGCGATGAGGTACGTCAGCCCGCCGTAACGGTCGTCCGGATCGGTGCGCACCAGCAGCTCACACAGGTCGGCGTGCTGGGCCCGGGTGTTCCAGATCTTCTGACCGCTCACCACCAGGTGGTCGCCGTCGAGCACGGCGCGGGTGTTCAGCGACGCCAGGTCCGAACCCGCCCCGGGCTCCGAGAAGCACTGCGCGAACAGCAGATCCCCGGTGAGGATGCCGGGCAGCCAGCGTCGCCGCTGCTCGTCGGTGCCCTCGGCGATGATGGTCGGACCGGCATGCGCGAGCCCGACGAAGAACGGCTCACCCCCGCGGCCCCCCGTGCGCTGATGCTCCTCATGGAAGATCAGCTGCCGCAACGGTGACGCGCCCTGGCCACCGTACTCCACCGGCCACGCGATGCCCGCCAGACCGGCCTGCGCCAGCTTATTCTGCCACTGCCGTTGCGCGGCGAGATACTCCGCGTCCGCGTCGTCGCCGATGTGGTGCAGCTCCGGCAACTCCGGGGCCGGGTTGTCGGCGAACCACTTCCGCAACACCGCGCGGAACTCGTCGTCGGTCAGATCGGTCGTGATGACCCGTGCGTCCACCGTCACGACGTCCGCTCCTGCACCAGTCGTCCGACCGCGTCCCGGTCGACCTTTCCCGTCTCATGCCGCGGGATGGCGTCGACCATCACCACCCGGCGCGGCAGTTCGTAGGCGGCGAGCTTGGCACGCAAGGCGTTCCGGATCGTATCGGCATCTGCGGTGAAACCCGGCTTGAGTACCACCGCCGCGACGGGGATCTCACCGAGACGGTCGTCGGGGATACCTGCGACGGCCGAGTCGGCGACCTCGGGGAGGTCGTTGAGCGCGGCCTCCACCTGGGCGGGATAGACGTTGAACCCACCGCAGACGATCATGTCCCGCACCCGGCCGACGACGAACAGGAACCCGTCGGCGTCCAGGTACCCGAGATCACCCGTGCGCATCCAGTCGTCGACCGGTGTGGGCTTGCCGTCGGGGCCGAGGTAGCCCGACATCGCCGACGCGGCCCGGGCCGCGATCTCACCGACGTCGCCGGTGGGCAACTGCGCGCCGTCGGCATCCAGGATGGCGACCTGAACCCCGGGGGCGATACGGCCGACCGTGCCGGTGGGTCGCCGTCCGGCCGCGACGTCCTGCGGCCGCTCGAAGGCGATCGCACCGGCGAACTCCGTCTGACCGTAGTTGCGCAGCACCGGCACGGAGTAGCGCTCCTCGAAGGCCAACCGGGTGGCCTCGGGCAGGGCCGCGGTGCCGACGATCACGCTGTCGACACCCGGCAGCGGGCGGCCGCTACGGTCCTGAACCAGCTCCCACACCATCGCCGGGGTCAACGCCAGAAGGCCGAGCCGGTACCGCTGCGCGAGGTCGAACACCTTATCGGCGGAGAACTTGCGCACCAACAGCGCCGGCTTACCGAGCCACCAGGCGGTCAGAACCCCGAGGAACCCGCCCATGTGGGCGGTCGGCACCAGCACGATGCGCGGACCCCGTGCCGGAACGGCCGGCGCGCGGCCCTCCTCGGGGAGTCCGTTGCCCACGGCGATCCCGGCGACGCTGCCGCGCAGCGCGCCGAAGGTCAGCGAAGCACCCTTCGGAGTGCCGGTGGTGCCGGACGTGAACATCACCACCGCCTCCTCGGCGGGTCCCGGCGTGCGCACGCCGGTGTCGGTGATATCGATCCGAAGACCCTCGGCGGCAACGGGGTCCAGTACCGCCGACACCGCGGTCTCCCGGCAGCGCCGATCGACCTCGGCGCCGGGCACCATCACGCTGGCGGTCACCACAGAACAGCCGGCTCGCCACGCGGCGTGCACCGCGGCGATGGAGGCGGCATCGTTGCCCAGCCGGGCCAACACCCGGGTGCCGGGCACCAGTCGGGGGGCGTACTCGGCTGCGGCGGCGTCGAGTTGACCGAACGTGTACTCGACACCGTCGACGATCAGAGCAGTGCTGTCGGGCGCCGCGGCCGCGCAGCGGGCCAGAATGTCGGCCATCGCCGTGGCGCTCGAGACAGACGCCGCGTTCATGATTCCTCCTGGGACTGACCGGAACGGTGTCCTTGACCGTACGAGTTGCGAACCGCACCGCGAAGCCCCCGAAGCGAGAACGGCATTTGCTGCCCTGAGCATTGCGCGGGATCCGCCCCGGCCGCTTGTCTAGAGGCACGGTGCCCCCGCGGCCCGGGGACTGTCCCTGCGACGCAAAGGAAGAGACGGTGCGTTTCGTAATCGATGACGACGTCCTGGGCCTCGTCGAGTCCATCGTGGGCTTCTTCGAGCGGCGAGGCGACCGTCGGGCGATCACTGAGGCGACGCGGGACTCGGACGCCGCCGACCGGCAGCGGTGGCGGGCCCTCTGCGAGATGGGCGTACCGCTGCTGCGACTGCCCGAACCCGACGGGGTGGGTGCCGGGCTTCTCGAGGCCACTGCGGTCGCCGAGAGGTTCGGCGCGGTGCTGCTGCCCGAACCGGGCGTCGCCGCGCTGGTGCTGGCACCTCTGTGGGCGAACCATCCCGGTGCCGGTGACCTGCTCGATACCCTGTGCGCCGGGTCTCGGGTCACCACGCTGTCGGCCTTCGGTGACATCGCGGTCGGCCGATCGGGCGAGATCACCGGACGGGCGCGCATTTTCGACGACGGCATCAGCGACGCGGCCGCGGTACTGGCACACGATGAGTACACCGGCGGGTCGGCGCTGGCCGTGTTTGACATGGCGGTACTGGGGCGGGCCTGCGGCGGACCGGTCCTCGACCCCACGCGACCGCTCACCGAGATCGCGCCGGCCGGGGTGGAACCCCTCGCGATCCTGCGCCTCTGCGGTGAGGATGCCGAGCGGATCCGCAACGAGTTCGTCATCCTCAGCGCCGCCGAACTGGTCGGCGGAATGGAGCAGGTGCTGCGCGACACCGTCGAGTTCGTCAAAACCCGAACACAATTCGGCCGTCCCGTCGGCAGCTTCCAGGCCGTCAAACATCAGCTCGCCGATGCCTACGCGCTGACCGAGCAGGGCAGGGCGCTGGTGCAGTTCGCCGCCCTTTCGATCGCCGACGATCCGCAGGACCTCGTCGGTTCGCTGGCCCGCTGGGTACCCAGGTCGGCGATCACCGTCTTCGAGACCGCCATCCATCTGCACGGCGCGATGGGGTTCTCGTGGGAGGTCGACGTTCACCTGTACCTGCGCCGTGCCCTGGTGCTGCGGACCGTGCTGAGCCGATACGCGGCAACCCCGACGGCGCGGGCGGTCTGATGACAGACACCTTCCGGTCGCGGGTGCGCGACTTCCTGGCGGCCAACGACCCGGGCCCGCCGCCGAAGGATCCCGCGGGATGCCTGCAGTGGCAACGCGACTGGGCCGCACTGCTGGTGGACGAGGGATTCGCGGCGCCCTCGTGGCCGCGCGAATGGGGCGGCATGGAGCTCTCCCCGGCCGACCAGGTGGTCTACCACGAAGAGTTCGCCAAGGTGAAGAGGCCGGCGCACCCGGGCCCCGGCATCATGGTGGTCGGGCCGACGATCATCAAGTACGGCACCGACTCTCAGCGGCGTCGCTTCCTGCGGCCAGGTCTGCGCGGCGACATCATCTGGGTGCAGGGCTTCTCCGAACCCGAGGCCGGCTCGGACCTGCCCGGCCTGCGCACCCGCGCCGAACGCGACGGCGACCACTACGTGGTGTCGGGCCAGAAGATCTGGGTCACCAACGCGCGCAACGCCGACTGGCTGTTCGCCCTGGTGCGCACGGGTACCGTCGAGTCGCGCCAGCACGGCATCAGCTACCTGCTGATCGACATGTCGACGCCGGGGGTCACGGTGCGGCCGCTGCGCGACATGACCGGCAACTCGTCGTTTGGTGAGATCTTTCTCGACGATGTGCGCGTTCCGGTGGACAACCGGGTGGGCGCCGAGAACGACGGCTGGCGGATCGCCCGCACCAGCCTCGGCCACGAGCGCTCCACCGCGGGCGTGGCCCAGGGCATGCGGTACCGCAGGATCGTCAACGAACTTCACTCTCTCGCCCGCGAACTCGGTCGCAGTTCAGACCCGCGGATCCGCCAGCAACTGGCCGCCATCGAGGTCGATGTCCGGCTCATCATCCTCAACAACACCCGCACCCTGAGCACCGTGCTGGCGGGCTCGGAACCCGGCCCGGTCTCCTCCATCGGGCGGCTGATGTTCACCGAGTTCGAGAAGCGGTTGCACGAACTGGCCGTCGACCTGATCGGGGCGCCGGCGACGCTGGCGCCGACGGACCCCCACTCGGTGCAGCGCGGCCGCTGGGTGACCGGGTTCCTGGCGACCCGGGCGTCGACCATCGGCGCCGGCACCGCCGAGATCCAGCGCAACACGATCGCCGAGCAGGTCCTCGGGCTGCCGCGCGATGAGGTTTCAACACACTGAGGTTTCGACACACAGGGAGCAAGGGATATGACACAGACCGCGGAATCTGAGTCCGGCCGGTTCGAGGATGCTGTATCGGCGGAGAGCAGTGCTGATGATCTGGCGAAGGATCGTGCGGCGTTGGGGAAGTGGGCTGCCTCGCGCAACCAGGAGTGGATCTCGACGGCGACGCCGGAGGCGATC
>Ga0180215_1000154_pt1 | contig 98893 bp, 80 predicted proteins | sample eDN3rd37CBELigBY_FD_128871 | JGI IMG/M metagenome (GOLD analysis project Ga0180215, IMG submission 128871) | Enriched backyard soil microbial communities from Emeryville, California, USA - eDNA 3rd pass 37_C BE-Lig BY (version 2) (version 2) | ecosystem: Environmental > Terrestrial > Soil >...
ACGAACTTGTCACGCGGAGGAAGTTTGAACGACTAGTACGTCTCCTTTGTAACATACATACCAAAAGGATTTACATAATATGGAGTAAGTTACTCACAAAGGATTTTGTTTGCAAACTTAGTGATAATCTCAGGTCCTAACGGAACTTGAGTACGCTATTGCATCATTTTAAGCTATAAAACTCCCCATATGGCCCAAATAAGGTACTGGAGTTCCGTTAGGGTTCGAAAAAAGGTTGATTTACGCATAATAAGGTACTGGAGTTCCGTTAGCTCGTCAAACGGACGAACGACTTCACCTTCCTGCGAGTATATCCAGCATGGAGTTCCGTTAGCTTGTCGACGGACGAACGACTTCACCTTCCTGCGAGTATATCCAGCATGGAGTTCCGTTAGCTCGTCAAACGGACGAACGACTTCACCTTCCTACGAAGATCCTTATCCCACACGACAGCATATTTTACGCTGAAGCCATTCCCAAAGCTTATAAATTCATATAAAAATAAAGGTTCACCTAACCATGGCTGGTCGGGCGAACCTTGATCGTATGATGTGCTTGACCACCGTCATGTGACGAGAACACTGCGCGCTGGAGCTTCGCACGGTGCGGAAAATTGACAAATCGTTTATTGCACGCCTGCTTCGATCGCTTGCAGCATCTCGGAGACCGATACGATGCCACCGCCAGATAAGTACCAATATTGCGGATCTAGGTAGATGATGTTGTCGTTCTTATATGCCTTCGTACCACGGATCAGCTCATTATCAAGAACGGAAGCAGCACTGGTAGCAGCCGCATCCCCGACGACAGCATCCCGATCGACGACGAAGAGATAGTCCGGATTCTTCTCCACGATATATTCGTAAGAGATACTCATCCCATGCGTTTCAGCGACGATCGTATCATCGACAGGCTTCACACCGAACTCATCATGGATGATTCCGAAGCGGGAGCCTGGGCCGTAAGCACTGATCTTGCCACCCGTGACGAGGATGATGAGACCATTTTCTTCACTAGTAGACATCTTGTCATGTAATGCTGTCACGCTGTCTGCAACCTTCGTCAGCTCCGCTTCAGCAGCTTCTTCCTTGCCGAAGATCTCGCCAAGTGTCTTCACGTTGGACTGGAACGACTCCATATAGTTGGCGTTATCCACTCCCATGAAGATCGTCGGGGCGATCTCGGTCAGGTCTTCATACATCGCTGACTGTCTGCCTGAGATGATGATCAGGTCGGGCTTCAGACCGAAGATCGTCTCGAAGTCTGGCTCTTGTAGCGACCCGACATTCACATACGGCTCACCAGCGAACTTGGATAGGTACGATGGCACCGTACTCGCTTGTGGTACTCCCGTTACGTTTACACCTAGCTTATCCAACGTATCCAACGTGCCGAAGTCGAAGACGACGACCTTCTGTGGATTCTTCTTCACTGGCGTTTCACCTAACTGATGCTTGACCGTGATTTTCTCACCTTCAGTGCCCGACGAATCATTGTTAGACGTATTGTCATTGCCTCCTGCACAAGCAGCCACAGCTACCGACAGCAGGAGAACCACTAGGATGGACATTAGTTTCTTCATGCTCTCATCACTTCCTATCGATTCATAATATATTTGTATATATAGTCGATGCCTTGCATTGGCGCCTTCCGGCAAGACATCAAGCCTGTTAACAAGATCAAGCGGGATCCATCGGATGATTAAGTATAATAGATGCCGATCCGGTTACCGCGAATCGTCTCGATATGGATGTCCATGTCGTATACTTCCTTCAGTACATTCTCGTTAATAATATTCGTCTTCATCCCCTGGTTCACGACCTTACCATCCTTCAGTGCGACGATATAGTCGGAGTAGCACGAAGCGAAGTTGATGTCATGGATGACGAGCACGATCGTCTTCCCTAGCTCATCGACCATCCGTTGCAGCACGCGCATGATCTGCAGGGAATGCTTCATGTCCAAGTTATTCAGCGGTTCATCGAGCATGATATATTCCGTATCTTGTGCGAGCACCATCGCGATGAACGCACGTTGCCGCTGACCACCACTTAGCTGATCGAGATACTGATGCTGCATGCTCTCAAGCTCCATATAGGCGAGCGATTGCTCGATCGCGTCTTGATCTTCTTTCGTCAGCCGACCCTGGGAATAAGGGAATCGACCGAAGCTGACTAGATCGCGTACAGATAGTCGGATATTCAGATGGTTCGTCTGCTTCAGGATCGACAGCTTCTTCGCCAGATCATGGCTCTTATACTCCCCGATCTCCATGCCATCGATATGGATCTCCCCCTGATCCTTCGACAGCAGCCTGCTCATCATCGAGACGAGCGTGCTCTTGCCCGCTCCGTTCGGACCGATGAACGAAGTGATCTTACCTTTCGGAATCGTTAGGGAGACGTTATCCACCACGGTTTTGCCGTTGTATATTTTCGTGACGCCCTTCACTTCTACCATGATTTATTCTCCTTTAACAACAAGTAGATGAAGTATACTCCGCCTAAGAAGTTGATGATGACGCTGATCGTCGTCTCGAATGTGAATACCCGTGTGACGAGGAACTGCGCACAAGCGAGTGAAGCGATACTGATCAGTACAGCCCCAGGGATGATCAAGCTGTGCTTATGGGTCAGCATGAACTGATACGCGATGTTCGCGACGAGCAGACCGAGGAACGTGATCGGACCAACAAGCGCCGTCGAGATCGAGATCAGCAGCACGACGATGAATAGCAGATGCTTCACGACACGATCGTAAGGGACGCCTAAGTTCAGCGCGTGATCTCTGCCGAGCGAGATGACATCTAGATATTTCATGTAACGGATAAAATAAAGCCCGACAGCTACCAGCATCACGATCGAGATCATGAGCAGGTCTTCGTTCACGTTATTAAAGCTAGCGAAGCTCTGGTCCTGGATCACGACGAACTCATTCGGATCGATGATCATCTCCATGAATGACGAGATGCTAGAGAAGAACGTGCCGAAGATGATCCCGACGAGCAGTAAGAAGTAGATATGGTTCCCTTCCCGCTTCAGAAGAAGTCGGAATAAGAAGCTTGCGAATACAACCATCAGTCCAGCCGACATCAAGAAGTGGATGTTCGCATTCATCGTCACGAGTGTCATCGAGCCGAAGACGAAGACGATGAGCGTCTGGATCAACATATATAACGCATCCAAGCCGATGATCGAAGGCGTCAAGATACGGTTATTCGTGATCGTCTGGAAGACGACCGTCGAGAACGCGATCGCTCCGCCGACAAGCACGATGGCCAGCACTTGCTTGGCCCTGCGTGGTAATACATAGTCCCAGTACGGACCGATATCGATGAACATGTATAGGCCGATGAAGAGCACAGCCAGGATGCCTAGTATGCCTAATCTCCATGTATGATTCATGCCGCTCTTCTCCTCAACAACAGATACAGAAATACGCCGCTTCCGATGACCCCGACCGTGAGTCCGATCGGTATCTCATACGGATGGATGATCAGTCTGCCTAATATGTCGCACGTCAGGATAAATATCGCGCCGAGCAAGGCCGTATAAGGCAAGCTCAGCCGCAGATTATCCCCGCGATAGATCGAGACGATATTCGGGATGATGAGCCCGAGGAACGGCATCATGCCCACCGTTAGCACGATCACTGCCGTGACCAGCGCAACGATCGTCAGGCCGATATTGACGACTTGCTTATACTTCAGCCCAAGATTCGTCGAGAAGTCTTCACCCATCCCCGCGATCGTGAAGCGGTTCGCGAACATGTACGCGATGACCAGTGCCGGAACACTAATATACATCAGCTCATAACGTCCCGTGATAATTCCTGAGAAGTCTCCATACAGCCACGCACCGATGCTCTGGATGAGATCATGCTTATAGGCGAAGAAGGTCGTGATCGAGCCGACGATATTGCCGAACATCAGACCGACGAGCGGCACGAAGATGACATCCTTGAACTTCACCTTATCTAAGATCTTCATGAAGACGAATGTCCCTGCGAGTGCGAAAGCGAACGCCATCACCGCCTTCGTGAGCGAGCTTGCAGAAGTGAACAGCAGCATCGACACGAGGATGCCGAGTCTCGCAGAGTCCATCGTACCGGCGGTTGTCGGCGAGACGAACTTGTTGCGTGTAAGCTGCTGCATGATCAGCCCGACGACGCTTAGCCCGACACCCGCGATGATCAAGCTCACCAGCCTTGGCATGCGACTCGCCCGCAGGATCTGCCACTGGCTATCGGTTAGCGACAATGTCAAGACATCGCTGATCGAGATATTAGACACACCTACGAATAATGAAGTGATGGATAATACGACCAGTATGATTGCCAAATATATCGTCTTCATAATCGATCCTAACTCTAGTAGAATTTATGTGGTTGCACGTTACTCGAGCTTCCATGACGTACCTGGAATCTATAACGGCACAGATCACCCTTTGAAGTGGTGCCCAGCTAACATAATAAGTGATAATGATTCTCAGTGTCAACACATTTTTGTTACAGTATCCTTTATATTCCCTCAATCTATCTCCATTTATGAAAGTGGGTAGTATACTTATGGGACGCTCACCGATGTATACGTTCGACATTTTCTCGTAATAAATTGACGAACAGGTCGAGTCCCATTACACTGTTATTGACTTTCATATACGAATAGGTAAACAACAAGAATGGGGGAATATGTCGTATGAGAAAAATGTCCACACTTATCGTTCTACTGTCCATCATCTTACTATTAGCTGCTTGTGGGGGTGGGGGAGGCAATACCACTACTGATGGGGAAGTATACAAGATCGGGATCTCTCAATATCTCGAGCACCCTTCCCTAGACGCCACAAGAGAAGGCTTCCTCGCTGCACTGAAGGAGGCTGGTATCGAGAAAGGTGTCAATCTGGAGCTCGATTACAATACAGCACAAGCGGATTCAACGAATAACCTGTCGATCGCGCAGAAGCTTGCTGGAGGGAACTATGATCTCGTCGTCGCGATCGCCACTCCATCCGCGGTACCACTAGCACAAGCTATGGAGAAAGCAGCGAAGGACACACCGATGCTATTCGCAGCAGTGAGCGACCCGCTTAACGAGAAGCTCGTAGAATCCCTAGACAAGCCAGGCGGTAAGATCACAGGTGCAGCGGATCTTAACCCGAAGTCGATCGAGATGCTGATGGACTTCATCGCGGAGCATCTGCCAGACGTGAAGAACGTCGGTCTCGTCATTAACAAGGGAGAGCCGAACGCCGTCATCATGGCGAACCTAGCTCAGGAAGCTCTCGCGAAGCATGGAGTTAATCTGATCGAGGCTCCTGTGACGAATACGTCGGAAGTACAGCAAGCTGCTCAATCGCTCGTTGGTCGTGTCGACGCTCTATTCGTTACACTGGATAATTCCGTCGTGTCCGCCGTGAATGCGATCATCCAGATCGCTGAAGAGAACGAGATTCCACTGTTCGCTAGCGACCGAGACACCGTCCAGGGTGGTGCTGTTGCCGCGTATGGATTCGACTATTACGATCACGGCTACCAAGCCGGTGAGATAGCCGTCGAGATCTTGAAGCAAGGCAAGAAGCCTGCCGATCTAGCTGTGACGATCCCTGATACAGAGAAGCTGGATCTGATCTTAAACGTCCCCGCTGCAGAGCGGCAAGGGGTCGAAGTGACGGAAGCGATGCTGAACGAAGTGAAGCATCCCGAAGAAAACTTGATTCAAGATTAACCATTGATATTAGGGGGAGTGGGCTATATGCTCCACTCCTCCGTTACTTTCGTACAGGAGGGTCATCTGCTCATGCTCTCGTCTTTACCCGTTACGATTCAACTCGGCATGCTGTATGCGCTCATGTCACTCGGTGTATACATCACGTTCCGCATCTTGAATTTTCCCGACCTCACGGTCGACGGCAGCTTCACCACTGGCGGTGCAGTCGCCGCCATCATGATCATGCAAGGCTACCATCCGTGGCTGGCGCTTGCTGGCGCCTTCGTCGGCGGTCTACTCGCCGGTGTATGTACCGGACTGTTGCATACGAAGGGCAAGATCAACGGTCTCTTATCCGGGATTCTGATGATGATCGCTTTACACTCGATTAACTACCGAATCATGGGGATGCCGAACGTATCCTTATTCAAGATCGACACGATCTTCCCGAATGCATCGGCGATCAGTGAAGCTCCTTATCTAAGAACGGTCGTATTCTTCAGTGTCATCCTCGGCGTTCTCATCATCAAGCTCCTATTAGACTGGTTCCTGCACACCGATCTTGGCTTAGCGCTGCGTGCTACCGGCGACAACGATCGGATGATCCGTAGCTTCGGTGCGAACACGGACATGACGAAGATCGTCGGCATCAGCCTGTCGAACGGGCTCGTTGCACTGTCTGGCGGACTGATCGCACAGTCGTCGGCTTATGCAGATGTCTACATGGGCGTAGGGATGATCGTCATCGGACTCGCCTCGGTCATCATCGGCGAAGCGATCTTCGGCACGCGCAACGTCTTCTTCGCTACACTGGCCGCCATGCTCGGCTCGGTCATCTATCGGATCATCGTCGATCTGGCGCTACGCGTCGAGTGGCTGGAAGCATCCGACATGAAGCTGATCACAGCGTTGATCGTCATCATCGCACTCGTCGTACCTGCGGCCCAGAAGCAATGGCGGAACAGATCGGTCGCACGCAAGCGAGCTCTTACCCTTCATACAACAGATCTTCCGGGAGGTGAATCCGATGCTTAAGATGCGTCAAGTGACGAAGCTATTCTTCCCCGGTACTGTCGATGAGAAGATCGCATTAGTCGACGTGAATCTGTTGTTACAGCCCGGGGATTTCGTGACGATCATCGGCAGCAACGGTGCCGGCAAGTCGACGCTCATGAATATCATCTCGGGAGGGTTGAAGCCTGAGACAGGTACGGTGACGATCCAAGATACCGAAGTCCAGCAGCTGTCTGAGCATAAGAGGAGCCGCTGGATCGGGCGCGTCTTCCAGGACCCGATGGCCGGCACCGCTCCGCATATGACGATCGAAGAGAATCTCGCGATCGCTTATGCGCGCGGTAAGTCTCGTGGGCTAAGCTTCGGTGTGAATCGTCTGAAGCGTCTCTTCTTCAAGGAGCAGCTATCCTTGCTAGGCATCGGTCTAGAGGATCGGCTGCGCGCGAGAGTCGGCCAGCTATCTGGTGGTGAGCGGCAAGCACTTAGCCTGCTGATGGCGACCTTCACGCGACCGAAGATCCTACTGCTAGATGAGCACACGGCTGCACTCGATCCGAATCGCGCGGAGCTCATCACGGCGATGACCGAGAAGCTCGTCAGAGAGATGCAGCTGACGACGCTGATGGTGACGCATAATATGGAGCAGGCGATCCGCCTCGGTAATCGGCTCATCATGATGGACAAGGGCCGCATCATCCTCGACTTCAACGAAGAGGAGAAGCGGAGCTTGACGATCGAGAAGCTACTAGCCGAATTCGAGAAGATCAGCGGTCATAAGCTCGCCGATGACAAGATGGTCTTCGGTTGAACGCTGCGCATGACGGTCAACGTATAATAGGCGACTGAGAGAGAAACGAACCTCCCTCAGTCGCCTATTTCTATGTGTTGTGGACCTCATGATTCTATTCTATCTCGTCCCTCGTCCTAGCCCCGCTAGCTTCAGCAAGCCTTTCGTCCTCGACTTCCTTAGATGCTGCTGCACATAGGAATAATCCGTCAGGATCACTCCCGCATCCTTCATCGCATAGGCGAAGTCATCGTCGAACATGAGACGGTATTCCCACACACGCTTCTCCCATGAGGGCATCTTCAAGCGCATCTCTGCATCATCCACTGCAGGATGAATATAGATCTCTGATACGCCATCCGGCAGAGCATACAGCTTCTTGATCAGCATATCCTTGAGGCTGTCGTAAGTCTCGCCCTCCTGCAGCAGGTACGGATGCGACAGCAGATAATCTGGGATGCGGCATCCGAGCAGGTCCGCTAGCGCACTGACCTTGGCTAGGATCGAAGCGGCATTCGGGATCGAGCCGAGCATCTCATCCTGATCCGCGATATAGCGCGGCAGGCGGAATGGCAGCCTCCGCTTCGCGCACTGATGCAATACATGGGGCAGATAGCTGCGCCCGGTCGCGATGCCGTATAAGCTGCCCATATGGTTATCGACATGCGTAACCTCGATACCCGCCTCTCTCACAGCCTCTAATTGCGCTGCGAGCTCTGCCTTAACCTCCTCTGGCTTAGCCTGCTGTTCAAATTCACGGATCGTCTTCGGCATATACCCACTCTCATCATGGAGAGAAGAGCCGCCTGTCAGACTGCTCCATCGATGTCCTTCGATCTCACTCGTCAGCGTCAAGTGCAGACCGATATTCCCTACCCTCCGGCTTCTGACCCACTCTACCGCCTCAGCGAACGCCGGAGCAGGCGGCATGATCGTCGCCGAAGATACCTTACGTTCGGTGAGCAGATGCTGGATCGCTTCATTCGCCGCCCGGCACTGACCGAAGTCATCACAGTTCAAGATCAATCTCTTACCCAACCTCGCACCTCCATATGGTTCGTCCTTAAGTCGCACATATCATCCATACTTATTCCATAAGCTAGGACGAATATCCTGTTTCATCGATTGACAAGGTTGCAGGGAGCGAGGAACATGCTATCATGGAGGGAGAACAACATGAATAGATGCTATATAGCAACCGTCGTGATGTACCTACAAGGAGGAATGAACGATGAACACCCAGGCGAATCCCATCACGGATGCAAGAAGACAACGCGCTTATGAGGAAGGCATGAGCTTCCAACAATTCGTCGCGCGCGCAGAGGTGAATCAAGATCTGCTGCGCAATAACTACGAAGCCTATGAAGTGAACGAGGAGGAGATCTCCTTCATCCGCTCGCTCCCAGAGCCAGTGGATATTCTCGTACTCGCCCATGACTGGTGTGGCGATGTCGCGTCGAACCTACCGTTGTTCGCGAAGCTCGAGCAGCGATCTGATGAGAAGCTGAAGCTCCATATCTTGATCCGCGACCCTGACAACTGGGATATCGCGAACGCCTACCCCGCTCAGGACGGTAAGACACGGCTACCGACATATATCTTCTTCAACCACAAGGGAGAGCAGCTCGGCACATTCATCGAGCGTCCCGAGGAGCTTACTCAGCTGATCCCAGGCTGGAGAGAGCAGTTCTGGCAAGAGCATCCGGAGTGGAACTGGGAAGGCCAGACGCTCGACGTCATCGGCGAGGATGGCGTCACCGCATGGCGGGCCTATATGATGGCTGAACGACAAGCGGTGCGTCATGTGGAGAAAGCAGGTATCCTGAAGGCGATCCAAGCAATCCTAAGCTAATATCGAGACGAACCCTATGCCCATGAGGTCGGGGGAATCCGAAGCCGTCACTAGACGCACAAACAACCGCCAACGCTTCCATATATACGGAACGAGGCGGTTGTTCGATGTTCCAATGAAAGTAAGCTATAGATTCTCAAAAAAGACGCGCAAAATATCCGCACCGCCGATGAAGGTGCCGAGCGAGCTGCCGAGATTCGCAAGCACCACGACTAGTAAGATCCGCGTCACCTTATTACGCCAGAAGCCCTTGACACTCGTCACATCGGTCGCTAAGCTCTGAAAATCCCCGACATTCGGCCGTTTATAATAAGCTTGAACTAAGCCCGCGAACCAGCCTGCAGCGAGCAGCGGATTCAGTGAAGTGATCGGCGCTGCCACGAACGCGACGAGTATCGCGAGTGGATGTGCCAGTGCTAGCGCTGCACCGATCGCCGAGAGCGAGCCATTCCACAAGATCCAGCTAAGTGTCTGCTGCCAGCCTGCCGCTGGATTAGCGATGAACGTATAGAGCACGATCGCTAGGATCAGGATCGGGATCCCCCAGCCGATGATCTTCGGCCAGCTCGATTTCGGCGGCAGCTTCGTGAGCTCGCTTAGATCATGCTCCCGCTTGATCTCTTCCTTGATGCCTGGCACATGCGCTGCACCTAGCACGGCCACGACCTTGTTCCCTGGAGCATCCTTAATCTTCTGTGCAAGATATTGATCCCGCTCATCGATCAGCGGTGTCTTCAGTCTCGGGAAGCTTCGGGTAAACTCCTCTAGCATCGAATCGAGCATATCCTGCGACTTCATCTTCTCCAGATCTTCCTCCGAGATGTCTTCATTACTGAAGATACTGTAGAAGATCTGCATCAGGAGCTTCATCTTCCCCCAGAAGCCGACGTTCTTCCAGATGCGTGAGAACGTGATCTGGATATTGCGATCCGCCAGCACCAGCTGTGCCCCGACTTCCTCAGCCGAGCGTATACCTTGGATCATCTCTTGCCCGGGCTGGATATCGAACTGCTGCGCGATCCGCTTCTGGAACGATGAGATCGCGAGGTTCATGAGGAGCGCACTCGACTTGCCGTCCTTGATCACCTTGAAGATGTCCATGTTCTTCCACTTGTTCTCATCCATGATCGTCTGATACCGTTGCTCGTCCAACTCCACACAGACAGCATCGGGCTTCTCTCGCTCGATAACTTCCTTCACGAGCTCTGCACTTTGCTTCGATACGTGCGCTGTACCGACTAAGATGAATTCTCTATCATCCAGATATATTCGCGTAATATTGTCTTCGGACATCATAACCATCCTTTATCATTCTAACGCTCGTTAGCGGCAGAACCTCTTTATATGAATTCACAATCCCATCCATTATACATGAAATAAGCACGATTCATAAACTTTTCCGTTAGTGAGATCTTCTCCGAATAGACTCCGCCTTTTATTGCGATACTATGAAACGTCTTCCATCCGATGTGCTTCGAGGAGTAATCTCATGAACACCCAACAGCCAACACCCGTCCAGCAAACACTGGAGCAATTCATGGATTGCGATGACTTAATCTATCGTACATACCCTGTTATTCAGACCGAACTGATCTTCTTCGGCAATCTCGTCGATTATCAACAGATTAATCGAGATGTGATCGATCCGTTGAATCATGTACGGATGGAAGAAGTTCCGGCACTGCTTCAGCAATCGCAGTTCGAACAAGAGACCGATGTGGCCAAAGTCATCGAGGGAATAGCCGAGGGCAATGCCGCCGTATTCCATCAGGGACTCATGTTCTTAGCCAATGTGTATGGCCCCGAGCATCGAAATGTTGAAAAATCGGAGACGGAAACGGCCATATCTGGTCCGCACGACGCATTCGTCGAAGCCATCGAGACGAATCTCTCCTTGATTCGAAAGCGTGTGCGAAGTCCAAGACTGAAAGCCGTGCGGCTGCATGTCGGGGAGATCATGAAAAGCACCGTCTACGTCCTGTTCATCGATGGTCTGGCAGACCCTGACATCGTGAATGAGATGGTGAACCGAATCCGGGATATCGAGATCGATGGACTGATCGATGCTAACCTGCTCGTCCAATGCATCGACGATAATCCAGACTCGATCTTCCCACAATTTCTTACGACTGAACGTCCCGATGTAGTTACATCCAAGCTGCTGGATGGAAAAGTTTGCTGTCTCATCGACAGCAGTCCGACAGCCATCGCAGCACCGACGAATTTCTTCGAGTTCTTCTCGTCTCCTGATGATTATTATCAACGTTGGATATTGGGTAGCGGCGTACGTATACTCCGTTTCGTCGCTTTTATCATTACGGTATCATTCACAGCACTCTATGTATCTGTGACGACGTTCCATTATGAGATGATTCCTTATCCATTGCTGTTAAACCTAGCTGAATCCCGAAACAAGGTACCTTTCCCGCCGTTATTCGAGGCTTTGCTCATGGAGACGACGATCGAGCTACTGAGAGAGGCAGGAGCCAGATTACCCGCTAAGATCGGTCAGACGATCGGCATCGTCGGCGGTATCGTCATCGGACAAGCGGCTGTTCAAGCTGGGCTAACGAGCAACATCCTGATCATCGCCGTCGCTTCATCAGCCATCGCGTCTTTCGTCATTCCCAGTTACATCATGAGTGCCTCTATACGAATGATTCGCTTTGGTCTTATCGTACTGGCTGGTGTATGGGGGATGTTAGGGCTCATGGTCGGACTCGGGCTGATCGTCATCCATCTGACTGGCTTGAAGAATCTGGAGACTTCTTATCTGACACCAGTTGCGCCGATGAAGATGTCAGATTGGAAGGACACCTTCATCCGTGGGCCGCTCTGGTCATCGAAGACGAGGCCTTCCCAAGCCCGCAGCAAAAATATTCATCGCAATAAAATGAGAAAGTAAACGGCGGTGAGCGATTCATGAAGGAGAAGTTGAATCAATATCACATCGCAATATTAATCTATATGACCCAGTCAGGGATCGTCATCTTCAGCCTCCCTCGCCTAGTTGCGGAGAATTTCGGCACGAACGGCTGGTATGTGCTAGTGATCATCTCTCTGCTCGTTACCTGCAACATCTTCCTCATGCAGCTTGTGTATCGTTTCGGCAAGGGCAGCAGCGTCTTCGACATCCTCGAGCAACGGATCCCATTAGCCGTTCTCTCTCCGATCTACATCTTGCTTGCTCTATTCTGGGCATATCTTGGTTGCCTCGTAGGCAAACAATATATCTTGATCCTTCAGATGCTGGCATTCCCAACAACAAATCCGATGGTGTTCAAATTTATCTTTGACTTTATGGCGCTTATCCTAATATCGAAGCAAATTTATAATATCACGAAAGCCGCTACGGTATTTTTTTACCTAACGATTTGGATGGTTTTCGTCTTCTTTTTTCACTTCCCTGAATTCAGTTGGCTGCGACTTACTCCATTTATCGGATATGGTGGGATCGGCGGGTTGGAATCATGGCTGGAGATCTATATCGCTTTCCTAGGCTACGAAGTATGCCTGTTTCTCATCCCTTATGTTCCAGAGAAGACGAAGGTATTCAAAGCCGTCTACATCGGCAATTTTTTTCTAACGTTCATCTATCTCTTTATTTGTGTCATTGGCTTCGGATTTTTCAGTTTTGGTCAACTGACGAATCTGGTATATCCGTTGCTGGACATGTTGGCTTATCTGCAGCTTCCTTTCATCGAACGGATCGAGAATTTCCTCTTCACTTTATTTCTCTTTAAGGTGCTTATGACGACGGTGATCTACTTCTGGATCGCCAAGATCACGCTTAGCCGAGTGTTTCGTAAAGTGAAGAGCACCTGGCTAGATCTGTCGGTCGTAGTCGTCTCATATGGGCTGTCGCTCATTCCGCAAGTGATTAGCGAGGTGGAGCGATTGCTCCGCATGCTAGGATATACGCAGATCGTGATCGTCTATGTCTTTCCGCTATTGTTGTTGGCTGTGATCGCATTGAATCGTATGTCCAACAGAAGAAGGGAGAATCCTTCATGAAGATTCGTCTCGGACTACAACTCGTATTCATCCTTGTTCTGATCACATCCGCTGTCCAGTCATCGGATTATCGGATCCTCGAAGATCTCGGATTTACGAATGCTACCAGTTATGACCTAGTTGAAATCGAAGAAGAGGGGAAGCCTCCCGTCATGAGACTAAGAGTGGTGAACAGTGTTCCCAAGGTGGATCCTGAAGAGCCCGCTGATCGTGAAATTCTTGAAGCTGTCGCGGACACGAGCAAGCAAGCTCGCATCGTCATGTCGCGTCAGACTAATCGGATGCTCGTGAGCGGTCAGCTGCGCAGCGTGTTGTTCGGGTTAGAACTCGCGAAGGCAGGGGTGTGGCAGCACATCGACACGTTGGTACGCGACCCGTCGATCGGCCAGCGAGTCCGGATGGTGATCGTGAATGGCGAAGCTAGTGAATTATTGAAGAGGGATTATAAAGCATATCCGAGCACAGGACTATACATCTTCGAGTTGTTACAGAAAGAATCCAACAACCAGGCGATACCGAACGTAAATCTATATCACTTCACGAGAGATTACTACGATGATGGGATCGACGCTGTGGCCCCGATCATCAAGCAGGGCGCGGATTCCATCACACTAGACGGAATCGCGCTATTCCATGCAGACCAATATGTCGGCAGGATCGAGCTTGATCACTCTCTTATCTTCGCTTTCTTGCGCGGGAATTTTACGAAAGGGGATCTTGGGATGGCATTAAGCCACGAAGAACATGTGCTGCTTACTGCCGTATCCAGTAAACGTAAGGTGGCTGTGAAGGGGCATCCCAGTGATCGTGATTCATTCGAGATCGTATTCCACATCGAAGTAGAAGGCTCCCTGTTAGAGTATATCGGACACAAAACCTTGAGTGATGACAAGGGACAACAGCAGCTTGTTCGTGAGATGGAGGAGTATGTGGTCGGACAGGCCGATCAGATGCTGAAAACCGTTCAGAGCTATCGATCAGACTGCTTCGGAGTCGGCCAATATGTTCGAAACAGCATGAAGGCACAGCAATGGTATGACATGGATTGGGATGCGATCTATCCGAATGTGAAGACGAAGGTGGAGGTATCGATCAAGATTAAAAATTACGGTAAATTTCAATAATGCGGTTTGCGATGTTACTTAGTCATACTGTGGGATTATTGTTTTTCGCATCCGGCATCTGTTTTACATTGTAGCTAACGTAGAAACTAAGAAGGCTCTTTTCGATCGCTTCGATTACTTCCTCCCATATCAGAAGCTCGAGGCGACCGAAAAGTGCACTTGCCGCCGTGCCATATTCTAATAGTCTTCGTGTTTAAGCTTGGATCTTCACGACCTCGACCTCATCGAAGTCCGGTACTAATCCTCCTGCTACATCTATTAATTGATGATTGCCCGTTTCATTCTGTTTCACATACTTCAGAGAGATGTGGGTTCCCTGTTCGATCGCTTGCTTGATCTGCTGCGAATACTCGTCCAGCTGAATGACGTATTCATTACTCCTATATTGAGGCATGCCCATAGATCCTCGAAGCGCATATTCTTCACCATCCACGATTACGATGAATCCACCAGTATATTCAGAATGGCCTAATTGGAACCCCTCGTTAAACGTTAAGTACAAGCTCCCAATCGTAGAATAGTATGTAACATTCGGCTTACCCGGTTGAGGGATATATCGAATCACGTCCTGTCTAGATACTAGTTGCTCCGGATATGGATCGTAAGCCATGTTGACGAGTTCAGAAGTATCGAAGACGACAGTCAGCTCTCCTTCTGGCAGAGGCGGCGATAACAGTGTTAACTGGAACCCCATAAGACTATCACCACTCAGGTGTATGGATTCAAAATAACTCTCCACGCGTTGACCATCGACCCTAATCTCATACCGATGGAAGTCGTGATAGTCGGTTACACTAGCGTTGATCTGTTGGTTAAGTGTGACGAGTATCGAGCTACGATCCGAGCTTACCAAGACATCGACGATCTGTGCTTCCTCTGCGTACATCCTGACCGATTGAGGCGTTAATATGCTATTCGCCATATTCCCAGAAGTATCCCTTATGGCCGTCCCGTCGTAACTCAGATACAGTTCGTCTGCATCATCCTCTGATATCCCTGTGACATGAAGTGTAACGTACGAGGGAATAGATGATGGACGATCGTAGTTATGCATCTCAAGATCCGTGATCGTACCGACATTCAGATGAAAATCATCCTTGTCCGGCTTACTTGTCAGGTCGAGCGCTTCATCGAAGTAGACATAGATCGCTTCTCGAGACTGATTCAGATAGATCCCCCAGATGTTAGGACTCGTCCTATCAACGTATGCCGCCTTCTCGACAACATTGGTTGTTACCTCTGCAGACAGATAGTCATCCGTCCGAATGACGAAATCGATCCTAGCATCTGCGTCGAACATCTTGACCCCTGTATCCAACTCCATCTCCTGATAAGCATCTGTTATTCGAACATATGGCCAAGCAAGCGCTCTAGATACATCACTCTCGCTACCTGCATGTCCTTCTATTACGGATACGACACTAGTTTCTTGAAGCCCACGCTTCACAACCATGAACACCTCAGCCGGCTCATTCAGTCTCACCTTCACCCATATGTTATCATCTTTCACATATGCTTGCGGGTAACCCTCTGCAAAATATTCATCCTTATACTTCTCATAAGTGAGGAGTCCTTTCACCGTGATGGAGAAAGTGTGTGTATACATGGTCTCGTCGCTAGCACCATATATCCTCGCCGTGAGCAGCACCTGCCTATCACGGACGTTCCGACTGACGGTGCCATTAGCATTCACGGTACTATCATCATCGCTAGTCCAATCAATCCGAACACTCGGAAACTCAGAGAACGTCTTCATCAGTTTCAGGGATGAGGTAACATGATCAGCGTCGGGATTATCTGCTAGGAAGCTCCCCTCGATCGCTTCGATCACTTCCAGAAGTGTGGGAAGCTCGATCGGATCACCGATCGGACCGAAGCTACCACTGAATGCCGTTCCAGATACGGACTTCATATCCTCCCCTTCAATCTTTAGGATGAGATAATAACCAACATCATCTTCCGTTACTTGATACTCTGGACTCGTAGCTCCCGTTATCGGGGTCAGTAGCCCCCCTGATTGCCTATATCCTCGATACCATTGGTAGCTTATGGTCGGATCTGTAGGGTTACCGACGTACCGAACTTCTCCCGCTGTCAACACGGCTCCAAGCTCTGTGTCACCGGTTATCTCACCGATTCCTACGATATGACCCATACCGTGTGGGATATATCTTATCATCAGCTGCGCCTCTGTACTGTCTTCGTGCTCGATATTCAGCTCGAACTCCCGGATCTCTTCAGGATCACCCGCGTTGATCATGAATATGAAGCTCCCGTCTTGAGCTCCAACCGCCAGACCATGACCGATCTGCGGGACGAAGCCGTACGTATCGCCCGTTACGGTCTCGTAGGTCGCGCCAACCACCGATATATCCAGCTTATCGATGTCCGTGAATGGCTTCCCATCAGGACCTACTAAGGTTACGACGAGATTGGCATAATTCCCTCTGATCGATGACTCTCCAGATGTAGGGGACAATACCTGCTCCCCCACCACAAGAACACTCTGGATGAGATTGTTCTCATATGTAAACCTTGATTCACCTGCCATACTGAGGAGGGTACTGTTCTCCAGGATGGCTCTGTCAAACTCCGCATCGTCCGCGGCCATAGCCGCAGTGAATGGAGTGACTCTGAATGAAAGGGCAGGCTCCGTCACATGAACAGTGATCTCATCTGTGTACTGACCATCCTCCGTCGTGACGATGATCCGCTCAGTACCAACGGAGATCGCTTGTACCGAACCATCAGCACCCACTGATGCAACATCGGGGTTCCCGTCAAGCACCTGCCATGTCACCGATGGATTCGTCGCGTTGCTCGGCCATACTGACACCGTGAGCTGTGCCGTTTGACCGACAACAAGTGCGACGTCGTGTTGATCAATCTCTACACCAGTAACGGGAACATCCGTAGGTTCACCGGGATTCTCACCACCTGGCTCCTCATTATCGCCCGGCTCACCATCTCCGGGATTGTCTCCGCCTGGCTCCTCGTTATCACCCGGCTCACCATCTCCGGGATCCTCACCACCTGGCTCCTCGTTATCACCCGGCTCACCGTCTCCGGGATCCTCACCACCTGGCTCCTCGTTATCGCCCGGCTCGCCGTCACCGGGATTGTCTCCGCCTGGCTCCTCGTTATCACCCGGCTCACCGTCTCCGGGATCCTCACCACCTGGCTCCTCGTTATCACCCGGCTCACCGTCTCCGGGATCCTCACCACCTGGCTCCTCGTTATCGCCCGGCTCGCCGTCACCGGGATTGTCTCCGCCTGGATTCCCGCCGCCGGGATTGCCACCGCCGCCACTTGGGATACCGCCAACCGGAGCACCACCGCCTGGTATTACTCCTGTAGGTGGAGAGCCAACGGAGCTATCTGCTATCTCACCGTTCACAGTAGCCTTGGCGCCCGCAGACGAAGTTACCCTCGCGATCTCTACCTCGCCATTCAGACTCGTGTCAGCCTCTGCGAGCAGCTCGTTAATCTTACCGTTCGCTGTGATGCTGGCCGCAGCATTGCGATTCACCAGCTTATCGAAGCTGCCTTCGAGGATGATCCTCTGGCCTGCAGCTACCTCTTCACTGATCTCGATCGTCTCGAAGCCGCCTCCGGTTAGCTCTCTCGTCACGATCAGCGCACCGCTTTCTAGTGTCGTGATGGAGACGCTGGTGTTACCAGTGGCCAAGATTCGGACTGCACCGTTATGCTTATCGACGATTAGCGACCCTTTCACATTCACATCATGGAAGATGATCGAGTTCTCTCCACCGCCTTCGACGATGACCGTTCCCTCGATGATGACATGATCTAGCGTAACCTCTCCTTCGCCTACTCCTTGTGCTATGTATAGATCGCCCCAGATCCTCATGTCCTTCAGGGTGACGTCATCCGTGTTGATAACGACGTTCCCGATTACATCTCGCGAGTATTCCCCAGGAGCAGCATATAACACCGCTATCAGATTCGTGAGGATCCTAGCAGCCTCTGCTCGACTCAACAGCCCTGTTGGATCGAAGGAGCCGTCTGGCTTCCCATTCAGTACGCCATGCGCTACCAGTGCAGCCACCGCTTCGGACGCCCAGCTAGCGATCTTATTCGTATCTGTAAAGGTTCCATGAGCAGCTACACCATCTATGCGGAACGCTCTCGCAACCATCACTGCAGCTTCCTGTCGGGTGATCGTCTTATTCGGCATGGCTTGTCCACCGCTTCCGTTCATCACGCCGGCGGCATTCAGCTTCAGCATGGCATCAGCATACCATTCATCTTCATTCAGGTCAGAGAAGGTATTCACGCCACGGTCTATGTACCTCAGAATATTGTTAAGCACTGTCGCGAATTCGGCCCTCGTGATCGGATCATCCGGTCTGAATCTGCCGTCATATCCGTTAAGAATGTGCTTCTCGCTCCATCTCTCGATGTCAGCTTGTGCCCAATGCCCTGAAGTGTCTCCGAACGTGGAAGCGATTGCAGGTGTTGCAAATCCGCTTAGCACGACTAGTAGCGCTAGCACCATAATCGATAATTTCTTCAAATCATTTCTCCCCCATATGCAATAATATTCGTCCACCAGTCTGTGGATATGTGATGTTATAGGTCTCGATACCCCTCCCCGATAAGCCTGACTGTTCCTTCCAACCTATGAGAATAGTATAGCTTCATCGTTAAATTATGACAATACTGGACTTTATCATATTTCTTTGGCTATGATTGCTTGATTTTACTTAAATCACAATAATAAGACACTAAAATGTCGATTCGTGAAACTTTATCCGACATGTGAGTTATGGTAAACTATGAAGTTAGTTTGGTCTTAAAATCTATGGATCGAAAGCGAGTTGGAATCATGGGGCGCAAATGGAATAATATCAAGGACAAAAAAGCCGCTAAAGACACCAACACAAGCCGCATATATGCGAAGTTTGGCCGTGAGCTCTATGTGGCAGCGAGGCGCGGCGACCCCGATCCGGAGACGAATCAGGCGCTTAGGTTCGTCGTCGAACGAGCCAAGACGTACAATGTGCCGAAGGCGATCATCGATCGTGCGATCGACAAGGCGAAGGGCAGCTCCGATGAGACGTTCGAAGAGCTGAGATATGAGGGATTCGGACCGAATGGTTCGATGATCATCGTAGATACTTTGACGAATAATGTGAATCGCACAGCCGCTGAAGTCCGCGCTGCATTCAACAAGAACGGCGGTAATATGGGCGTGAACGGTTCCGTATCCTATATGTTCGATGCGACAGCTGTGCTCGGGATCGAGGGCAAGTCAGCGGAAGAGGTGCTGGAGCTGTTGATGGAAGCGGATATCGATGTTCGTGATATCATCGAGGAAGACGATGCGGTCATCGTCTACGCAGAGCCTGAACAATTCCACGAGGTGCAGCAAGCATGTCGGGATGCAGGAGTAACAGACTTCACAGTCGCTGAACTATCGATGCTCGCGAAGAATGACGTTGAATTGCCCGATGAAGCGAAGGCTCAATTCGAGAAGCTAATCGATGCACTGGACGACTTAGAAGATGTACAGCAGATCTATCATAATGTCGATCTAGGCGACTAGACTCGTTAATCATACTTCATATACAACGAAGGGTTCCTCACTCGGTGGTCATGCCTCTTACCCGAGTAAGGAACCTTCACTTATGATAGAAACGGATTCCGCCATTCCATCAATACAGCGTGGTCGCACGACTCCTCGTCCTCCAGATAGCCGCTTGCGATGCCGATCGGCCTGCGGCCTGCGCGGAGCAGGAAGGTCACGACTGGATCCGTGAGCTCCCCGCGGATGACAGCTTGAACATACTGTTCCGCCGTCATCCGCTCCGCGACTCGATGGTAGCCAGGCATCCTCCCTCCGCCGAGCAAGCGCTTCAGACCAAGCTGGATGACGACATGGTACATCGACTGCATCAGCCAGTACCCGAGCTTCAGCTTGCGATAAGCCGGCCGGATACAGATATCGACGACGTACAGCGTAGTACCATTCGGATCATGGTTGCGGATATACCCGCTGTCTGTGATCTCCTCCCATGTGTGGTCTGGATGCTCGGGATCGAAGCGGACGATCAGCCCGGTCATCGAGCCGGCAAGCACGCCATCCACTTCGACACATAGCGCCCCTTCCGGAAATAGCGTCACATGATTGGTCAGTTGCGCTTCATTCCACCATAGCTCAGATGGAAAAGGCGGCGGGAAGCTCTCCCGCTGTATCTGGATCAACTCTGCAAAGTCAGTCTGCCGGTAATTCCGTATGACGGTCTGATGATGGCGTTCTTCTCCCGGTATATAGATCTGTTTCATGTATCCCATATCTCATATAACGCTCCTTCGTACTGACCAGTAGGCCGATCAGAACTTGTTCGAACTGCGACCGACTATGCGTCGCAAGCTATTGCGCCGGGGCGCAAACCTCCATCACAGCTTAGCTAGATCCGGATACAGATCCGTGCGGCGGTCTCGCCAAGTCATGACCGAGCCCTTCTCGCGGATCGCATGCAGCATCGCCAGATCGAGATCAGCCGTGATGATCATGTCTTGATTGAGCTCCCCTTCGGCAAGGATGCCGCGAGGTGGGAACGGGATATCGTTCGGTGTCAGCACGGCAGCTTGGCCGAAGTTCGCCCGCATGAAGTCAACCGTCGGCAGAGAGCCGACCGTACCCGTCGTCACGACATAGATCTGATCCTCGATCGTCCGCGCATGACTCGTGTATCGTACGCGATGGAAGCCATGTCGATCATCCGTGCACGACGGACAGAAGACGACATCTGCTCCCATCCCACGCACCATGCGCACGATCTCCGGGAATTCGATATCGTAGCAGGTCAGCATCGCGATCTTCCCCTTCGGTGTATCGAACACCCGCACGGACTCGCCCGGCGTGATCTTCCACTCGATAACCTCCGTCGGAGTGAGATGCAGCTTCGCTTGCTCCTCTACGCGACCGTCTGGATAGAACAGGTGTGCCGTATTATACAGCCGCCCCTCCTTGCGCACGATATGTGTGCCACCGATTAGATACATGCCTGTCTGCTCTGCAAGCGACTTGAACAGCTCCCGATAACGATCCGTATATTCGTTCAGATCTCCGATCTGAGGTGTCCCCGATGGAGACGGGATCGAGAGTAGCTGCGTCGTGAAAAATTCGGGAAATAACACAAATTCCGCTTCGAACTCCGCCGCTGTCTTCACATAATGTGTCACCTGTTCAGCGAACTGTTCGAAGCTCGAGATGGTATGAAGGTGATACTGTACTGCTGACACTCGTAGCTTCATATATGCTCATCCTCCTGCTTTCTACTTATGCTAGTTGGCAACTTCATCCCAATCGCATCCCAGCGAGAGCCTTCACAATCTCATCTTCGATCGCCCTAACGCTCGTAACGAGATAGTTGTTGATCAAGATCGAGAAGATGAGCTTCTCGCCATCCCTCGTCGTCACATAGCCTGATAATGTGGATACCGTACTCAGCGAACCAGTCTTCGCCCTCACGTTGCCTTGAGCAGCTGTCCCGATCAAGCGCCAACGCAAGGAGCCACCCTCTATCCGGTCCGCCGCCCCGGCTACTGGTAAGGAACGTTCGTACAGCGGATACCATTCCCGACTCTGTATGGTATATAGCAGCTTCGATAGCTCATCGGCAGGTATCATCGTCAGATGACTTATACCCGAACCGTCACGCAGCATGATCGTGCTAGTATCAACGCCAAGACTCGCTACTGTATCCTTGATGACTTGCAACCCCTGCTCCCAGCTTCCTTCACCATAGATTACTCTTCCCATCTCTTTGGTCAAGTGCTCTCCGTGAAGGTTATTACTCAGCTTCATGAACGGGATGATCAGCTCGCTCAGCGGAATCGACTGTTTCGAAGTGAGCAGCGTCGCATCAGCTGGTACGACACCTGTTAGCGGTTCGGGAGAGATCACGTTACTGGTGGTGATCCCTTCGGCAGATAAGGACTGGCGGAACACATCCATCGCATAGCCTGTTGGCTCCCAGACGGACATCCATTCACGGATTACCGAGCCACCTACCGGGATCGTACCTTCAACGATGATCCGGTTCGTACCATGCTCACGATCCAGCTTGATCGTGTTCGCGCCGTTGCGCGACACTGTCTGAGTTCGATTCACTACCGTGATGTAATCGGTCGCAGGAGCGAGCGTAACTTCCGCCTGTCGACCGCTGCTTGAAGCCGGCCGGACCTCAACGATCACAGACCCTGCATCGTAATCGGTGTTGGGCGATAATGTCAAGGCTGAGACTTGTGCACCGTAATAGTAGGGTTCATCTGACCAGTCCATGTCCCGTGATAGCCTGATGTCATCATACCAGCTGTCATCGCCAACTAAGTGTCCTTCGATCCGCTTAATTCCCTTCTCCTTCAGATCTTTCGCGAGCCTAGTTAGATCCTCCTGCATGAGTGTGGGGTCGCCTTTACCCTTTAAGTACAGGTTACCAGTCAGCACACCATTCACGATATCGCCATCCGACCACACCTCTGTCGTGAAGCGATAGTCCTCTCCTAGCACCTCTAGCGCAGCTGCGGCTGTCAGGAGCTTCATATTCGAAGCGGGATGCAGACGGATATCTCCCATATGGGTATACAGTAGCTCACCACTGCCGGCATGACGTATGCTTACGCCAGTAAGCGCTCCATCTAGGCGACTGTCTGTTAGTATTCCGTCCAGCATCTCAGCGATGAGGACCTTGTTCGCTTCGACAGTATGATCCTCTGTATCACCGGACATACCCGCCCCTTCCAAGTACGCCCCTTGCCCGTTCTGAGACACCGCATCCTCCACGACAGCTCGATGCCCGAGCCCGAGGAATTCGTCGCCGACGCCGATCCCGAATATCGATGCTAGCATACTGAACATGATATAGATAATCGGAGTCGATATCATATCTGCACACCTCCCACTCTTCTTGCTAGGACACCTATCTACTCAGATTGTAACGGAACACATACCTGCCGTGCAAAGGGAAACAACACCTCTCTCACTTCACTTACTTTGGTTGAGAAACATACAAAAGTATAGTATAGTGAAAACATGAACGAAGGAGGCGACACCTATGTCTAATATCACGAACCCATCCCATGCGAATATAGAGATTGGCATCACCACATTCCTCGAAGCAGATCCCGATCCGGTCACCGGTAAGACGATCACGCACGCAGAACGCATCCAGCGTGCTGTAGAGGAGATCGTGCTAGCCGATCAGGTCGGTCTTGACGTATACGGCATCGGGGAGCATCATCGCAGTGACTATGCCAGCTCAGCACCGGAGGTAATCTTAGCGGCTGCAGCCTCGAAGACGAACCATATCCGACTGACCAGTGCGGTCACAGTGTTATCTTCTGATGACCCGGTCCGGGTCTACCAGGCATTCGCGACGCTCGATGCGATCTCGAATGGACGTGCAGAGATCATGGCAGGCAGAGGCTCATTCATCGAATCATTCCCGCTGTTCGGCTATGATCTGAACGATTATCATGAGCTGTTCGACGAGAAGCTGGAGCTGTTGCTCAAGATCTGCGCAACTGAGAAGGTCTCTTGGCCAGGCGGCCACCGTCCGGCGATCGATAATCTCGGTGTCTACCCGCGAGCTGTGCAAGATCCGCTTCCGGTATGGATCGCAAGCGGCGGCACGCCAGAGTCTGTCGCACGTGCCGGAGTACTTGGATTACCACTCGCACTCGCGATCATCGGCGGATTACCAGAGCGATTCGCGCCGTTAGTCGACCTGTATAAGGGGGCAGCCCAGAAGGCCGGTCATGATCTAGCGAAGCTGCCGGTGGCGACGCACTCGCACGGCTTCATCGCAGAGACGAAGGAACGCGCAGCCGATATCTTCTTCCCGCCTCACCAGGCTCAGTTTAACAAGCTTGGACGGGAGCGCGGGTGGCCGCATTATGATCGATCTTCCTTCGAAGCCGCTTGTAGTCCGCGCGGCGCTCTATATGTCGGTGATCCAGAAGCAGTCGCAGAGAAGATCGTACTGCTCCGCAAGAATCTCGGCATCAACCGATTCATGCTGCATTGCGACTTCGGCTCCATCCCGCATGAGGATATCCTGCGATCGATCGAGCTGCTCGGCACCAAGGTCGCGCCGCTCGTCCGTCAGGAGATCGCACGACTCGGAATCTAAGCTTGTTGTAGCGCTACTACATGAACGTTATAACCACACCATACTGCGAAAGGGGCTTGCTATTCAGCAAGCCCCCTCATAATGCCCGACACACATTCGATGCCCGACACACATTCGATCAGTCGCCTATATTTCCTGTATGCACTCTTCTTCATTCGATCATGGTCAGATTCTTCCCGCTTCTCTTCGCCTTATATAACAACTCATCCGTCTGCGTGAACAACTCCGACTTACTTATCGTCCCGTCAGCTTCCTTCAGTCCGATACTAACCGTTACCGGCTTATGATCTACTTCAGGATGATGATAACGGGCGAGAGTCTTCCGTATGCTTTCCACGATCCCAAGCGTCTCTGCCATCGATTTGTTCAAGAAGATGATGACGAATTCCTCTCCCCCATAGCGAACCGCGATATCATCCGAGGTCGTCCATCCCTGTATCGTCTCGGCCACCCGCTTGATGATCAAGTCCCCTACAGCATGACCATAAGTATCGTTAATACTCTTGAAGTTGTCGATATCGATGACGGCTAGCTGCAGCTTGCTGCCCGATCCTTGTGCTCGTTCCTGCAGCAATTGATCGAGATACTCATAGAACATCTTATGATTATACAGACCCGTCAAGGCGTCTATCTTCGACAGCTTCTCCATCTTCAAGCTGTTCTTCCACAGCCTCTCGCCGATGATCGACTGGGCGACGAGCGCCGTCGTGACGAGTGCATGAACGGATACGAGCGGGATGATATGATGCATGATCTGTTCGGAGAATAGCTCCTCTTGGAATCGAACGACGAAATAGATCGTGTATAGCATATTCGCTACGCCCATCAACATCACAGGACGGTAATCGAAGTATAGCGAGAGAATGACGATGAATAGGAAGGATACCGAGAACATCTCATAGGAAGGGGTACGTCCGATCAGTTCACTAAAATGAGACAGGAGAAACCCGCATAGCGAGAAGAGCACCACGATATAGTACATGATATATCGATCATAGATCTTCTTCCATACGAGATATGTTGGAACTGCAAACAACACGATACCGATCGCCAATACGTTATATACATAGATTACACCAAACGCCACACTAAGCGAGATCATGCCGGTCAAGACGAGTCCCCAGCATACCATGAGCATCAGTTTATTACGTGTATTCAGTGAATGCAGGTCCCACGATTTCATAGAGATCCCCCTTTCCAAGGGACGGGAGAATACATAGATTCATTATAAGGGTATCTTCTATATCCATCAACAACATTCGACATGATGTCTAGCTGCTTACGGATCGCGGGACCTGCATCGAAGGAACTATATCTATACGCGAGACGAGGTTAAGATAGTTATTCGGGCCTAAGTGTACATGAAATCGCAACAATCGTTTCGTTATCTCGATCCTCTCTTCCGTACTAGAGACGCTATGCGAGGCATGGCTGCCTTGGCAGCCTGGTAGCCTTCCTCGATGATCGCAGCAGCAGATACGTACTCTCGCCAACCGAAGCGTGCCACGTCAGGCTTGATGAGTACATCTGCTTCACTCGCTGTCTCATCCGCAAGACGTTCGCCTACGAAGTGATGCGAGCGAACGATCGAGGAGATCAGACTGTAGGAGTTCTTCTTACGCGTGCGAGCACCCGCTTCCATCGTCACTTTGCCAGGGGCGGGCACCTGAACCGCGATCACGATGTCTGCCCCCTTCTCACGCGCCACACTAACAGGAAGCGGATCCACGACGACACCATCGACGAGTATGCGGTCATTCCACCGATATGGTTCGAAGATGCCCGGCACCGAGATTGAGGCGCGGACAGCCTGATACACCAGCCCTTCCTCGATCACGACCTCCTCTCCAGTCTCCAGATCGGTTGCGATCGCATAGAGCGGAGTAGGCAGATTAGGAAACTCAACATCTCCGATGATGGCACGAACCATCCGTTCGATCCGCTTGCCGCGTATGATCCCTCGGAGTGGGAATGCAAAATCAAGCTTATCCAACAGATTGTGCCGAGTATGGTGGAGCACGAGCCGAACGGCCTCCTCAATCGTTAGTCCGCTGGCGATCAGCGAGCCATATAGCGCACCGCCACTCGTTCCCGCGATCAGATCGACAGGTATACCCTCCTCGCTCAGCGCCTTCATCACTCCCACATGGGACAATCCTTGTGCCGTACCGCTGCCGAGCGCCAGTCCTACAGTTAGTCCTGCTAAAGCCCGAGCCAGTCGGTCGATATCGGGATGTGGTTGATCTGGGGCTATGGGCAATGTAATCTTGACCGGACTTCGCTGGCTATTCGGCAGATGCTCCATCACGACATCCACCGGTGCCACATAAGCGATGCGGACGACCGTCTTCACGATGTGGGATATATCCCGGTAACAATCATCTACTTCATGCCTTACTGCAGGGTGGTGGGCAAGGATATACGTCTGATCGGAGCGTGTCAGGATCGAAGCCCGCTCGTATACAGATGCAGGCTTCAGCCATACGAGGATATGTCCATATGAGGCACGAAGTCGATGCAGGATCGCAGTGATCGCGTGATCATCAAGCCTCGCAAGCAAGGATCGATCGATATGTAGGAGATGGCCTCCCGACGGTAAAGCTTGGACACTTCGCTCGAGCTCATCGATGCTTCTAAGCGATATACGCTCGACATGTGATATACCCGTGTCGCCTAACAGCAAGATGATGGCTGGATCGCCATACTGTCTCTCCAGACTAGACAAGAGACTGGCCCCGATCTCGTAGCTGTGCGACGACTCACCGAGTGAGATGATCGTCGTCACACGCGTGCCACTGCGTGACAGCTCTTCATTCGTGCGTGATACGTATCGGCTCAGTACCTTACTTAGATGAAGGGCGATCTGAGGGTTCTCCTCAAGCATACGGGTAAATTCTACATGCGATAGTCGGATCAAGCGACTCGTGGTGATCGCGCGTATCGAGGCGGACCGTGGCTCACTCGTTAAGAGTGACATCTCGCCGAAGTAATCTTGCGGGAAGAATGTGCTGAGCACTCGTTCCGTCTCCGTCTCCTCATCGATCACCGCCTCAAGCATGCCACTCTCGACAACATACAAGGCATCGCCTTGATCGCCACGGTGGAATACGTACTGCCCCGCCTCGATCTGAACGATCGAGGTCGACTTCGAAATCTGTGCGAGCGCTTCCCCATCAAGTAATTCGAATAAAGGGATACGCGATAGTAGTTCGACACTCATGAGCGGTCTTCACCATCGCTCGTCATGTCTTGTCCACGGCATAACCGCTCAGCATGCTTAGCCCCTTCGTCAAGCGCTTGTTTGATCGTCTCCCGCAGCTGCTCGGCGTCGACCGCCTGCCCATCTTCGAGGATCGTCTCGATCGGTGCTCCGAAGCAGACGACAGCTCGCGAGCCTGGTATAGGTACCAAGTGCTCATCCCATCGCTTGCGAAGCTTGATGGAACGGCTTGCAGCGGCCGATGCGGGGATGATCACGGCTTTCGTCTGCTGACCGATATAGACGATACCCGGCTTCACTTCATAAGCAGGTCCGTCCGGTCCATCTGGGGATAACAAGGCACAGTATCCCTTCCTAATCTGCTTGATCATCGTGATCGTAGCTCTCGCCCATTGCGAAGGACCCAGCGCGGCATTCACCGTCGTCACTTGCAAGCTCGTTCGGCTTCCGTAGTATTCCATGATCCGTCCATGGTCGCTATCCGGAACCATGATCGTCCCCTGGCACAGCTTCTGAATTTCTCTTGAATAAGATAAGATCGTCAAAAAGTTATGTCCATGCCATCCAGCGAATATGATCGGTCTTCCTTGACGCACACTCTCACGAACATGCTCTAGTCCATGAAGCTCTAATCTAAGTATTCTCGGTGCTAATCTCGTCGCCCAAACTAGCAGTTGCCCGTACAGAACCGTCTTCAGCTTCAGCTTACGGCGGGTCTCTGGCCTCCGTGGGGATCGCTGTTCAGGCACCGGTTGGTTACGCTCTGTAGAAGCCTCCGTCATCATACTGACACACCCCTATCATGCACGTATGCTTATCCTTATCATATATACGATGATACGCACTATATTACCATAACTTGATAGATGCGCATAGAAGAATAGACCGCTATGACATGTCGCGAATGAACGGGAATTTTCCCGTCCAGCGGGCGGTTTGGTGCGTGGATGGCGCGAATGAACGGGATTATTCCTGTCCAGCGGGCGGTTTGGTGCGTGGATGGCGCGAATGAACGGGAATTTTCCCGTCCAGCGGGCGGTTTGGTGCGTGGATGGCGCGAATGAACGGGAATTTTCCCGTCCAGCAGGCAGTTTGGTGCGTGGAAGGCGCGAATGAACGGGAATATTCCCGTCCAGCGGGCAGTTTGGCGCGTGGATGGCGCGAATGAACGGGATTATTCCCGTCCAGCGGGCGGTTTGGCGGGATTGGCCACCTTCAAGTGATGCCGAGCACCGCACTGGAAGCTTCATTCGTACCTAACGCGATCACTGGATCAGCACTGTTGATAGCGATCCGACAGCCTGCGCAGATCTTCTAAGAACCGTCTCCTAAGATTCGGTCTGCGGCGCACGGCTAGCGGGTGATAGGAGAACGTGATGGGGATGCTCTGATAGACTAACCATTCGGCCTTCGACCTATGTCTGTCCCCCTCGGCCTGCTCTGGAAACAACGTCTCTTGCACGACTTGTCCGAAGCCCATTAATAATAGAGGTTTCTTCGTTTCGATCTGAGCATGTAGATGCTGTAAGCATGACTGCCTGACGACCAGTTTATCATAAGCGCGAATCGGTCTACGCTTTAGTAGATAGGTGACATAGATCAGGTCTAGGGTTAAGCCCGCCTCCCTGATCCCTTGCTGCAAGGTTTGACGCGTGCCACAGATGAATGACTGGCCTGCACGATCTTCTCTCGCACCAGGGTTATCGAGGATCATCATGATCGGAGCCTGTGGGTTGCCCTCTCCCCACACCATACGAGTTCCTTGTTTATACAGTTCACAGCATTCACACTGTCGTGCATCTTGCGGTACGGCTTCCTCCGGCAGGATCAGTGGTGTGCAGACGTCCTCTTCGCTCATGTCCATGGCCTCCTATGACGGAATTCGTTCTACGATGCTTATGATGCGTCGAACGATGCCTTCACATGCCTTGATCTAAGGATTAGGGATAGATGCCGATGGATACTGAGCATACGTCCTCACACTATCTTATGAAGCTTTCGATAACTCGATTCGAATCCTCCGATACTCGATCCGAATCCTCTGACCGATAGCTTAACTTTATGCTAACTTAATGCTATGCGCTCCTTATACCGCGCCTCTCGTTGTTCGAGCTGCTTCCATTCTTCCAGCAAGTCTAGGACTGCGATCCATATGAATAGATATAGCGTCTCTTGAGGCACTAAGCTCCCAGGACCATGCTCATTCCGATTACCCGCTGAAGTTGACTGTATATCGTGTACTCGCTGTAGCAGCTGCTCATTCACCATTCGATAGGCATCAGCTTTATCCGCTGATTCCTCATCTAGGTTTCTCACCAGGGCAACCAACCTAAGTACCGCTTGGGATGTATCACGATCGGTGATACGAATAGTAGGTAGAGCAAACATCGTTCCTAATTGATACACAAATTGCTGCATAATCGCAAATTTCTTGAATGTAAAATGAAAGGCTCGAGCCTCCTCACGATCGAATCGATGATATCTCCATTCAGACTTCTGATACTGGCCTAGTGTCTCGATCGATTCCAGGCTGTGACGTATGGACTGAAATGCAGCTCGTGTACCGCGATGCAACGGCTGACCGTTCAAGATCTCCTGAACCCGACGCTCGAATACATCGCCGATGTCGCTTAGTAGCTTCTTCATCTTCGACTGAATATCCGTCGTGTAATCTGCGCGGAATACGAGCAGGTTAACGAGAGAGGACACGACGAGCCCGATCGTCGTCGTTCCGAGTCTAACGAGGAAAGATACCACATACTCGTCATGTACAGTTGAGATCATCGCGACACCTGTCAGCGTAGCGACCAAGATGCCCGCGTGCAATCTCAGCTTATAGCAAGTATAGATCGTTCCCAGAGCAACGAAGGTATAGCTGAGCGGACTGTCCCCGAGGAGGAACGTGAACAGCACAGAATATGCCGCACCGATCGCAGACGCTGGGAAGCGGACGAATGCCTTGCGGATCGAATCCTTCGCCGTCGGCTCGATAGTGACGATCGCTGTGATCACAGCGAACATCGCCGGCCATGAGAGCATATAGCAGACTGCTGCCGTGATGGTCACTGCGATGCCTGTCTTCAGTATTCTACCGCCTACGAACTTCTGCTGCTTCCATACCCTGAACATTCACAGCCCCGCCTTTCCCCATATGCAGTCATATTATACCGTATATGAGTACGACCGTCGCTCTCATCTATGACAAGTCTCGGGGGTGGCGCTGGCGAGGGCGGGATCAGACGGGCGGAATCTACTGCACAAATGCAGTAGATCATGACCTTCTCTGCTTAGCCGGGCGGAATCTACTGCATAAATGCAGTAGATCAGCGACTCCTCCGCATAGCCGGGTGGAATCTACTGCATAAATGCAGTAGATCAGCGACTCCTCCGCATAGCCGGGCGGAATCTACTGCACAATTGCAGTAGATCAGAGCCTCCTCCGCATAGCCGGGCGGAATCTACTGCATAAATGCAGTAGATCGGCGACTCCTCTGCCCATCCGGGCGGAATCTACTGCATAAATGCAGTAGATCGGCGACTCCTCTGCCCATCCGGGCGGAATCTACTGCATAAATGCAGTAGGTCAGAGCCTCCTCTGCCCATCCGGACGGCAGCACAGAACCATCTCCACTACTACCAACAAAAATATATGACATATGAACGAACGTTAGTACTTTACAAGTTAACGTTCGTTCATGTATAGTAAGTTTATCCAATATTACTTAACGAGGTGTTATCACATGAAAACTGAAGTTCTACACATGAACGCTGTTCCTGCTCCAACCGCATCATCCGCTTTCCCCGCAGCGCATAACGCGATCGAGACTGAGAAGCCGACTACCGGCCGGCTCGTCCTGTCCTTGCTTATGCGTACGATCTTGTTCTTCATATTCGGGCTTGCGATCGCAGCGATCCTCGCATGGACAGGGCATGACGAGCCGCTACGAGCTGCTGCGAAGTGGTGGCCGTTCCAAGCGATCCTCGCGAATATCGTCACGTTCCTAGTGCTACGCAGATGGATCCATCGCGAGGGCGGTCGTTACCGGGATATGCTCCGCATGCCTAATGGCCAGCTTCGCCGCTACCTACTAGAAGTCTTATGGTTGATTCCGGTTGGGTTTTTGTTTGGTGCAGTGCCGTTGTTTCTATCATCGTATGTCATCCTAGGCTCATTTCTCCCACCTGATACGATGTTCCAGCCATTACCGATGTGGGCAGCGATCGTCGCGTTAATCGTCTTCCCGATCTCCAATGGGTTGGTGGAAACGCCGACCTATATGGGCTACGCACTCCCACGGATACAGCGTAAGACTGGAGCTCTGTGGATCGCGATCCTGTTCAGTGGGCTCGCGCTTGCGCTGCAGCACATTCCGTTACCGATCGTACTCGATGGCCCGTATATGCTCTGGAGATTCGTTGCATTCATCCCACTCGCTATCGCCGTGGGCTTCATCTTCAGCCGGACGAAGAGATTATTACCGATTATGATCGTACATGCGATCATGGATCTGCAGATGGTCATGCAAGTATTCGCGAGTTCTCTATAACCCTCTGTGAACGAACGTTAGTTTTGACTCTGGTCGATCTAATCGATTACAATGAGAATTACCGCAATATGAGATAGAACTAGGAATGGAGGGACCAACGTGGTTGAGCTATTCCCGAGCAAAGAGCCGACGAGCACGAAGCAGAAGATCCTCGAGACGGCGATCGATCTGTTCTCTGTGAATGGGTACTCGGCAGTATCCGTCAGAGAGATCACGAAGCACGTGGGGATCAAGGAAAGCGCGATGTACAATCACTTCAAGACGAAGGATGAGATCCTCGACACCATCTTCGACCTATTCAGGAACATCCAGAAGCGGGCACTACCACCGATCGACAAGCTAGAAGCGATACTGGCCGTCCAGTCTCCGCAGGACTTTCTAGCGCAGGGGTTCGAGAACTTTCGGCGTACCGTAGAAGATCCCGTACTCGTCAAGCTGTGGCGAATCTTGAATATCGAGCAATACCGTGACGCCCGTGCGAGGCAGATCATACGACAGGAAGTCTATGTGGGGACGATCGCTTTCTTAGAAGAGGCGTTCCGCCTCATGGTCGACAAGGGACGGATCAAGCCGCTGGAGCCGCGTATGCTAGCATTCGAATACCAGTATCCGATCTTCTCGATCATGACCGAGTACCTGCTGTTGAAGATCGATGATCAAGACACGACGGACCTAGACGAACTCGTGAAGGCACATATCCAGACCTTCACCCAACAAGTCACGACTTAACCGCGAAGTGGAGAGCACTGAGCAGGGCGAATGATCTACGATCTATCATCCTCACTCAGATACGGCTCCATACCAACATCCTTACAATCCAATCCCCTTACGGCCAGCAGCAGACTACTCCTCTGCGGTTCCCGAAGGGGATGTTTCTCTCTATCGCACCGCTCTCAGCGAGCGGTGTGTCGCCTTGTGGGTGGGCTCTTCCGTGGCGGGTCGTAGATTCTATCGCATCGCTCCTAGCGAGCGGTGTGTCGCCTTGTGGGTGGGCTCTTCCGTGGCGGGTCGTAGATTCTATCGCACCGCTCTCAGCGAGCGGTGTTACGCTGCCTGACGGCGGTCGGTCGACCACAAGCAGCTATCGCAGTTATAGCAGATGCATCTTCGACTCCGCTTGATCCCACGGCACCGAGTATCCAGCCCCTCTAGCACAGAAGATCGAAGCCGAGGTGTACAGTGGATCGGCGTCCTTGCGATAGCCGATCTGCGCGATGACCTCCTGCTCGTTATGGCATCGATCATACCCGCCATAGGATAGATGGATCGTGCCCTTGCCATGCGTGAACGACGCCAGCTCGACGCTGTAGTTCATGAACGTAGCAACCGGTACACGGCCCGTAATAACCGCATGGGTATGCGTCGTGTGCGGCGGATCGAACTGCCCGCTGGCACGCTGGATATCGGACATAACCCGCCCCAGATCATCGAGCTCGACGCGAATCTTGAACTGATAGTATGGCTCGAGCAGCACGTTGTGCGCTTTCTCCAGACCCTGCCTGATCGCGCGGAATGTCGCCTCGCGAAAATCTCCGCCATGCGTATGCTCCTTATGCGCGGCGCCTGTGAGCAGCGTGATCTTCATGTCAGTGATCGGCGATCCGGTTAGTAGCCCATGATGATCTCGCTCGAAGATATGTGTCTCGATCAGATGCTGATAGCCTACACTCAGATCGTGGACGTGGCATCGGTTCTCGAACGTAATCCCGCTCCCCCGCTCCCCAGGCGCAAGCGATAGATGCACTTCTGCATAATGTCGTAGCGGTTCGAAGTGGCCATAGCCCTTAACGGCGCCATCGATCGTTTCCTTATACAGAATCTCAGGCCGTCCGAACGACACCTCGAACCCGAAGCGATCTCGTACGAGCTGCTCCAGCACCTCCAGCTGAATCAATCCCATCACATGGATGTGAATCTCCTGCAAGCTTTCCTCCCAGATGACATTCAGCGATGGATCTTCTGCATCTAGCAGGCGGAATGCCTGCAGCACATCCTTCACATGCAGCGACTCATCGAACATCACCTTCGACTTCAAGGTCGGGGTCGTCTCGTAATCCGTGCGCTCCCTCGTCACCCCGACGCCCTGCCCAACGGCTGCAGCCGTCATGCCCATGACCGCACAGAGGTCTCCGGCTGCCACTTGTTCGACGGGATCTAGACGGCTGCCATTCACGATGAAGATGCGCGTCACCTTCTCGCTGATACGCTCTTCCCCCACTGGCCCAGCCGTATACTCCACCTCATCACGAACCTTGAGCTTCCCGCTCAGCACCTTCATATACGTCAGTCGCGCACCGGCCTGATCATGCCGAACCTTATACACTCGGCCACCGAAAGGTGCACGATCATCATACTGAACATCTGCCAGCAGCTGCAGCTGCTCGAGCCATGCGGCGATCCCGATATCCTGCAGCGCAGAGCCGCTCGCACATAGGAAGAGCTGCCGCTGGCGCACTACCGAGCGCAATGCCCGAAGCCAGTACTCCGTATCATCCGTCGCGCCTTCGAGGTATCGTTCCAGCAACTCCTCGTCCCGTTCAGCTACCCGCTCGATCAGGTCCGACCCGATCTCACCCGGTGACAGAGATCCCGTCATCAGACAAGCATCCACCGTCAGATGCATCGCGATCTCCTGCATGACGCGATCGACATCCGCTCCGACTCGATCGGTCTTGTTGATGAAGATGAATGTCGGCACGCCGTGCTTCTGCAGCAGCTGCCATACCGTCTCCGTATGCCCCTGCACGCCTTCTACCGCACTGATGATCAGGACGGCATAATCCATCACCGGCATCGCCCGCTCCATCTCCGGCGACAGGTCAACGTGACCAGGCGTATCGATCAGGTAGTATGTGGCGCCTTGCACCTTCATCACCGCTTGATCCGCGAAGATCGTAATCCCTCTAGCACGTTCGAGATCGTGGCTGTCGAGATAGGCATCCTGGTGGTCCACTCTGCCTCGTGCTCGGATGCTCCTCGTATGATATAGTAGCTGTTCGGCGAACGTTGTCTTGCCTGCATCGACATGCGCGAACAGACCGATCGTGATGGCACTCATCTCTATCACCTGTCTTGGATTTATTCTATTAATTACAGTACACTAGGTATAATAGCGATGCCAAGTAACGAATATTAACATCGACACGATAACCCACTCCACTAAGGGGGATCCGAGTTCAGCATGGCCTATAAACCTTATAAGAAAGACTATGATTATTCCTATACGTTAGGCGTCTACCCGACCGTCGAGCTACTGTTGCATCGACAAGCTTCTGTCAGGCTTGTATACCTTCATACATCTGCCCTAGCGAATCAAGGTGTTCAGAAGATTATGACGATCTGTGAGCGAGCGGGTATTCCCTATGAGATGAATGATAAGATGGTCCATAAATTAAGCACGAAGGATAACTGCTACGCCGTCGGCATCTTCACGAAAGGTGAGGAGCAGCTAGCAAGTGACGCACGTCATGTCGTATTAGCGAACCCATCCGATATGGGCAATCTCGGCACGATCATCCGGACGGTGGTCGGGTTCGGCATCCGCGATATCGGCATCATCCGACCAGCAGCGGACGTCTATGACCCGAAGGTCGTCCGCGGCTCGATGGGCGCCCTGTTCAAGGTGCATATCCAACACTTCGACGACTTCGATTCCTACCGCGCTGCGTATGACCACGATATCTACACGTTCATGCTCGATGCCCAGTCAACACTTGACGATGTAGAGATCAAGAGCCAGAAGCTTGCACTCGTGTTCGGCAACGAAAGCTCCGGCTTAGGAGAAGAGTATAAGCACGTCGGGACGAGCGTCGTCATCCCGCATAGCGATGAGATCGATTCGCTCAACTTATCTGTCGCAGTCGGGATCGCTGTGTATCGGTTCACACGCCATTCTAGGTTGTAACGGATTGTATGTTATTTGATGGGATAGAAGATCAGCTTCATGGGAGGGAGGGATAATCGATGAGCATCAAGCTAACGAAGAAGGCCATCCTACAGACCTGCGGCAGCTATGCTGTGCAGAAGGGTGAACGGCTATGCCGTGCGAACAACGTGCAGATCACCAGCTTCGATAGCGAGGCGAATGAGTACACCGCTGAGGTAACGAGTGGCGACCGATACGAGGTGCAGCTATCCTTCGATCTGGAAGGCGTGCCGCATGCGCGCTGTACCTGTCCTTCCCTGCGCTCGATCGATACTTACTGCCACCATGTGGCCGCCGCCATGCTCCGTCTGCTGCAGCTACAGCACATCGAGCCACAGCTCGATAGCCTGGACACCGTTGCGGCTACGAGATCAGATGAACGACATGATCAGAGCCTGATCGCAGAGCGCATCCTCGGTCTGTTCGATGATCAGCCGGTGCGCCCGATCCATAATCGCACCCTGACGGAGACGAGAACGATCCTCGAGATGCAGTTCGTCCTCAGATTGCTCGCTATGAATCGCAGGACATCCCTCTTCGGCATCGAGCTGAAGGTCGGACTGAAGACCCGGTATATCGTACGGAGCATCGCATCGTTCCTCGATCAGCTATCGCGTGGCGAGGGCTGTCCGATCTCACCTAAGTTCAGCTATGATCCGGAGCTTCACAGTTTCTCGCTCGAGGATGAACGCGTGCTACAAGCGCTGATCGAGATGATGAAGGATCAGTCCGCCATCCAAGATCTAGGCCCGTCGCAAGCAGCTTACGCACGGACGATGGTCAACGACCGCATGCTGCTCATCCCGCCGAAGTCTTGGCAGTCGCTCCTTCCTCATCTATTACAAGTCCCACATGTATCGATCATAGATGGAAGCGTCCAGGTGGACGGCCTCTCCCTACGTGACGATCCTCTACCGCTGCGCTTCGCCTTCGAGCAAGCGCCAGATGCTGGCTGCTTCTTATATGTAAGAGGACTCGAGCAAGTGACGATGCTGGAGCCTTACCGTCTGGCTATCCATGATGGCGCCGTGCATCAGCTGGATCCCAAGGAAAGCAAGCGATTAGCGGAGCTGAAGACGATCCTCGACGATACCGGCACAGAACGCATCCCGATCCCGCGCGACCAGATCGGTTCGTTCATCGCGAAGGCCGTGCCCGGCTTGAAGAAGCTCGGCCAGGTCGAGATCGATCCCGCCATCTCTGGCCAGGTCGTGCAGAACCCGCTTCTGGCGAAGCTATACCTCGACCGGGTGAAGGACCGCTTACTCGCCGCGGTCGAGTTCCAGTATGGTGGGGTTACGATCAATCCTCTCGAGGTTGAGCGAACGCAGCTAGGAGCGAACCATATCCTCATACGTGATCTCGACAAGGAGAGACAGATCCTCGAGATCATCGAACGACAGCCCTTCACGAAGACCGAGTCCGGATATTACATGAATGACGAGGATGCAGAGTTTCACTTCTTATATACGGTACTGCCACAGCTAGAGAAGCTAGTGAAGGTATATGCGACGACCGCGATCAAGCTTCGTGTCTACCGCCTAGACGAGATGCCGAAGGTCAGCGTCCATGTATCCCGTGACAGGACCTTGAACTGGCTCGAGTTCCGTCTGAACATGGGCTGGATCCCGGAGACAGAGATTCGCGGACTCATCCAAGCCCTAGAGGAGAAACGGCCCTATTACCGTCTACCGAACGGGTCGCTACTGCCGCTAGATCATACGGAGCTGCGGGAGCTGAACGAGTTCTTAGAGGAGACTGGGCTTCATCGGGCCGAATTCACCGGAGCTTCGCTCCACGTCCCGCTCCTGCATGGCTTGCCATATGCTGATCACGAGTATTCGGGATTGAAGCTGGACCGACCGGTGCGGCAGCTGCTCGATAATCTGAAGCATCCCGATAACCTCGACTACCCGATCCCAGAGCCACTCACGCATGTGCTCAGGGATTATCAGAAGACGGGTTACCACTGGCTGAAGACGCTCGCTTACTATGGATTCGGCGGTATCCTCGCAGACGATATGGGACTTGGGAAGACGGTGCAGAGCATCGCTTTCATCGCCTCCGTCTTACCGGAGATTCGTCAGCAGCGTACGCCAGCACTCGTCATCTCACCTGGCTCGCTTATCTACAATTGGCAGAACGAGCTGCGGAAGTTCGCACCGGACATCCGCGTGCAGATCGCCGACGGCACCCCCAGAGAACGGACGGATAAGATCAAGAAGCAGGGTGAAGTAGATGTCATCATCACCTCCTACCCGCTGCTGCTGCGCGACGTGAAGCACTATGCGGGCCGGTCGTTCCATACGCTTATCCTCGATGAAGCGCAGACGTTCAAGAATCATACGACGCAGACCGCGAGGGCGGTGAAGAAGCTTCAAGCAGCTTACCGATTCGCCCTGACTGGTACGCCTATGGAGAATCGGCTCGAAGAGCTATGGTCGATCTTCCACGTCGTCTTCCCAGCACTGTTCCAAGATCTGAAGGCATTCGCGAATCTCCCTCGTCAGGAGATCGCGAGGCGCGCTCGTCCCTTCATGCTTCGCAGGTGGAAGCGCGATGTGCTGCAGGATCTGCCGGATAAAGTTGAGTCTGTTAAACTGGGCGAATTATCCTCCGAGCAGAAGAAACTGTACGCCGCCTACCTTGCGAAGCTGCAGCAGGAGACGCTCAAGCATCTAAGTGTGAACGGATACCAGAAGAGCCGTATCAAGATCTTAGCTGGGCTGACCCGCTTGCGTCAGATCTGCTGTCATCCGGCGTTATTCGTCGAAGGATACCACGGGGGATCGGCGAAGCTAGAGCAGCTGATGGAGATCGTGGAGGAATGTCTAGCGAATCGGAAGCGGATGCTGATCTTCTCCCAATTCACGGGGATGCTCAGCCTGATCGGCCGAACGTTGCATGATGCGGGGCTACGATACTTCTATCTAGACGGATCAACACCAGCACGCGAACGCGTGGAGCTATGCGATCGGTTCAACGATGGGGAGATGGACATCTTCCTCATCTCGACGAAAGCCGGCGGTACCGGCCTCAACTTGACCGGAGCAGATACCGTGATCCTGTATGATCTGTGGTGGAATCCTGCCGTTGAGCAACAGGCAGCGGATCGCGCACATCGGATCGGTCAGAAGCAGACGGTCCATGTCATCCGTCTCATCTCGCAAGGGACGATGGAGGAGAAGATGTACGAGCTCCAGCATCGCAAGAAGCAGTTGATCGATGAGGTGTTAGGAACGGGGAAGGAACCATCCGACGAGATGTCCATGCTCACCGAGCAGGAGCTGCGTGATATTCTGATGATCTAACGGTTCAGGCACACAGCTCCATGTATTAGACGGCTCGGCTTGGACGGCCACTTCTCTCTATACGGCCGTTTCAGGCTCTCGTCCACATCCGCTTCGATGCTGCCACAGCACAAGCTAACAGGGCTACGATCAGCGCTACCGTTACTCCGATCGATAGCCATAGATGATCGCTGCCATGCCCCGTAAGCAAGATCTGCGAGGCTTCTCCTGTCAGTCTTCCTGGACTCCAGGTCATCGCGTTCCCTAATAGCTGAGAGAGCAAGCTGATCAGGGCCGCGATCGCCAGCGTGCTGAATGCCGCTGCTCCAGCTGATGTCAACAAGCTGCTGAGCAAGATCGTCAAGGTCAAGATCAGGATCAACCATAGCGCGTAGAGGAGGAAGCTCTGCCAGATCGCTGCGAACGGCACCCAGTCGAACAACACACCGGTGTAGTACCACGTTCCGAGATGCGCAAGACCGAACGCCACCAACGTGACCGCCGTCATCGCCGTCCACTTCGCGATGATATAGCTCGTATGTGAGACAGGCTTCACCAGTACCATGATCGCTGCGCCCGTCTGCCGTTCCCCGGCGACGACGCCCATGAAGGAGATGACCAGCACCAGCAGTCCCAGCGTCCCATACTGTGACAGCGACTTCGCGATCGTCTCCGTAGGCGTCGGCATCGGTATCTGCTCTGCGACTTCCGCGGCTATACCACTTGCCTCTAGGATCTGTGGCATATAGTAGTTGGTCACCGGATTCATGATGCCGAGCACGAGGAACACGAGCGGGATCCATATCCAGCGGTAGTTACGTACACTCTCTAGTAGCTCTTTGCGTAATAATAGACTCCACGTTCTCATCCCTGCACCGCCTTCATGAATAGATCTTCCAGTGTCGTACGTCCTGTCTCGAAGCTCTCCAGCTCGATCTTCTGCTCAGCGAATTCTTGTAGCAGCTGCTGTCTCGCCTCCGTTAATGCCGTAACCTCCATGATGATCTGCTCCGACTCTACTCGTAGGTCTTGTACATAAGGCTTGCCTCGCAGTTCTTCGATCCACGCCGGACGAACATGCTCGACCCGTAGCCGGATCTGCGGCTTCTGATGCTGACGTCTAAGCTGCTGCAGACTGCCCTCTATGACGATCTTGCCTTGATGCATGATCGTGATGTCATCGCAGATCTCTTCTGCATCATGCAAGATATGGGTAGAGAACAACAGCGTCGTCTCTTGCTTCATCTCTTTCAGCAGCTCCATCACTTCTCGGCGACCTTGCGGGTCAAGTGCAGATACCGGTTCATCGAGGATGAGCAGCTGCGGCCGATGAACGACTGCTTGCGCTAGTCCGAGCCGTTGCTTCATCCCTCCAGAGTATCCACCGATCCTCCGCTTCGCTGCCGTCTCCAGACCGACACGTGCTAACAGCTCGCGCGCCCTGCTCGAGGCTTCCTTCCCTGTCATCCCAGCGAGCTTACCGGACAGCTCTAGGAATTCTCGACCACTCATCCAGGAGAAGAAGGCCGGGTATTGCGGCAGATACCCGATCGACGCACGGATGTCCTTCCGCTCGTGCTGTGACTCGCCCATCTGGATCGCTCCTGATGTAGGTGATAGCAGTCCCGATAGCATCTTGAGTGTCGTCGTCTTGCCCGCACCATTCGGACCGAGTAGTGCCATGCAGTGCCCTTGCTCCAGCTTGAAGCTGATGCGGTCTACGGCTGTATTCGTGCCGAACCGCTTCGTCAGTTCCTTCACACTTAAGAGATTCACGCTTCTTGTCTCCTTCCGATCACGAAGTAAGCGATCGACCCTACCAGATTACCCACGATGATGATGAATACCCACATCAGCTTCGGTCCTCGAGTTAATCCCGGCTCCCTTCTAGCTAGATCGATTAATGCGATCGCCATTAAGATCAGTTGGATGATGATGATCGGTATGACGACCGCCATATTGATATTGTCTAGATTAACATTCATGCTCATATTCCTCCTTAGTAGATGCATTCCGTGTGTTGTTCGTATTCGTTCCACACATCATTGTTATTATTATTGATAGTGATAACAATCTGGTGTAAAAAAGAAGCTCCCGACAGCTCTGTTACTTGTCGTGGGCTTCTGGGAAGTCGATGATCGATAGTAACCGTCTTCTTCGATTCCCGTCTGGTTCATTGTTCATCGCTTCTATCAAGATATCTCGAAGCTTGTACAGTAGCTCTAGATTTTCTTCTTCAGACAGATACACGGAATACTGTCGGTACGAAACCCCGTCTTTCACGAGATCTACGCCAGAGCGCTGGATATATCGTCCGTACTCCCCGATTAAGTTCGCAAGATAATTCATGAAGTAGGTCAGATGATCGTCAGGTGTAGCCTGCTCGAGATCCTCGGCTGTTACACTTGCTGCCTTGGCTGGAAGCATATATACCTTCTCTAGCGTCCCTCTGTTCGGGATCTCATCGACGATGAGCAAGACCCCTGCCTCTACCATCTTCCTGAGATGGCGATACAGCGTCGCTTGCGGCACATCACCGATGCGTTCTTGCAGCTGTTGCGCCGTCATCCGATCTCCTCTAATCAGCGATTGTATGATCCGCATACGAACCGGGTGAAGGATGATATCTGCTTTTTTCATATGGAACCTCCCCTCATCCAAGATAATTATTATCGATTATGATAATATTCATCTATTATACTTCACCTTGGATGATCGGTCAAACTCCCCCTCTCTTGTCTGCAACAACCGTGTGTTCATTTCTGCCCTTACGTTGTTATATTATCAATCTCAATAATGATAATATAACTGTTCGTGACAATAGTCAAGTCTTTTATTCATTTTCATCCACTCACGCAGACTCGATCTCGACCCCCACGCTTCGCTTGGTATAATGCTTCATCTGCTCGATGCAGCAGCTGGTGTAGCGTCTCCCCTGTAGCATGAGCTACTTCTGCCACACCGAAGCTCGAAGTTACGGTGATGCTGGTCTCTGCGATCTGAGCAGGTCGCATCGATAACTGACTACGAAGCTGCTCAGCAAGCGCGTATCCTTCGGGGGCAGACTTGCCAGGTAGTGCGATCACGAACTCCTCTCCCCCATATCGTGCGAACACGGCTTCTTCCCCCAAATATTCACGACAAACTTGTGCGACGTGCGCAAGTAACCGATCACCGACGTAGTGACCGTAGCTATCGTTAATTCTCTTGAAGTAATCGATATCGAATAGGATAATCGAGATCGTGCTTGCGTGACTCATATGATCTAGATAGGCTTCACACTGTTCGAAGAATGCTCTGCGGTTCAGTATATGTGTCAATTCATCATAGTAAGCCAGATCCTCCAGCTTATGCTGAAGCCGCTTCAGCTCTGTGATATCGATGAAGATCACTAACACCCCTGCGATTAGAATATATACAAAAGGCGCCCGAGCAACCGGACGCCTTCACTACTACGATAAGACCATATGAGATGATAACGATTAAGACGAAGCCTGTTGCTGTTGTCCCGCCTCGGCCTCCTGCTCGGGCAGCAAGCCCAGCGTAAGCGCAGTCGATTCATGAATCTCCTGTATAAGATCCGGATGTTTAAGCAACGATAACCCGTATGAAGGGATCATATCGATGATCTTCGGCTCCCACTCTGCGAGTCGCTCAGGGAAGCATCTTCTGATCACTTCCAGCATGACCGATACGGCTGTAGAAGCACCCGGAGATGCGCCAAGCAGAGCGGCGATCGAGCCGTCGGCTGAGCTGATCACTTCGGTACCGAACTGCAGGATCCCCTTGCCTGCTGACGTTTCCTTAATAATCTGCACCCGTTGTCCTGCAACAAGCAGGTCCCAATCATCGCTTTCGGCATTCGGGACGAATTCACGCAATGCTTCGATGCGCTGTTCCTTAGACAGCATGACTTGCTTGATCAGGTACGTCGTCAGCGAGAAATTCTTCACGCCCGCTGCTAACATATTAAGCAGATTATGCGGTTTGACCGACGTGATCAGGTCTAGCATCGAGCCGAACTTCAAGAACTTCGGAGAGAATCCGGCAAATGGCCCGAAAAGTAGCGATTCCTTCCCATCGATCACTCGCGTGTCGAGATGCGGTACAGACATCGGAGGGGCGCCGACTGCTGCCTTACCATATACTTTGGCGCGATGCTGTGCGACGATCTCTGGGTTATTGCATACCATGAATAACCCACTGACTGGGAACCCACCGATCCCCTTACCCTCTTGAATACCCGACTTCTGTAACAGATGCAGGCTGCCGCCACCGCCACCGATGAAGACGAACTTCGCCGCATGACGTTCGACCGTCCCTCTGCTCAGATCCCGAACCTTCAGCTCCCACAGACCGTCGCTCGCGCGCTGAATATCGTCTACATGACGGTTGTACATGATATCGACATGCTGCTCTGTCAGATGTCCGAATAACATGCGTGTCAACGCACCAAAATTGACATCCGTTCCGGATTCGATCCGTGTCGCAGCGACTGGTTCATCCGCGGCACGTTCCTTCATCATAAGGGGAATCCATGTCTTCAGCTGCTCTGGGTCTTCCGAATATTCCATTCCGTGAAACAGCGGATTCGTCGACATCGCCTCGAAGCGCTTCCTCAGGAAGGTTACATCCTGCTCCCCATGTACGAAGCTCATATGCGGCACCGGTGCGATAAAATCACGAGGATTACGGATGAGATTACGATTCACAAGATAGGACCAGAACTGTCTCGATACTTGGAATTCTTCGTTCACCTTAATCGCTTTGCTGATATCGATCGAGCCGTCCGGCTGCTCGACGGTATAGTTCAGCTCGCACAGAGCAGCATGACCTGTCCCCGCATTGTTCAACACATGGGAGCTTTCCTCCGCAACCTCTGGCCGTCTCTCTAGTACGGTAATCGTCCATTCTGGAGCCAGCTCCTTCAGCAGAGTACCCAAAGTTGCGCTCATGATCCCGCCACCGATCAAGATCACATCTGTTGTTGTTGTTCGTCTATTTGTCATCATATCCGTCCGTCCTTATATTCTAGATTTGTAATATGGGAGATGAACTCATATTACCATGCAGCATCTATCACGTACTCAGCATCAAGATACTTTCTATTATAAGATAGAACCAAGTCGATTTGAAGTCGGGAAATTGTCCATAATCGGTAACTACTTCAAACAATACGTTCTAACCGCAACACGTATGGATACTCTTCTATATATTCGACCTCATAGATGGCATCCCATATGATCTTATCAAAATCCACTTTCCTCCAGATGCGAAAGGTGATCTGACGACCTGTCTCGATATGCTGTACATAGAGTGTATAGACCTTACCTACCCGATCACCAGTACGACTTTGCTTGAAGCCTATGATGCTATCTACCACCTGGAATCTCCCTCTATCAACTTCCCCTCGCTGCACGCGTTCTGCTAGCTTCTGCGTCTGGGCTGCTCTGCGTAGAAGGACACGCGATATCCATAACAAGAGCGCCCCGATCAACAATAGCACGACGGTCTGCGCGATCTTCGCGACCCGCTCCAGCTCGTAAGCGCCGCCTTCGATCCAAGGCTCGATCATCCCCCATAGTATGAGCACCGTAAGCACTAGCATGAACAGACCAAACGTACTAAGCAAGATTCTCTTGACTCGCAGATCCTGCATCACCAGCTCGTACTGACTCATACTCTCGCCTCCATACTGTATACCTGCTAAACGTTCGACATTCAGACACATTTGTTTTATACGACATAATCCTACAAAACTCCTTGTCTATTTACAAACAACATCTTCTTAGATAGTATAGGTTTCAGGTCAAAAATATCGAATAATGTACGAACAGAGGAGGCCATTATGACTACTGATCATCCGAACCAGTCAAACCAAGACTCGTCAGACATGATTCCGCAAGTTCAAGGTCATGCTTCAGCACAAACAGGTGAACCCACATCGAAGGAACCTGTGAGTCGACTGCTGAAGCATCGCTTAGCGAAGCCCATCGCGATCGGCGGTGTAGCGCTCATCATCCTGATCCTCGTATTCACCTTGATGCCCGGCGGTGGAAACGGCAAAGGGAACATCGTCAATCGAACCAGTGCTGTACTAACATATTCCGTAGATGATGTGGGCACTGTATTGCTCCAAGGGAACAAGCACGAGCTGGAGGATGAAACGGAGACCATCATGCTCAGTCTGAATCAATCTGCGGCTGCTGCACTAACTGACTTCGACTATTCGGAGGGCGGTGTGCTCTGGCACTTGAGCGGTAAGAACAAGGTCAAGGTCGCTGAGGAGGTTATGAACTTCTATATCTCCGATAACGGCAAGACGATCGCTTACATAACGGATTATGATGAAGATTACGAGTCGGGCACACTCTATCTGTTCGACGGAAAAAAGAGTGAAATCGTTGACCGTGACGTATATAATCATATCTTCAACGTATCCCCTGACGGCAAGTCGGTCTTCTATCTGAAGGATGTTGATCTAGACTCCGACTATCCGGAGATGTCTACCTATGTGAAGGTCGGTAAGAAGAAGCCTGAGAGATTAGGTGATAATCTCGTCCCGCTCGCGCTCGCGAACGGTGGCAAGTATCTCTACTACGCGGAGATCGACGAAGACGATGGCGATATCGCGGATATCTACGTGAAGAAGGGCAAGACGGAGACTAGGCTGAGATCCAACGTACCGATGGACTACTTCAGCGCGATGTTCAACTCGGATTACTCTCAAGTCATCTTAAGAGATGACGGCAGGTCATACCTCAGCATCGATGGCGGTGAGAGCACAGCGATCGGTCGGGCGAACCTCTATGCGCCAGCACAGAATATCGCTTCCCGGAATTGGTTCGAGCAGACGTTCTCGGTGTACGCCGTGAAGGACCTAACGCAGACGGTCTTCTATAGTGATGACGGTGATATCGTGAAGATTACCCGTGCCGGCGATAGTGAGAAGGTCGCTAGAGGTGTAGGATCAGCGCTCTTGACGGATGATCTGAAGGCGATCGTCTATGTGGATAGTCGCGATCGTATCGTCCGCAAATCGTTGAAGGACCCTAACGCCGAGGAGCAGATCCTAGCCAGTGAAGCGCGCCGTTTCACGATGTCGCCAGATGCCAAGCTCGTCTATTACATCGACGATTATGATGATCTGTTCGTCGTGAAGGGCAATGCTCAGCCAGAACGCCTCGCGAGCGATGTCGAATGGTCTTCACTAAGCATGGCATACGACAATAAGCACGTTCTGTTCTTGACTGACTATCGGAACGAAGAAGGGACGCTCCATATCTCGAAGAACGGCGGTAAGCCGAGTAAGCTCGATGAGGATGTATACAACATCGTGATCACACCAGAAGGCTTATACTACGCCAAGGATTATAGCGGAGGCTACTTCGATCTGTACTATAGCAAGAATCTCAGCAAATCGGAAAAGCTCGATCAAGATGTCGAAAGCATGCGCCTCCTGATGAGCCAGTATACGTATCCGATCGGTGGATCATACGACTACGGCTATTAAGAGATAATGACTGCAAGAGGGTTCGAGATAATCTAACGACAAGGACGGCTCCTTCCACCTCGGAGGGGGCCGTCTATTCGTCCCTCGTCTTCGGAATCCCCGAAGACGTATATGTTCAATAGCCTAACAAATGGAGGGGTCGACATGAACGTATGGCTACAGATCATCATAGGCTTCGCTCCCTTCGTGGTGTTGTCTGTGATCGTCATGATCATGCGAAGCTACTATACGGTAAGGACGTTCATCAGCCTAGCTGCAAGTCTCCTGCTAGTCGTTCTAAGCTCGTATATGTTGTTCACCTCGTCGTCCTCAGACGGTCGTCGAGAAGCCTTAAGCGAGCAAGGTGACTGGTATATGCTCGGCGTATACATGCTCGAAGGCGATCTACGTTCTGCAGAATCGCTCTTGGATGACCTGTATGACCAAGGAATCTACGATGAGCGCTATACACTCTATGCCGCTAGACTAGAGCTGTTAAGCGGACGGCTCGAGCAAGCGGAGGCTCTATACTCCGCTAGCCAGCAAACCTATCAGAAGCTGAGGAACGATGAGTTCCCGGCGGACGAGCTCGCGTTATTCCCTGCTGCAAGTACAGGAACAGAAGCAGAAGCTAACGAGCATCCCGCGGCACATACGATAAGAGATGACGCGTTATATCGCTATCTGGAGATGGAAGGCAAGAGCCCTGCTGACTATGGGGTGGCTAGGCTGGACCTATCGGATCATACGGCACTGCTAGATGGAGTCCGCCGTGGAGAGGAAGACTCTACGCTCGAGCGAGGCAAGACAGCTGGGGCACTGGCTAGACAGCAGGCACTCGTCCAAGAACAGATCGCCCGTGAGCTACGGTCCATGCGAGAGGCAGACCCCCTACTAGACGAGCTAGATTCGTATGTGAATCTCATCCTGGAGACGAATGAGATGTTCGAAGCTTATACACGCGAGCAGGAGATCGACAGACGCGAGCTTCGAAAGATCATCCGCCGCTTCGAAGAGATCACGGCAGAGGACACCCTTGCGTTGCAGAACGAAGCTCTAAGACTTGCTCGTATGAAGGCGCTGCTCATGGACGGCAAGCTACGGGAGATCCCAGAGTTCACTGGGGCCGACCCTGATCTGAATGAGCTGGTCGTCTTGTCCGAGCTATACATAAACGGATTAGCGAATCGCTCCGACTATGACACACTCGTCGCTGATACGAGCCGTGATGTCTACGATCGCGTCATCTCGCAAGCCGAGAAAGTGTACAACGAGCAATATCAGAACGAATCTCGGCGCACTCGCAATCAGGTGAAGGAGCAGCTCGATACACTGCGTGACGAAGCCCGTCACTTGCCGCTAGCGGAGATTCGAAATCGGATTACCGACCAGATGGATGCGGGCCGTAATCGCGATCGGAGTAAGACCTATCTGCAGCTGTCCAAGATCGAGAACTTCCTCGGCAACGACACGCGGTCCGATGCTGCGATGAATCAAGCCTTAACGTCAGCTATGGACAGTGCGGATGCACAGTATGCGGAGCCGATGCGGAAGATCATGCAGGTCATCCAGAATACAGCGGACAGTGAAGATATCAAGAACGTACCCGCATACGTAGAGTCCGCCGTCAACCGCTCGCTCCCTCTGCCCCTACATGCTCCATCGATATCGACGGAGACAGACGGTGATGAACTAGCGGAGGATGAACACTCTTTTGATCAATATTTCACCGAATATGTTGGCAAGAAACGTGCTGAACTGACGATCGGGATGATCGATACGTCACAATTCCCATATGTCGAAGCACGGGTTCAGTTAAGCCATGATCTCGACACGAAGGATATCACCAGTCTGTTAGAGGTATACGATCAAGGGATCAAGATCGAGGACTTCACATTCGAGAAGCTGGACTTCGACTCTTCCCGTATCATGCTGCTGACGGATAACTCTGGCAGTATGAGTGGATCGATCCATGATCTACAGCTCGCCGTCCAACAGTTCATCTCGGGTATGGACGACGACGAGACGGTATCGATCGTCACGTTCGATGATACGATCCGGCTGAATAGCGGTTTCACCAGCGATACGGAAGAACTCCTCGCCATGACGGACAAGCTAGGGGCGCATGGTGGAACAGCGGTCTATAACTCCTTGCTCTATGGCATGGATCAATTCTCAGACGACATCGATAGCAACGATGTGATCGTCCTCATGACGGATGGGCTAGACGGATATTCCGCTTCGGAGGAGACGATCCGCCTGACGGTCGGTGCGAGGAGCTTACAGCAAGGGATCTCGGTCTACACGATCGGTCTCGGCCAAGAGGTAGACACTGCTTATCTGGAGAACATCGCCCTTCATGGCAACGGCTCCTTCATCTACGCAAGCGATGCAGCCAACTTGCGAGCATTCTATGACTTCATCCATGAGCAATCATCTAATCAATATGTCCTGCGTTACACGGCAAGTAATACGATCGATCCGAACCGCGAGCTGACGATTCGAATCCCACAGACGAATAGTCAGGATACGAAGTCATACCAGCTATATGATGATGCAGCATCGCCAGAGGAGGATGACTCGCTCGTGCATGACAGCAAGATCGGGTTGTTCGGACTTGATAAGAAGCTGGTGTATCGCGGTAACGGTAGCGCGACAGAAGTCGTGCTTCGAGGGGAAGGCTTCGATCAGCTGTCGAGCTTCTCCGTGACCTTCGCCGGACCTGCACATCATACGATCGACGATGCAGAGGTCATCGATGATGGACAGATCAAGCTACGCCTCCCAGATAGCATGGTGATCGGGATATACGATCTTGTGCTGTTAGCCGACGGTAAGCGTTATGTGCTGCCAGAGGAATTCGAGCTAGCGATCCCGGGCCGCAGACAGACGATCCCGTTCGGTCCATATACGCTTAGTGCGAATGAGGTCATCGAAGAGGGGGACGACATCCTTCGTCTGAAAGGGAGGGTTCGTCTGAATGATTATATTCAATTCCGGGGAGATGTGTTGCTGGAGGGTAATCCGGAGCAGGATATTCAGATCTCACTAACGGATCTGTACGGTTCCTCGATCACGTTCGATCCGAAGAGTAGCATGGGCCTCAGCTGGGCGATGGCGAGGATGGGGATTAATCTCGACTTCTCCTCCTTCGGCACATTCGATCTGTACATCGACGAAGCCCATATGGATGATTATGACTCCTATTCAGTAGATCGGATCGGCTCGAGAGACAAGCATGTGAAGCTATGGGGACTCGCCTTAGATAATAGCTCTCTATACATCTATCCCGATAGCATCAAGATCGACTTCGCTCGGATTAAGCTGCAGGTTCCCTTCCAAGAGGCGCTGATGAAATATGCGGGAGAGAGTCCGTTCATGCTCGATCACCAATCGACGGCTCAGATCACACCGAACAATATCGCGCTGATCTCTTCCTTGAAGATGGAACGTGAAGATGGACTGAAGGCGTTCAGCGTAGGGAAGCTCCCCGTCGACCTGAAAAGCTTCGAAGTGTCGATCGATACGCTGAGGCATGATTACGAGGTCGATGCACGAATCGGCATCGAAACCCTACCAGTCGTCGAGAGCTTCGGTCTTAAGCTCGGTGTCAAGAGCGGCAAGTTCGACACCATCATGGTGTTCGCCGACATCCCTGTTCCGGTAGCGAAAGCACCTGTACCGATCTCACTTAGCAACTTCGGTCTGGGTGTACAAGAGATGAGCAAGGTACCGCAAGGGTCGGGCTTCAAGGAGACGTTGCTGCAATCTTACCTAACTGGGCAGCTGAATGTAGAAGCAGGTAATATCGGAGATCACCTGCCATTCCTGAAGAAGCTGCTCCCAGACGTGCCACTGCTCGCTGTCAGCGACGCTACCATCAAGGCGAGAGTCCGAGACTTCTCTCTGCTGTTCAATGCTGATATCGACTTGTTCGGCGAGATTACGCTAGCTTCACTGGATATCCGAGTCGGTCATTTCGATTATTCGAACTACCTGCTGAATATTCCAGAACAAGATGTGACGGGGCTCTATATCGAAACGAGTCGAAACATCAACTTCGACACCGATAAAGTGATGTTCGACTACACTGGGGCAACGTCCTTGACGTTCAACAATGCCGCGTCTGGTCTATGGGGTAACGGCTCTATCAACTACGAGGTCGACTGGTTCGTCATTCGTACAGAGCAGCACTATATCGGTAATGTGTGGGTTGGGGCTCACTCTCCTAACGGTAAGCCGCAATTCACGATCTTAATCAAAGGAACAGACCTGAAGAACAACGATGAAAAAGGTGGCCGACTCGTCTTCAAAAACGGTAGCATCGTGCCATCCATGACACTCTATTGATGGCACGGTACCGAATAGAAGGGGGAACTGTATATGATGCGTAGAGCATCGATGTTGCTAGTCACCATATGTCTGATGATCGTATCTATCGCCACCATCCCTTCCGCCGCGATCGCTCAGGTCGTCGAGAGCGACCTGTTCACCTTGGACGAACCGACGAGCATCGTCTTCAGCATCGAATGGGAGGGAGAAGAGCCAGTATTCACCCTGACCGCACCGGATGGAAGGACGATCGATGCGACAGCGACGGATGAGGATATCGCGATCGTCCGCTTCGAACGTGCCTATATGATCTTGGTGCGCGATGCGATGGCCGGCTCATGGCGCCTGACCTATGACAAGGGAGCGAATGAATCGATCACGGTCATGGTCGATGAATATATGGAAGGATTCTGGATTACGGAGTATGAGGTCGGCGCACCCGCCGAAGGGGCTCTGCCCGTATCGTTCCTGGTCGAGCATGACGAGAACCTCTCGTATTCCTACACATTATCGCTAGCGCTTCAAGAAGGCGGAGCTGACCGAGCGCTCTATTCGGGAACGGCGAAGACGAATGAACCGATAGAGCTTGACCTGTCGCTAGACGATGTGAATAGCCATGAACACTATGTGTTGAAGCTGTATGTCGCCTATGAACATGAAGGTGCCGAATACTTCGATCTGGCATACAGTGAACCCTTCACTTATGCGAACGAGTCGTCGATGGAAGCGATGCGTGATATCGATCTGTATGCAGATATTCAGAGCGAGACACTGACGATCGAGTGGGGTTCGTATCTCCCATATGGTGCGAATGATGTACTGATCACCGTCACAGAGGCCGGGATGGAGGAGCCAAGCTTCCTCCAATCGTTCCAGCGAGACCAGACGTTCGTCAGCATCCCTTATTCGCCGGAGGCTGACTGGACCCGTGTTGAGGCTAGATGGCGGGGTCGAGATGGGCTGTTATCCGATCCGCTCGTGAAGATGATCGAGCCGGACACAGGCTTCCAGCTCACGCTAGGCTTACCTAACGAGGATGAAGTGAATCCGATCGTCACGAGCGCTCGTCAGCTGTCGTTCGAATATGCACGTGCAGTTGATCAACAGGTGCTGATCACGATCGATGACGTGTCCGAGCAGATCACGCTGCAGGGAGATGGCGAACGATGGGTCGATCTGCAGGAAGGATACCATACCATCTCTATATCCTATACGGATGAAGATGGTGTTCAGTGGACGCATGAGCGGGAGCTATATGTCGACGTCGTACCGCCGATGCTAGAGGTATACGTGCCATTCGACGGCATCACGACTGAGATGGACAGCTTCATCATCACGGGTGAGACCGATCCGAATGCTATCCTGCTCGTGAATGGGGCTGCGGTTGAGCTGTCTCAGGGAGGACGATTCACCGCAGAGATCCCCCTGGAGAAAGGGGATAATCGCATCACGATCACGTCTTCAGATCCAGCTGGTAACGAGAGCTCCATGCAAGGAGTGATCAGACGAGGAGGAGCTTCGACTGGTTCCGCAGGATCATCCGAAGCATCCGGAGGCGATACCGGTACATCGAGTCGTGTGGATGCTGGCGAGAGCGAGGAGTGGACAGCGTACTTACCACTTATCGTGACGCTGATGATATCGGCGGCGTTGTCGCTGTGGGTGCTGTTGCAGTGGAGACATAGACAACGCATGGACGTACAACAAGCGCGGGAAGAGGTGCTCTGATGGACAGGTTGAGAAGATATGCTCGTATGGCCCTGCTGATCACAGCTCCGATCGCAGTACTCCTGCTCGGGGGAGCTGCCGCTCTCTATCTATACGGGCGGCAGTACCGAGAGGCGATCGATGCTCGATCGTTCATCGAACTCGCGATCCGTTCCGTAGAGGAAGCGCACCGTCTCATCGTAGCAGCCGAACAGACGACGGCTTGGGGACGCGGATTGCTCATCGCGGGCATCATCATGGCTGTGATCGCGATCTTATGCTTCCTCATCACGCGGATCAAGCGTAAGCCGATGACCGTACCGATCGGCACACATACAGTCGCCGCTACTGATGCCCTAGCTCAGGATACTTCCCCAGCTACAGTCGAATCGGAAGCGTGATCGGGCCTGGTAGTTGATAGCCTGCCGCATCCTTCAGACGGAAGATGATGAGCGTGCCTGTTAGGTTGGGAAGAAGCTTGTCATCGTCGAGCGTTAGTTGGACCTGCATACCATCAGGCGACCAGACAGTCTCCCACCGATCGGATACATCGAGGCCGAATCCATATTCCCGTGTATCTAACGGTTGGTCGAAGCGAATGGTGATGGCGACTGTGCCAGCTTCACGTCGCGCCTCGGTATGCACGAGCTTCGTATCGAATGCCGTCTTCACAGGCGAGGGTGCGAGCGGTCGTGTGACAACCCCCCCTCCCTGCAAGATATCCTTCTCGGACTTCGTGTCCGGGATGACGGGCCACTGATCTCCAGCTGGCCCGTTCTGATATCGCTCTACCGGCCAACTGATCGGCTGGGTGAATGCTTCTGCACCTTCCTTACCTCCGTCTGCCGCCGATGCGCGGATATCCCCCCAGCTAATCTCGAACGTATATCCCGGTATCGTGACGAACCTCAAGTTCTTGATATGAAACGTCTGCTGCTCGTTCCAGCCATTAGCGGCGATCCTCGCGAATAACGAATCGCGGAAGAGGATGCCGTATTCGAGCATACTGATCTCCTCACGCACTGCGCGTGCTGACGACAGGTTGATCGCCGTCCGCTCGCCACCGATATATACTTCTGGTGGGCGCTGCTCATCGACCGCTAGTCGACTCGCGAAGCCGATCAGTCGGGTGTCTCCGCCTCCGTCTCCTTTGGCAGGAGCGTGGCGCAGTGCATCTGATAGACTGATAGCCGTAAGATATACACTTCTCTCTTGCTTGTGAGAGCCTGCCGTCCGCAGCTCATAGCGCCCGTGCACCGTCTGTGCCGCGGTAAGCTGGAAGGTGAATCGCCCAGCATCCTGCTTCTCAGGACAGACCACTACTCCATCCGGCAGCACCAGCTGCACTTCAGGTGCATCGGAGACCGCCTCGATCGAGATCGGATGGCCGATGAGGAAGCTTTCTTGCTCCGTCCATAACGTGTACTTATCAGGACGCGACCAAGGCAAGTAGGCACTGCTCGTATCGAACGGATAGGAGTTTAGTTCGCTGATGCCCCTGTAGTCCCGTGCTAGGTAGGACATGCTGCCAAGCGTTCCATCCCCGTCCGGGAACAGATCTCGCACATGCAGCAGCTTATCGTCCGACTGCCTGAACTCCCGATCCATGATCGCGATGATGAAGGCCAGATCACGGTTGTAGAGCACATGGTTGCTCTCGCGGAAGCGGACCGCGATGTTCGTCTTCTCGATCTCATCCTGTCCGATATAGGCATATACTTCTGCCGCTGCTTGGACCGATGCGACGGCGCCTTCGTTGCCTAGCCAGTGCGTATCGAGTCCTCCCGTAGCGAAGAACGGCCGTGGCGCGATGAGCGAGATGATATGACACGCGTCGAATGGCAGCTGAGCATCCCGGTTCACGAACTCCGCCGCTTGCTCCGGGAACCAGCTCGTGCCGCCACCGTAGGAGTCTGTCGGAATCTCACACCTGCCATGTACGCGGTCCGCCTTCGGATACGCATGGTAGCCGAAGATCTTGCCCTCGACCTTGTAGCGATAGCTCTGAATACCCGATCCGCCCGGCTCACTAGGGATGGCGATCTTGATACGCTCATCGAAGGCTGCTGCGAACATCGCGGCCTTGCCATAGCGTGAATGCCCGGTTATGACCGTCTTCGTCGGATCTATGCCGAGCAGCTCGCCCCAGGTCTCGGTATGATCTAGCGCCGGTTGCTCCAGCGCGCTGATGATCTGACTCGCGCCCCAGCTCCAAGCCATCAGAGCGCCTGAAGCATACTCATACACGTCCTTATCGTAAGGATACAGCCTCGTATACACGCCATCGCGATCGATCCCATCTGCCGCATATGTATCATCAGGATAGATATCTGTGGCTGTGAATTTGATACAAGCATAGCCTTGCTCATTCAGCGCATTCATCTGGCTGCCGGAGATCGTGCCGCCGATATCGATGATCGCTGGCACCTGAGGCTGTCGGAAGCCCCACGCCCCTACGATCTGTCGCACAGACGGGGTGCGAAGCTGGATCGAGAAGCTTGCTTGCCGGCCGTTCCCCCGGTTCTGTATCGTCACGACATGCTCCAGCATCCTCCGCTCTGGCGGCGACTCTAAGAGCCCGGTATAGTCCCTCAGAGCTGCATACCTTATACCCGACTGCTGCTCATACGGGATGTAGTAGCCTGCGTTCCATGCCTCGATCGCGAGCTTCTCCGCTTCTCTCGCGTCAGCGGCCGGCCCGAAGCGTGCGATTACCTCTCCTACCGTCGGTGAGCCGAAGAAGTGTGCTGCTGGTATCAGCTGATGAATCTCGACCTGCTCTTGCCTCAATCTCTCTACTATTCGATCGAACTCCTGTCTCACATCGACCTGAACCCCATAAGCATAGGGTGGAAAATGAAAGCCCACACGCACCGTATGAGGATGCTCCGACACGTACGAATGACCGACGACATCCGAAGGATGTGTCGGCCATCTGTAACCGAGCCAATAATGCTGAACCAGCCGCTTTATCTCCTCCCTACGTGCCTCCCACTCCTTCCGACTCGAGACGATACCGTCCCCATCGGGATCGTTCGCAGGATCGAAGAACTCGAATGGATTAGGGATCGTATGGATAGCTGGCAGCTGGTCTGCTGTTGGATAAGATGATTCCCGATGCTTCATATCAACACTCCGTTCGCATAGTGATGTTCGTTACCAACATTGTATGCCACGATCATCACCTGATCAATCCGTATGAACGAATCACGGTATGCGAACGATCTCGAACTTACCTATGCCATACCCAGTTCTCTACCTCTGGAATATCGCAGCCTTCCTCACGAATATACCGATGATGCTTCGCGATCACCGCATCCATCTCTTCCACGATCGCGCTGTACTTGGCAGCCTCAGGCAAGCTCTGGACGGCCTCCTTCACTAGGTCGAAACGGTCCATCTGGTTCACCACACGCATATCGAACGGCGTCGTGATATCCCCATTCTCTCGATACCCATGGACGTGCAGGTTGCGATTAGGTCGGTCGAAGAATAGATCCCGGATCAAGCTCTCATATCCGTGGAATGCGAAAACGACTGGCTTATCAATTGTAAAATATTTCACAAACTCTTCGTCACTTAACCCTCTCGCATCGTGCTTCTGACTTCTCAGACGTAACAGATCGACCACATTCACATAGCGTATCTTCAGCTCTGGCAGCTTCTCACGCAGGATCGAGATCGCAGCTAAGCTCTCCAGAGTAGGCTCACTGCCCGCCGATGCGAAGACAACGTCCGGCTCTTGCCCTTCATCTGTACTTGCCCAGTCGATCGTCTTAAGGCCTGTATCCACTAGCTCCTGTGCCTCTTCCGTCGTAAACCATTGTGGTCGAGGATGCTTCGAGGCGACGATGAGATTAATCTTCTGACGATCGTTCAGGATCTTATCGAACACCGCTAGCAGAGTATTCGCGTCTGCCGGCAAGTATTCCCGTATGAACTCCGGCTTCTTATCAGCGAGATGACCGAGCAGCCCAGGATCCTGATGGGTATATCCGTTATGGTCTTGCTGGAATACCGTCGATGTCGCTACGACGTTGAGTGATGGGATCTCCTGGCGCCAGCCTTGATCCGTCGCCTTGCGAAGCCACTTGAAGTGCTGCGTGATCATCGAATCGACGACTCTTAAAAACGCTTCATAGCTATGGAAGAAGCCGTGGCGGCCTGTCAGTACGTACCCTTCCAGCATACCTTCCGCCTGATGCTCGGACAGCTGCGAATCGATCACTCGACCATAAGGCGCCATGAACTCGTCGTTCGGCTCGATGATCGTGTCCATCCATTGACGCTTCGTCACCTCGAACACCGGTCCCATCCGATTCGACATCGTCTCATCCGGGCCGAAGATTCGGAAGTTACGGTTATGTTCATTCATCGCGACTACGTCGCGGATATACTTGCCTAATACCGTCATGTCTTGCGCGACGATCTTGCCACGATCGGAGTTGTTAAGTGCATACTTGCGATAGTCGGGAAGTAGCAGAGGTCGTACCAGTTTACCCGCATCTGTGATCGGGTTCATGCCCATGCGTCGCTCTCCCTTAGGCACGATCTCTGCGATATCTGGTTTTAACCGCCCTGTCTTATCGTCGAACAGCTCCTGCGGCCGATAACTATTCATCCACTCGAGTAAAGCTTCTGCATATTCCATATGCTGTTGATCTACTGGAATCGGCACTTGGTGCGCGCGGAACGAGTTCGTATTCGGTACACCGCCCCACTCTTTCGGACCGGTCCATCCTTTCGGAGTACGCAGGACGAGCATCGGCCATCTCGGACGTGTTTCTTTGCCATATTCGCGCGCTTCCAACTGGATATCATGGATGGTCTCGATGATCGTGTCGAGGACATCCGACATCGCACGATGCATATAAGCAGGATCGTCACCCTCTACGAAGAACGGCTCCCATCCCATCCCTTTGAAGTAGCGAGTCATCTCCTCTCTCGTCATGCGTGATAAGATCGTCGGATTACTGATCTTGAACCCATTCAGGTGAAGGATCGGCAGCACTGCGCCGTCCGTCACGGGATTGATGAACCGATTAGAGAACCACGATGCTGCTAGCGGTCCCGTCTCCGCTTCGCCGTCCCCGATTACAGCTGCCGCGATCACATCGGGATTATCCAAGATGGCACCTACACCGTGTGATAGCGAATATCCCAGCTCTCCGCCTTCATGGATCGAGCCCGGTGTCTCTGGAGCAGCATGGGAAGCTACGCCTCCCGGGAAGGAAAACTGCTTGAACAGCTTCTTCATCCCTTCGATATCTTGGGTAATCTCTGGATATATCTCGGTATAGCTGCCATCCAGGTAGGAGTTGGACACCATGACTTGCCCACCATGACCAGGTCCCTCGATGTAGAACATATTCAGATCATATTTGTTTATAATGCGATTGAGGTGCGCATAGATGAAGTTCTGGCCAGGGATCGTCCCCCAGTGACCGATCGGCTTGATCTTCACATCAGCCGGTTGAAGTGGCCGTGTTAACAACGGGTTATCCTTCAGATATAGCTGCCCGACTGAGATGTAATTGCAAGCCCGCCAATACGCATCAAGCTTATCCAAGTACATCGGAGATGAATATACACTATCCACAGGTAATACTGCCATCTCACTCACTCCTTATCTTTTTTGAGACGAATGTTCTCTTACACCATCATCATATTCCGCCTCATCAGAAATACCAACCACAAAAATCAATAGTACGTATCAATATTGTGAATTTTTGAACATACTTTCGCACAAGGAGATTGGGATAGCGCTTACTTGGTCTTATTTCACTATCTGGATGGCACAGAGATGAACGTGTTGAACTTAAAATATTTGTAGTGAAATCGCATATGGGAATACTCGAATGGGGTGCCGTTATCTAGAAAGAATATTCCCTCCATAATGTTTACCGGTTCATGCGTGTGTAGGTGCAAGAGTCGCTGATCATCCGCATTCGATGGCTCTGCGAAGATCGACATGAAAGACTTGGTGACCGCCAGATTACGGGATGTCTCCAAGTAATGAAAGATGGAGCCTTCGATGATCGACTCGTTCAGATCTTGCACGATCTTAATCGGGATATAGCCTGTCTCGATCATAAACGGATCATCATCGAATAAGCGCAAGCGTACGATCTTATAGACGAATTCATATGACTGCAAGAACAACTCTTGCTTGAGTTCATCCGTTGGCGGGACTACCTCAAAGCTGAGCACTTTCACTCTCGGTTTCTTGCCATTCATCTGAAAATTATCCGTAACGCCTAGATTCGATCCCTCATAGCTGAAGATCGACTCATTCTTAATGTATAGCGGATTAATATACGTCCCAGACCCGCGCTTCTTGAAGATGATCCCCGACTCCTCCATCTTCATCAACGCCCGCTTCACCGAACTCACACTGACCTCATAAGCACTTGCAAGGCTACGTTCATCGGGCAGCTTCAGATCGTGATAGTATCCGGCCAGGATCTTCCTCTTCAGATCGTCCATAATCATCTTGTACACTAACTGCGACATGGATGTGGTCCCTTCCTTTCATATGTACAGCTGATGAATCTCGAATTGTTTCGGCATGTTGGCTATCCAACGTTCATCGCCCTCCCTGTGAGCTTCATGAACTACTAGTTCTCCCTGTAAGTCGGGTTCTCCTGCACTCCACTAACGTGAACTTGCTCTTGATGCTGTCTAACATTCTGAGCCCGATCCATTATTTTTCCGAAATCCCTCTTTCCTTTTCCTTTTAATTCATGTATAGTACATTACAGCAGTAATGCACTATGTCACAGACTGATCTAGGAGGCGCTGCGGTGTTACTCGATTCTGATGCGACGAGACCGATCTACGTCCAGATAGCACAGTGGCTGGAGAACGAGATCCTAGCCGGCAACATCCAACCGCACGAGCGGATCTATTCCCAATATCAGCTCGCAGATATGTTCAACATCAACCCCGCAACAGCCGCCAAAGGTCTGAATCTGCTCTCCGACGAAGAGCTGGTGTACAAGAAGCGTGGCCTTGGTATGTTCGTCGCAGCACATGCCAAAGAACACATCCTCAGCAAACGTAAGAATCAGACGTTACAGCAGCTCATCCGCGATCTCGTTAGGGAAGCTTCTAATCTGGATGTCGATGAGAGTGAGCTAATGCAGATGGTTAGTCAGGCGATACAAGAAAGAAAGGATGGTGCCGTATGAATGTAATCGAATGCCGACAGCTATCGAAAGTATATGTGCGCAAGCAAGCATTAAGCGATCTGTCTTTCTCGATAAGAGAACATACGATAACAGGGCTGATCGGAAGAAACGGAGCCGGGAAGACAACTTTACTGAAGCTAATAGCCGGATTCTATAGACCTACCTCGGGTGAAGTGTCCGTCTTCTCAGAGCGACCGTTCAACAGTCTGAAGGTATCCCAGAACATGATATATGTCGATGATCAGATGGCGTTACCCACTACGATGAATCTGCAGGAGATCCTCACGATGACAGGTAGGTTCTATCCCTTCTTTGATCGCGGTCTAGCGGATCGTCTGCTCGACTACTTCTCGATCCATGTGCGTGCGCATCATCAAGATCTGTCGAAAGGCCTGCGCAGCACATTCAACATGATCCTCGGCCTCGCTGCGCGCTGTCCACTAACGATCCTGGATGAGCCGACGACGGGTATGGATGTTGCGGTGCGCAAGGATTTCTATCGCGCGCTGCTGAAGGAATATCTCGCCCACCCTAGGACGATCATCATCTCGAGTCACCTACTGCAAGAGCTTGACCATATGCTGGAGGATGTGGTGCTGATCGATCAAGGCAAGCTCCGACTTCACCTGCCGATCGATGAGCTGAAGCAATACGCGGTAGGTATCGTGGGTCATCCGGAACAGCTCGAGCCTCTCTTAGCAGGAAGAGAAGTCTTCCATCAGGACCTCGTGAGCACGAGTCGTTCGCTCGTGATCGTACGTAACGACGGGTATATCCATGAAGCTGCTGTTCGCCATGGCCTGGAGATCGTACCGATATCTGCTGAGGATATATGTGTGTATATGACGAAACAGACGAAAGGAAGGATCGATGATGTATTTATCCGCAGCGAATAGTTGGGCGATCACGAGGAAGCTGTACGTCTATAAGCTTCATGCACTGATCGGAACCTTCACGTCTCTCGTGTTCGTTCAACTGCTTGCGCTCGCGCTATCTCTCGGAGGCTCATCTCACAGCTCATACGGGTTAGGGGATTTCTCTGTAACGGTCGATTCATACTCTACGATCAACATCTTCGGCTTCACCTTGATATGGGTTTTCTTCACCGCGATCACGGTCCATTACAAGTCGTATCGTGATGCGGAATACTCCTTCGTCACGAATCGACTCACGAGCCACCTGTCCAACGTCGCATTCTTGTTGACGGCTAGTGCGGTCGGCGGATTGACTGTACCATTACTGGGAACGTTACTTAAGCTCATCATCTATTGGACGACACCGGATACAGAGCTCGTCATGAGCCATTTCACTCAGTCTCCCATCGAGCTGCTCGTCGGGATGTTCGTCACCGCACTGGCTGCGAGCTTACTCAGCTCTCTCGGATATGTCGTCGGGACACTCGTTCAGATGAACAAGCTGTGGATACTCATACTGTCTGGATTATTCCTCACCCTACTCAGTCGAGAGCACAAGAACGGTATATTGACTTCGATGGTCAAGTTCTATAGCGGGGAAACATCTCTGGCTTTCTTCAGTCTCAAGATCGTGATTACAGCAGTTATCCTGTATACGTTCGCGATCCTAATCTCATATCGGATGGAGGTGCGGCGATGAGCTTTACATTATTCGGGCTATTGGTGCTGGTCGGAGGAGCCTTCTTCTTACGTATGATCATCCTTAGATTCTGGAGCGCCAATTCACGTATGATGCGGCATCTGTTCGTGACCTATATCGGGATTCTACTGATGTCGGTGGCTGTTAGTTACGCGATCCCTACAGGCGGCAGCTCTGACACTTCGCACCAGGCGTATATCGATGCAGAGCTAGCAGCTCATGAAGTCCGCCAATCCTTCTTCGAGGGCAGGCTGCCTGAATCCAAGCACCTCATAGAACGAGAGCGATGGAGCTTCCGATATGAGGAGGAACGGATCAACATACGCACCAAGGATGATTCCCGACCGGCCTTCGTGTTGATAGAGAAGAAACCACTCACGGATGACATGATCCACGTTACCTATTACACGACACCGTACGTGATCAACGACTATGATTATACCCATCAGGTACATCCACCGGAGGTTATGCTAGTAGAAGATACGATCTACATGGTCTCTAACAATCACTCGAAGGAACGGCTGAGGTTCAAGCGTTTCGAACAAGAATATTATGTCACACCATTCTTATCATCGGAGATGATCAACATCCGTGGCATCGCACATGCAAGAGGCGAGCACCTCGTATACATCGAAGCACCTCAACATGTCGAGATAATCGCAGATGACCAGGTCATCCTAGAGTATGCTGGCCATTAGGAGGCCGATCGACGGAGCGACCACGCTAATAGTTGGCGGCACAGTCTGGGTGTAGTTGACTCTCATACATCTTACGTCCAGCTTCCTAGCCTCTTATCCACACCGCGCGAAGCACCCGGCGCGCGGTGGTCGGCGTCACATGGCGGTGATCGACCATATGTCAACTCCCGGCGCGCGCGGTGTTTCACTGCATGACAGCGGTCGCTCGACCTTAGCCTAACGATCCTGCTTCACCAGCTGATCGACGAACTTCGCGGATGCCGGGGAGAGCGACACGCTCTTCAAGTAACAGACACCGATGCTGCGCTTCGGGATCTCCGGCTGAACAGGGATCTCATACACAAGTCGCTTCTCCAGATATTCCGTGGAGAACTGCTTCGTCACACAGGCGATCCCAAGGTTAATCTTCGCGAACTCTAGCAACAGATCATGCGAGCCCAGCTCGAACTCCGGAGATACGACGACTCCCTGTGATAACAGGTACTCCTCGACATATTGGCGGGAATTCGAGTTACGCTCTAACAAGATCAACGGATGCTGAACGATCTCTTTGGGCGTTACTCGGCCAGCATACAACGATCGATATCGATCCCCACAGACGAAGATATCTTGAACTTCTAGACAAGGGATCTGTTCCAGCGCGGGATCGCGGAGCGGGAAATTACAGATGCCGACATCGACTGTGCCTGACTTGAGAAGTGAGCAGATCTCGAGCGTCGTTCCGTTCACGATCTTGAACTTAATATTCGGATATTGTGCATGAAACTCCTCAAGATACGGCAGAAGAAAGTACTTCGAGATCGTATCGCCGACGCCGATCTTCAGCTCGCCTGCGATGACGTTCTTAAACTCCAACAGCTTCTGCTCACCGGTCTTAATCAAGTTCAGAGCCGAATGAGCGTAATCGTAGATTAAGGCGCCTTCCGTCGTCAACGTCACGCCTCTAGCTGTTCGGTTGAACAGACGAGTCTCCAGTTCTCGCTCCATCTGCATGATCGCTTGACTGACGGCAGACTGTGACATATAGAGCTCCCCCGCTGCATGGGATATGCTACCGTGATCTGCCACCTTGATGAACACTTTATACAAATCCAGCTTCCCCGACATATTAGCACTCCTTATACGTTGTATATGATAGTTCTATTTTACTTATAACGCCATGATCTTGTATAGTGAGTATATAAGCTTATATAAGGAGCGTAAGAGGATGGAAAGAGTCATCGGAACAGTCGTAAGAGGGATTCGCTCTCCGATCGTGCAGCAAGGGGATCGGATCGAAGACATCGTAGTGGATAGCATCCTGCAAGCGGCAGCAGAGGAAGGCTTCGAGTTCCGCGATCGCGATATCGTGTCGATCACAGAATCGATCGTCGCTCGGGCCCAGGGCAACTATGCCACGACAGACCATATCGCACAAGATGTGCGTGCCAAGTTCGGCGACGAGCCGCTTGGCGTGTTATTCCCGATCCTAAGCCGTAACCGATTCGCTGTCAATCTGCGCGGGATCGCCAAGGGCGCCAGCAAGGTCATCCTGCAGCTGAGCTATCCGTCAGATGAGGTTGGCAATCACCTGATCGACCTGGATGCACTCGATGAGAAGGGGATCAATCCATGGACGGATGTGCTGACAGAGGCGGAGTATCGAGAACACTTCGGCTATAAGAAGCACACGTTCACAGGTGTAGACTATGTCGAATACTACAGATCGATCGTAGAAGAAGCGGGTATCCCGTGTGAAGTCATCTTCTCGAACCAACCACATACGATACTGAACTATACGAAGAACGTTCTAACCTGCGATATCCATACGCGAACGAGAACGAAGAAGGTCCTCACAGCGCATGGCGGCAGACTGATCTATAACCTTGAGGATATCTTATCCGCCCCGATAGATGGCAGTGGCTATAACGAACACTATGGTCTGCTAGGGTCGAATAAGTCAACCGAGGAGAGCGTCAAGCTGTTCCCGCGTGACTGTCAACCGATCGTCAACCGTATCCAGCAACTGCTTGAGGAGAAGACTGGCAAGCGGATCGAGGTTCTGATCTATGGTGATGGGGCGTTCAAGGACCCCGTGGGCAAGATATGGGAGCTGGCCGATCCAGTCGTCTCTCCTGCTTATACAGCAGGTCTCGAAGGTACGCCGAACGAAGTGAAGCTGAAGTACCTGGCTGACAACGACTTCGCTGATCTGAAGGGGGCCGAGCTGAAGCAAGCGATCTCCCAATATATCTCCAACAAGAAGAACGATCTCGTAGGAGAGATGGAATCGCAAGGCACGACTCCTCGCAGACTAACTGATCTGATAGGATCACTGTCGGATCTCACGTCTGGTAGCGGAGATAAGGGAACGCCGATCGTGTTCATCCAAGGCTATTTCGATAATTATACGAGCTGATCTGTGAAGCCGCAGAAGGGGCTGTCCAGAAAGTCAGTGAAAACTGACTGCTGGACGCCCCTTCTTATTTCAATCATCTACCTGTCGTGCGGTTACAACTAGTTTAGTTTCACTTTAAACACCGTCTGCTGCGAGAACGTCTTTTTCTCGTATCGTAATTCTTGCGGTTGATCGCCTACAGGTACTTTAAACGCGACCCACCCCGATCGTTTGCCGTTCGATGCCAGATCACCATTACCAAGATGGTCATCTAATGCTCCTAAGATAAGATAGTTATCCTCGATCTCACCAGAGCCTGTAACGATGCTATAGTCGGATTGGCTATAGTGATAGTCTTCTGTCCCCGTATTATGTATGTCCACATGATAGATGGCGAATTCATACCCATCGTCAGCGGTGATCCTCTCCGTTAGCTGTGGCTTGCGTTCACCAGCGGTGATCGTGAAGGTCACTCCTTCGACTGTGAGCGATTCTCCCAGGCTGTATAGCCCCTTCTCAGCAGTTTTGGATGAGCCCGTTGCATCCTCCGAATCCGCTTCTGTTCCCGCGTTTCGATCCGCAATTCCTAGCTTCCCCTTGAGCTCCGATACTTCCGCCTTCAGCGCATCAACTTCAGATTGCAGCTTGCTTAGATCACCGGAAGAACACCCCGCAAGGATCACGGTTGCTGCTACGGCAGGCAGGATCATTTTCTTCAACATGTTGTCCACTCCTTAGATGGGATTGATAGAAACCATCTCCCAATGTACTATATGGACCCATGCTAGGCCAATGAAATATTTACCTTACCGTTACATCTTCATCATCAGCCCATTAATATCCAACCATATTCCTATGCTTGATGTCCTGAACACATTCTCGTTTTGTAATGGGATTTCGAATGATTGGGTCTATTGTCGCAAAAAAATCGCTGTCCAGCACAATTCCGCAAATAATTGCGAGACATAAATCGACAAACCATGATATATTATTGATATAGCATATACAATCACATAAATTTATGATAAATCATAGTTTGATTGGCAAAGTATGTGAAAGCATATGGCGCAAAGCTACAGGGGCTACGCGGGAGCGATCCGTATGCCAGCCAGTTGCCGCTTAAGGTCCGCCCCCTACATTATCCGTTATTAGACTCGACTAGACTATCCGAGATATGTGGGCGTCTATCTTCTCGCTTGACAGGAGGCTCTTAAGTGAATTCGTTAACCATCTCGCACAGACGAACAGCTATCATCGCCGCGCTCGCAACTGTCTTGATGCTCGTTTTTGTGCGACTCCCTCTGCCATTCTTATACGGGATTGAACTGCTCTTATTCACCACCGTAGTGTGGTTTGTCCATATTCGTTACTCACTTCAAGCTGCTGTTCTGCTCGCGATCATCGGAGCTGCATGCGGTATTTTCTTATGGGATCAGACCCCACTACTCGCACTCACACCGATCGAGATTCTGCTCGTCGGCTGGGCCTCTGCTAGATCCAACCGCTCCGTCGTATTCTGGGATGCGATCTACTGGGTGACACTTGGGATATCTAGTCACTACTTCTTATATGTGTGGCTAACCCACTCTTCTGATACGAACACGACACTTGTCTTGTTATTCGCTGTTGCGAACGGGTTGATGAATGCCTTCTTCGGGCAGTTAGCAGCCGAATATCTGCCAGATGTTGAAGCTAGCCGTATGGCTAGAAGGTGGCGGATCGGGCGAATCGCTTATCATCTATGTATGGGGATCCTCATCATCCCGACCCTCATCTATCTCATCATCAGTGGGTTCTTCAACTATCAAGGGACCTTGGGTGAGGTGTCCAGAAGGTTAGATACGATCTACGGTCATGTGAATGAAGAACTTAACAATCTATCCGTAACAGAACTTCGTGATCTACAGGTGGGCTCTACGCTTCAGAAAGCTGCACTGCATAACATGTTTGCCAACCTAACGACGAACCTAGATATACAGCTTACACTCATCGATGACCGTAGCCAAGTCATCGCGACGTTAGATCCCTCGCTTGCAAGCAGCCGAGAGATGTATGATTGGCGTTCTGGAGGTACGGTAGATCAGCTGGCTGATAACTTATACCTTCGCAAGCCAGATGATATTCCGGCATATAACAAGGTGTATCGCTGGTCGCAAAGTAATTTCGTCTCCATCTATCATTTTGATCGCTTGCCTTATACGCTGATCGCTATACAACCAGTTACCATCTTCCAACAGCTCATGTATCAGCTATACTTACTAAGCATCGTGATCGTCGGGATCTCCACCATCATATCAGCGGCTGTTGCCTACAGGATCACAAGACGACTATCGCAATCGATCACAGAACTAGGCGAATTCACGACGGGGCTACCTCAACGGATTCGTTCGCGTGAACCGATCGATTGGAGAGACAGCCCTCTACATGAAGTGAATCTGCTACGCAATAACTTCGAAGATATGTCTCGAGAGTTATCTAGTATGTTCTATGAGATTAATCAAAGTGAAGAGAAGCTCCGCAAGCTCGCACACTATGATACGTTGACGAGTCTCGGTAACCGCTACAGCTTCGGACTATATCTACCGTCACTCATCCAGATGGCGAAGGAGAGAAGCCTCCGAGTGGCATGCCTGTTCATTGACTTAGATTTTTTCAAATCGATCAATGACACGCACGGACATGATGCGGGCGACGCCGTACTGAAGGAAGTCGGAGCACGACTGAATCTTTATAATACGGAGCAGATGAAAGCGTTCCGCTTATCCGGTGACGAATTCGTCGTCGTCGTGAGCGAGCCATTACCTGAAGATCTCGAGCAGTGGGCGCAAGAGATTCACGATGAGCTGATCCGTACGGATGTATCCTTCCATGGTCAACGGATCCCGATCAGACTGAGCGCAGGGATCTCCTTATACCCTGACCATGGTCAAGATGCAGAGAGCCTGCTACGAAGTAGCGATCATGCGATGTACCGCGCGAAAGTAAGTGGGCGTAATCGAGTAAGATTAGGCAGTAAGATCGTGTCAGATGGTAAGGAAGGGGAATGGAGATGAGGTCGAGATGGTTCACTGTCCTGAATATGTCCCTGATCGTCGCACTTCTGACTATGACTTTCGTGTATATCGGGGAATCTCATAACGCCAATGCAACAGATGATCCGCTCGTTCCGGATATAGTAGACGAATGGGCAGATGATGGCAGCCAGGAAGAAATCGTCTTAAAGATCTGGTCTCATAAAGATTTCATCGGCAACGAGATCACCCATTTTCTAGCGGATAACCCTCACGTACGAGTAGAGTTCACTAGTTTTCAGAATGAAACTCGTATCGTAGAACGATATCTGAATGCACTCGCTGACGGTACTGCTCCCGATATCCTGGCACTTAGTCAAGCGATGCTCGGCTCGTTTAACTCCGTTGATCTGATCGCGGATCTGCAACAGAGCCATCTGAACCTCGATCAGTATCGCGCTCGCATGGGTGAATACCTCTGGGATATCCACCAATCCTTGGATGGGGAGAGTACGATCGCCCTGCCATTCGAAGCGTACCCATACGCACTCTTCTACCGAGAAGATATCCTTAGGGCGAATGGATATCCACACGAACCCGAGGAGCTAGCAACGTACATCAAGCAACCAGAGCGATGGGTCAAGCTCGTTGAGGATTTTCATGAGAAGGGGATGAAGGTGTTTCAATGGGAGACGGACCTACTGAATCTCATAAATTCCGGACAGTTCTTCTTTAACAGAGATATCGAGTACCAACGATCATCTGATCACCATCGGCAAGTGGCCGATGTTTCCTTACAGGTCAAAGACTATGCAGCGAATATGACGATCTGGAATCCGAACGGGCAGGAGCTTCTACGTAATGAACAGATGATCATGGTTATGCTGCCTGCTTTCGGATCTAGTGTGTTGTCCGGATGGCTACCCGAGCAAGCTGGCAAGTGGCGTATGACCAACTTGCCACTAGGTATCGAGTCCATAGATCTAAACTCAAGCTTATCGTTCGCCATCACGGCACAGAGTCAACATAAGGCGACAGCCGCCAAGTTATTGGGGTATCTCATGGATACATCAACCGTGATCAACTGGTTTCAAACAGAACCACTTAATCCATTCCTAGGATATCAAGATAGTGGAGACCTATCTCTTGAGATCTTGAAGGGTCATACGCCTAATACGGTGCCGACACCGTTAGATGCGCGCCTCTTCGATATGTGGTTTGCTTCAACCGATGAATCGTTAGGCTATGATATCCCCGCAGAGCAATCAATCGAAGCGGCCGAGCAAGATATTATGGACGCAACATCTGTCGCACAGGAACAGCTTCAGCTGTATCTACAAGGAAGCCCCCAATAACTGGGGGCTTCTTCTCTGTCACCTACTCCGTGACCTAATCTTATTCGCAGCTTGCCTCGGCGCACGCTCACTTGCCGCTCGATTCGCCTTACTGCGATTAGCGCCACCTCTTCGTGTATCGGATGACGATCTCTCTCCCGACGGTCGCTGTTGCGGCGAACGCGCTGTGTTCTGCTTCGCTTTGTTCGGTTCAGAGCCAGTACGTTGGCGCTGGTCCCGATCGTTACTACGAGTTCGTCGAGAGGATCCATCCTTCTCCTTACCGACTCTGTCCCTGCGAGCATTAGAGGCTTTGTCGCCCTGATGCTGACCCGAACGTTGAGTGCTACTGCGGGAACCTCGTCCCGTACGAGATGCATCTCGAGATGCAGCAGCCTGCCGCGATCCATCCTCCGTACGTCGTTCCAAGGTCATCCCGATCCCGTCTTCGATCTCGGCCAGCGCTTGCCGATCTTTCGCGGCGTAGAGGGTGATCGCCAGACCCGACTCACCCGCTCGACCGGTTCGTCCGATCCGATGGATATAGCTCTCCACATCTAGCGGAATATCGTAGTTGAAGACATGCGTCACCCCTTCGACATCGAGTCCGCGCGCCGCGACGTCCGTCGCAACGAGTAACTGAAGTCTAGCCTCCCGAAACCGCTTCATGACCTGCTCCCGCTTCGACTGAGATAGATCACCGTGCAATTCATCCGAAGAGAAGCCCTTCTGTTGCAAAGCTTCATTCAATACATGCGCCCGCCGTTTCGTGCGACAGAAGATCATCGCTAGGAATGGCTGCGTCTCATATAGAAGCTTGACGAGTGTATCTTGCTTAAGACGATCCGTCGTCTCCACGGCCCATTGACGTATTCCTTTCACCGTTACGCGCTCTGTCTTCACGGTCACACGAGCTGGATTACGTAACAGTCGTTCTGACACATCGCGGATCTTCGGCGGCATCGTCGCTGAGAATAGCATCGTCTGCTTCACGGGAGACGTCTGCCGTAAGATATCGTCGACCTCCATCCAGAATCCCATATGCAGCATCTGGTCCGCTTCATCAAGCACCAGCATCTTCACATCCGAGAGCGAGATCGTCCCACGACGCAGATGATCAAGCAGCCTGCCTGGCGTTGCGACGACGATATGGTTATGTCCCTTCAGCTTATGCAGCTGGGCCTCGACATCCTGCCCGCCGTAGACGGCCAGCACTTGTATGCCCGTATCTCTGATGAGCTTCTTCACTTCAGCTGTAATCTGCAACGCAAGCTCCCTCGTCGGCGTTAAGATCAGGCCTTGTACGACCGGTTGCTCGAGCCGGATCCGATCCAGCATCGGTAGCACGAATGCTAACGTCTTACCCGTACCTGTCTGAGCTTGACTGACCACATCCCGTCCTTCATAGACGATCGGGATCGTCTCCATCTGAACCGGCGTAGGCTTCGTAATGCCTAACTCCTGTAATCTCTCGACCCTAATCTGCGAAACACCTAACTGTGTAAATCCTGTCACTCGACCCACTCCATCCTTCTTATCCGAACATGATGTCTTCTCCACACTTGCCATCTCTATCCTACCACATTTGCAGGTCCATCATTCTGTGGAATCTAGTCCGCATACGGCGATCTCCTCCTCCGAATGATTTTAACGAAATATCAAATTTTTACAAGAAGTATGCTAAATTACCCATGGTAATATTTCCTGAATTCCTAGTATAATGAATCATAAGTCTGCTGTTTCAGGGGTTGCTTCAGCCCGTTCGAAACAGCGGCAATATACGCTATCCATAACTTCCTTGTAAGCGCCACCAATGTGTATTGTAGCGTAAGAATAGGAGGAGAAGACATGCGAATCACGAAAGCAGTACTACTCGTACTATGCAGCTTGTTGCTCGTATTTGTAGCGGCATGCAGCGGCGGCGGGGGAGGCAATGAAGGCAATGAAGTCAATGGCACGAACGTACAGGGGGGCAATAACAACGGCAACACAGATGTTGGAGAGAATGAGCTCGATCCAGTCGTAGAGACACCTGAACTCGAGTTCGATCTAGGCGGTAGAACGATCCGATGGGTGAGCCATTATGACGAGTCCATCAAGGATGATTCACCAGACGGCGCGAGTCGCTTGGCTAACCTGGAAGCTCTGAAGGAGAAGCACAATTTTGACATCGAGTTCATCACGATCGACCTAGGGGAATATCAAGAGAAGGTCGTCGCTTCGATCATCTCGGGGCAACCGGTGGGTGATATCATTCGTCTAGCTCGCGGCACGATGATCCCGCAGCTGACTAGACAAGATCTGTTCCATCCGGTCGAAGACCTGATCACGAACAAGGATCTGTTCGTCCAGGATATCTTCGAATATTCGAGGTTCAACGGCGTATCTTATGGGTTCCAGATCGGGATCAACGCTTCTGCCAGAGGGGTTATCTACAACCGTACGCTGATGAATCAGCTCGGTATGAAGGCACTACAAGATTATGTGGATGAGGATAACTGGAACTGGGATACCTTCCTTGCAGCAGCCAAAGAAGCTAATCGGGACACGGATAACGATGGTCTCCTAGATACTTGGGGGCTCGCTTCTGCACCATTCAACTTCATCCTGGCTGCTAACACTGGTGCCAACTTCGTCATCGATGGCAAGTCTGGTCTAGAAGATCAACGGACACTCGAAGTTCTGAATTTTATGTCTAAGTTAGCTACTGAGAATATCGTAAGACCGACAGAAGGTGGCGACTGGACAGAACCGAAGCAGTTCTTCGTACAGGGCAATACGCTCATGTACTATGGCGCCGATTACGAGATGGATTCCCTTAACGTTGACATGGCAGACTTCGATATCGGATTCTTGCCAACACCGAAGGGACCTAGCGCAACTTCCTATCACGGCTTCGTGACTGCACCGAGCTACCTGACGATTCCGAAGAGTGTAGAAGATCCAGATAAGATCATCTATATCTATGAGAAGATTAACGATATCGTCTCTGTCTACGACTATCCGCACCAAGCAGCATTCGAAGCGAGATTCAAGACAGAAGAAGACATCGAGAACGCGAAGCAGACCGTGAATTCCGTTCGTTACATCGAGATCATCGATGCGATTCCGAACATGCCATATTATGAAATCATCGCTGATCTTAACAACGGCGTACCGGTCTCAACGATCGTCGAAACGTACAGATCTCAGATGGACGCTGCGATCGAAGAGGTCTGGGGCGAATAGTCTCCCAAACTTAAGATCGTAGGATACTGTCACAGCCGTATTGTGACGGCTTTCCGATTGAATACTGTAATTAAAAGTCGGCTAGGAGAAATTCCTCCTAGCCGACTTTTATTGATTGCCTGTCTTTAGCCACCGCTTAGATCATCTAATGACTCAAGAAGAAGAGCTGGATGAAGAATAACAATGCGAATACATATAAGATCGGATGTACCTCACGCCACTTCCCTCTGACCGCCTTCAGGATCGGATAGACGATGAAGCCAACACCGATACCGGTCGCGATACTATAAGACAGCGGCATCAGGACGATGATGAGGAATGCAGGGAAGGCGGATTCCACGTCCTGCCACTCAATCTTCTGCACGACGCTGATCATCAGGAAGCCAACGATGATCAACGACGGCGCTGTGATGGCCGGTATAGCGGCTAGAACGGCTGCGACAGGTGAGAAGAACAGCGTTATCCCGAGCAGCACACTTACCGTCACAGCCGCTAGCCCCGTCCTTCCGCCTACTGCAACTCCCGCGCTAGATTCGATATATGCAGAGGTTGGACTGGTACCCAGAGCTGCACCAGCCGTCGTGCCGATCGCATCGGCTAGCAGTGCTCCTCGCGAACGTGGAAACTTACCATCCTTCAGTAGTCCTGCCTGCTCTGCGACTCCAAGCATCGTGCCCGTCGTATCGAACAGCGTGATGAGCAGGAATGTGAAGACGACGCTATAGATTCCGGTGGAGAACACGCCGCCGATATCGATCTGGAACGCCGTGGCCGATAACCCCGTAGGAAGCTCCATGATCTTCTCAGGTAATTCGAGCAACCCCATGAACCATGCGATCACTGCCGTAATCAACATACCGATGAACAGGTATCCCTTCACCCGGAAGGACATCAAGATCAGTGATAGGATGAGACCGATGATCGTGAGATAGGTCATGGGCTCGGACAGTGTGCCAAGCGTCAGTAAGGTCGATGGCGAGTCCACGACGATCTTCGCATTTTGCAAGCCGATGAATGTGATGAATAGTCCGATCCCCGCTGTCGTCGCGTACTTCAAGCTGCTAGGAATCGCATCTAATAGCATATATCGAAAGCTAGTAAGGGATAGCGCGATGAATAATAGCCCTGCGACGAATACAGCACCGAGAGCCGTCTGCCAGCTAATCTCTTGACCCCCCACGACAGTAAACGCAAAATATGCGTTCAACCCCATCCCTGGTGCGATGACGATCGGATAGTTCGACGCAAGTCCCATGATGAGAGTACCGATGATGCTCGCTACTATGGTCGCAACGAATACCCCTTGAAAGTCCATCCCGGCCTGACTCAATATCCCAGGGTTCACGACGACGATATACACCATCGTAAAAAACGTCGTCACGCCTGCTACAATCTCTGTGGATAGTGAAGTTCCTCGTTCTCTTAAGCGAAACCATGCTGCCATCTGCTGTTCCCTCCGATGATGAATATAAAAAAACCTAACACGTATATAGGATACGTTAATATACACGTAACCTATACTCGTAGTTAGGATTCTTCGGCTCCTTGTAGAAACCCTCAGACCATATTACTGAGGATATACGAGTGAAGCAACCATGATAGAATACTGAATTATCTTCGCTCTGTCAACACTATATCGCAATGATAGGTCCTAAAAACCGAACAATATGTTTATCGCTATCTTAAACGTACGTTTTTTCGGTTCTTATCTCTGCACTTCTGGTCGGTATACTCAGCATATTCTTGTTCTAACTTCAACAACCCGATAACAATAATATTTTGGTGTTAAATAATAATTATTTATTGATTTACGATAAGAACTCTGATACTTTATAATCAATCCCTATTCGTGAGGTGTTGTTGGATGGTACGAAGGAAACAAGGGTCTACTCTATTCTTGAAATGCATCATATGGCTATTCGGCCTTGTCGTGCTCGCTCTATGTTTGTTAGCACTACCGAAGATCGCCTACGAGTTAGCCGACCACTACCCCGCGTATTGGCTATATCCCGCCCTCGTCGGCATGTATGTGACAGCTGTCCCTTTCTACTTCGCATTGTATGAAGCATACCGACTGTTGGTCTTCATCGACAAGAATACAGCCTTCTCCGAGCTATCGGTGAGAGCCTTGCGGAATATCAAATATTGCGCCATCTCCATCAGCGCGATGTATCTGATCATCTCACCACTCTTATATCTCATGGCAGAGAAGGATGACGCGCCGGGCATCTTAGCATTCGGCTTCATCATCGGACTCGCCTCGTTGGTGATCGCTACATTTGCAGCTGTGCTGCAGAGGCTGCTACAAGAAGCCATCGATATCAAATCAGAACATGATCTAACGGTGTGAGGGAGGAGAGCAGATGACGATCATCGTAAATATTGATGTGATGCTGGCGAGAAGGAAGATGAGCGTGACGGAGCTGTCAGAGAGAGTGGGCATCACGATGGCCAATCTGTCGATCTTGAAGAATGGGAAGGCGAAGGCGATCCGCATCTCGACATTAGATGCGATCTGTAAAGCGCTCGACTGTCAACCCGGTGATATCCTCGAGTATAGCAGTGACGAGGACGTAGTCTCACATGAGTCTCTTGATTGAAGAGCAGACGGTTCCTATGCGTGGACGAGTCTCGTCCATATCGGTAAGATCAGCTCTTGGCTACTGCTCGTAAGTCTCATCATGCTTTATCGCTTTAACGAACTTTAACTTTCCTATGTGATAAAAATAATGCCCCCTGAACTCCAGTCTGGGGGCTAATCGTACACGATATTACGTTGTTGAGCTTATCCGTTATGGCCTGATTGTGCCTTCTTGTTGCTAGGGGCGAACCACCCGATCAGGGCGATCGCGACGAGAACGACATAGAAGATTATCGTCCAACCGGTACTATGAGGGAAGGAGTGGGCTAACAACCCGATATCCTCATGAGCAAGTGTGATGACGGCAAGCTTCACCCCGACCCAAGCAACGATCGCGTAAGCTGTCGTCTCAAGAGCTGGTCGCTGAGCAAGCAGTTGTACGAACCACGTAGCCGCGAACTTGATCAAGATAAGTCCCGCAACTCCGCCAAGCACCACGACGATGAACTGACCGCCATCCATGCCGCCAAAATCTCCAAGTGGCGAATCAGGTAATCCCAACGCAAGAGCTACCGCAGCAAGGATGGAATCGATCGCGAATGCGAGATCGGCTAATGCGATCTTCCCTACCGTCGGCCAGAAGCCCTTGCCTTTAGCTGCTTCCTTATCGTCCTTATGAACATCCTCATTCTTCTTGCCGAAACGCGCTTGCACGATATGCTTAATCCCTAGATATAGAAGATAAGCGGCTCCTATCGCCTGCACTTGCCAGACATTCGCGATGAAGGAGATCGCAAACAGTGCGGCAAACCGGAAAACGAACGCCATGATGATCCCGTAATTGATCGCTTTCTTCTTCTGATCATCCGGCAGATGCTTCGCAATAACTGCTAAGACGAGCGCATTGTCAGCGGACAATAGCCCTTCTAGTCCGATCAATATTAGTAGTGCCCATGCGTACTCTAACCATAATGACTCCAAATCCCATACACCCTCTTCATCTGCTAAGTATAGCCAGCCTTATCCATGTACTATCTTGTGCTGGTCCGCAATAGTTATACGTTAAAAGTCACAGACTGGATTCAGAATTTGTTGCTTTTTTTCGAAATAACTATTTGCAGATCGTTAAGAAATCGTGAAAGAGGGGCTTAGGGAGATATCAAACATCGGGGCAATAGGGGATATTTTCTGTTACGAGTTTAGAAAGGGGCCTCTTATATGAGACATTCAGAAAAAAGAGCTACTGGACAAAAGCGGTGGATTCTCGCCGCACTTATACTCTCAGCAGCCATCATCATCTTGATTCTTTATGGTTTCTTAACGGAGCTGCGGGAACAGATGGATAGAACGAAGAGTTTGCAGGCAAATTGGAATATTGAGACGCCTAAGGCAGATCGATATGACGATGTATTATGGTTTTCTGGTCGAGATCCAACACATTACTATCTAGCTGTCTATAACGAAGAATCACTCGCTTCCTTATCGCAGCTCGTTCAATGGGAACCGATCAGCTCCATGGCTCCCTATGTCGACTCACTTGTGGATAAATTTTTCCAAGGTGTGAAGCAGTGGTATCCAGAGGATGTAGATCTTGTGGAACGTGCATTGAAGGAGTATCCAGTCGTTTTTGATAAGGATGACCTCTACTGGATATTGAGGCAGGAGGACGGCAGTCAGTTCCTGGCTATCTTGAATCTCGATACTCGAACGATGTACGCTATGGAAAGTTTCAGGTAATCCATTCATTTGTTCATACCACTACATAGACAAGCTTATGTTTTCCGCCGTCATGCATCGAACCGCGCTAGGAACGCCCGCTAATTCCTAGACGTAGTGTTGAACCATGCGGCCTACGAATATTTCCTTACGGAACTTGAGTACGCTATTATGCCGTTTTTCGTACAATCTCAGGTCTTAACGGAACAGGAGTACGCTATTGCATCATTTTAGGCTATAAAACCACCCCTATATACCAAATAAGGTACAGGAGTTCCGTTAAGGTGCGTAAAAAGGTCGATTTACGCATGATAAGGTACTGGCGTTCCGTTAGCTCGACGATCGACTTCGCCTTTCTGCGAAGATCAAGTAAAAAACCGCTACTTCGCAGATGGAAAGCTCTCTCTACGAAGTAGCGGTTCTGTTATATCTCCCTATATCGATGCCTTAAAACTAACTACTTACTTAATGACAACATACTCCAGGTTAACGAGCTTCGCGTATGTGACGATCTGCTCGGTCGTCAGGTTCAGCGATACGACCGTATGGTGTCCGCCGCCGTTCTCGATCCAGGCCTTCACGCCGTCTTGGAAGTTCGGCTTCACTGTCCATAGGACACGTGCCACAGGAAGCTTCGGTGCTGGAACTGTCGGTTCGAATGCTGTCACTTCGTTGATGAGCAGCTTGTAGTGCGTACCGAAGTCTGCCATCGATACGACCACACCGTCGCCCGCCTTACCGTCGAACACGAGACGCGCCGGATCTTCACGATCACCGATGCCCAGTGGTGCTACGACGATCTTCGGACGGTTACCCGCCAAGCTCGGATCAACTTCTAACATGTGCGATTGCAGGATGGCTTCTTGTCCAGCTGCGAGCTCGTACGTGTAGTCTTCCATGAAGCCTGTGTTCTGGTTGCGGCTCATCACCTTCAACAGACGGTCCAGAGCAGCTGTCTTCCAGTCTCCCTCGCCAGCGAAGCCATAGCCTTGTGCCATCAGACGTTGCACAGCCAGACCAGGCAGCTGTCTCATACCATGCAGATCTTCGAAGTTCGAGGTGAACGCGTTATAGCCCCGCTCGTCTAAGAAGCGCTTCAGAGCGATCTCATAGCTCGCTTGGATGCGAACACTCGCTTCCCAAGCTTCTTTGCTATACGTGCCGTAGTCGAAGTCATACAGCTCTGCATACTCTGCCATCAGGTCGTCGATTTCCTTCTCCGTCACAGCATTCACGTATTGAACGAGGTCGCCGATGCCGTAGTAGTCTACTGTCCAGCCGAATTGGATCTGAGCCTCGACCTTGTCACCCTCCGTCACGCCGACATTACGCATGTTATCGCCGAAACGAGCGACCTTGATGTTGAAGCTTTCGTTGTACGCAACTGCAACATCCATCCAGTCAGCGATCTGCTGCTGCACCTCTGGACGCTCCCAGTATCCGACGACGATCTTGTTCTGCTTGTTCAGACGAGCATTGATGAAGCCGTACTCACGGTCGCCGTGCGCCGCTTGGTTCAGGTTCATGAAGTCCATGTCGATCGTCGCCCATGGGATGCTCTCGTTGTACTGAGTAGCCAGGTGAAGCAACGGCTTCTGCAGCAGCTTCGTGCCACGGATCCACATCTTCGCCGGCGAGAACGTATGCATCCAAGTGATGACACCGGCTACCTCATCGCGATAGTTGACTTCTTTCATGATGCTCGTGATCTTATCCGCAGTGACCGCCAGGTCTTGTAGGACCAGTGGATATGGGAGCACGCCGCTGTTATTCAGGGCATCGGTCATTCTCTGTGCGTTAGCTTTCACTTCTGCAAGAGCTTCTTCACCATATAAGTGCTGCGAACCTACGACGAACCAAAATTGTTTAGCTGATGCTGACATCTCGATCATCCTCTTCTCCATATAGTATAATCGTATATCTTAACTTGTGTCCGTACCCTACACTAGTCGCTAGACGTCCTTACGTCTGGTGTCTAGATGGTAGCTGACGATATCTTGCACGTGAGCCTTACTTCTGCCCGTAGTAGGCATCCTTACCATGCTTGCGAAGGTAGTGCTTGTCCAAGATGCCTTGCGGCAGCTCTGAGGCGAAGGTATTCAGCTGACGTGCGAACAGATTCATCTTGCAGACCTCTTCCAGCACGACGCTGTTCACAACCGCGGACTTCACATCCTTACCCCAAGTGAATGGTGCGTGTCCCTTGAGCAAGACGGCAGGAACGGCCATCACATCCAGGCCTCGCTCCTCGAACGTCTCGATGATGACGCGGCCCGTCTCATGTTCGTAGCCACGATCGATCTCCTCCTGCTTCAGGAACCTTGCACATGGCACGGCACCATAGAAGGTATCGGCATGTGTCGTTCCCATGCAAGGAACATCGAGCCCTGCCTGCGCCCAGATCGTCGCCCAGGTCGAGTGCGTGTGCACGATGCCGCCGATCTGTGGAAAATGCTTATATAGTACAGCATGCGTCGCGGTATCGGAGGAAGGTCTGAGATCCCCTTCGACGACGTTGCCATCGAAATCGACGACCACCATATCGCTTGGTTTCATCGTCTCGTAGTCAACACCACTCGGCTTGATGACGAACAGACCGCTCTCTCGATCGACGCCGCTCGCATTACCCCATGTGAACTTGACGAGTCCGTGCTTCGGTAGCTCTAGATTCGCATGATAGACTTCTTCCTTTAACCGTTCTAACAACTTAAGCCCTCCCGTTCTCTAGTAAGTGGTCCACTGCTGCTTGTTCGATGGCGAGCCCAGCACGGTAGCGTGCGATGAACACTTCGAAGCCTGCGACATCCTCAGCGACTGGAGCGAGCTCTTCACCTGCTACATCCTGGAACACACGCTGCTCGAGGAAGTCTGCGAGGCTCTCGCCTTGTGTCTGTTGCGTCACATAGGAGGCGAGAAGCGCCATACCCCATGCTCCGCCTTCTCCAGCTGTGGACATAACCGATACCGGTACGTTCAGCGCAGCCGCGAGCATCCGCTGACCGACGACTGGTGTCTTGAACAGACCGCCATGTCCTAATATGCTATCGATCGCCACTTGCTCGTTCTCGGTCAGGATGTCCATGCCGATCTTCAACGCACCGAACGCCGTATATAGATGCGTCCGCATGAAGTTCGCGAGATTGAAGTTGCTTTCTGGTGAGCGTACGAATAGCGGCCTTCCTTGCTCAAGTCCTGTAATATTCTCTCCTGAGAGATAGCCGTAGCTGAGAAGTCCGCCAGCATCCGGATCTGCTTCGAGCGCTTTACCTAGCAAGACGCTGAAGAGCTTGCCATCATCTGCACCGAAGCCCATCGCCTCAGAGAACTCCCGGAACAGATCCATCCACGCGTTCAGATCACTGGAGCAGTTGTTCGCATGTACCATCGCTACCGGACTGCCGCTTGGCGTCGTGACCATGTCGATCTCTGGATATACCTTCGACAGCTCCTTCTCCAGGACGATCATCGCGAAGACGGATGTGCCGACTGAGATGTTGCCGGTACGCTTCCGAACACTGTTCGTCGCGACCATCCCCGTGCCTGCGTCACCTTCAGGTGGGCATAGGGGAATGCCCGTCACCAGATCTCCGTCCGGATCTAAGATCTTGGCCCCAGCTTCCGTCAGTTCGCCCGCCTGCTCGCCTGCTAGATATACCTTCGGCAGTAGGTCTTCTAGCTTCCACGGGTAACCCTTCTCCGCGATCAGCTCGTCGAACTGCTTAACCATCGCCGGGTGATAATCATGCGTCGCCTCATCGATCGGGAAGATACCGGATGCGTCGCCGATCCCGATCGCTTTGTGCCCGGTGAGCAGCCAGTGTATGTAGCCTGCCAGTGTCGTGATATGATCAACGCGTGACAGATGTTCTTCATCATTCAATATTGCCTGGTACAGATGTGCGATACTCCAGCGCTCAGGGATATTGAACTGGAATAGCTCTGTGAGCTTCCTAGCTGCCGCGCCCGTCGTAGCATTACGCCAAGTCCGGAACGGTACGAGTAGCTCTCCCTTGTTATCGAACGCCATATAACCGTGCATCATCGCCGAGAATCCGATCGCCCCGATCCTCTGGAGCGTGACACCATATCGCTTGCTTACTTCTTGCTTCATCTCACGATAGGCGGTCTGAAGTCCCGTGTGGATCTCCGCTAGATCGTATGTCCAATATCCGTCCTTCAGCTGATTCTCCCACTCATAGCTACCTGCTGCGATGGTCTGGAACTGACGATCGATCAGCACTGCCTTGATCCGCGTAGAGCCGAATTCGATCCCTAGCGAGGTCTCTCCTCTGGCTATCGCTTCTTTCACATCAACCTGATTCATGGTCACGCATGTCCCCTTTCTTTCGTTCAAGAAGGCGCTTTCCCTTACTGATATCTTAAGTATATTTTTTGTACGTACATTCGTCAATACGATCGAGCAGTTATACCGACATGAATAAAAAGTACATCTTATCTAGAAAGCGCATCCATCCACCCACCTGCCATATTTCCTGATTATCTAACCTTATTCGACACCCCTTGACGCACGATGTTCAAATCATGAAATTCATGCTAGAATATGTACGTACAACTTGTATGAATTCGTATAGAACGACCGAAAGAAGTGGACATTGTGAAGCCCAAGTACCAGATTATTATTGATGATATCAAAAGTAATATTCTATCCGGGACATATAAAGTGGGGGAGCAGATCCCAACGGAGTCCGCCCTACAGGACATCTACCAAGTGAGTCGACAGACTGTTCGCAAGGCGATCCTCGAGCTGTCGAACGAAGGCTTCTTAAGAAGCGAGAAAGGCTCCGGCACGTACGTCAGCAATCTATATAGGACGAGGTCGAATGGTAAAACGGCCAATAAAACGATCGGTGTCATCACAACCTACATCTCAGACTATATCTTCCCATCGATCATCCGAGGGATCGAAGGTCGTCTGAACGAAGACAGCTACTCGTTGTTACTAGCCAGCACGAACAACGACGTCGCGCAAGAAAGAAAGGCTCTCGAGATGATGCTGTCCTACGGCGTGGACGGACTGATCATCGAGCCGACGAGAAGTAATGTATATAACCCCAATATCGCGTACTATCTGTCGTTCAAGGAGCAGGATGTCCCATTCGTCATGATCAATGCTTACTATGAGGAGCTGGAGGTTCCCTTCTTCTGCCTGGATGATGTGCAGTCCAGCTATCTCGCAACCCGAGAGCTTATCGGCAAAGGCCATACCCAGATCGGCATCATCGCCAAGATGGATGATCTGCAAGGGAAGTATCGCATGAAGGGGTTTATCAAAGCGCTCGGTGAAGCGAAGCTCAGGTTCCAGCCCGAGCACGTACTATCTTTTGACACGGCATCGAAGCCGGATCTGTCATCGGAGCTCGAGAAGTTCCTGCAAGATCATATCGATGGACTAACCGCACTCGTCTGTTACAACGATGAAGTTGGACTAGAGGTCGTTCATGCCTGTAGAAGACTTGGCATCGCGATCCCTGATGAACTGTCCATCATCGGTCAGGATAATTCGTATATCGCCAAGAACGCGAATATTCAACTAACGACGCTGACACACCCCCAGGAACAGATGGGCCGCGACGCTGCCGACTGGGTCATCAAGAGCCTACAGGGCAAAAAAGATCTACCCGCAAGCAACTATTATCAACCCGAGCTCATCGTGGGAGAGACCGTGCGAGCGCTCGGATCCTCGAATGAAAGAGCCCCCCAGTCCACGGATTAGGTGGCCAGAAGGCTCTTACTACTGCTTGATCTGAAGTGCTTATGGATGTTCAGCTAGATAACCATCCGGATCCATGACGGCATGGAACGACTCCTTCGGAGCATAGTGCCTGTTGAAGAGCAGCGGATGACCTTGCGCACGCCAGCTCATCGGATCAGACGCGCCCCACAAGGTCACACGCTCGATGGAATCTGCGTATTTCTTATACAGGTTGAAGAGCTGCGCATACAGCTTCGCTTGCATGATCTCCTCTTCCTCGGTGAGCGGCGTCTCACGACCGTGGTAATTACCAACGGTGATATCCAGCTCAGTCACACTGATGATCGCGCCTGTGTCGATGAAGCGCTGGATCGTCGCCTCCACATCACTCGCTCTCAGATTGTTCGTGTTGAAGTGAGACTGCATACCGATCCCTTCGATCAACAGACGCCCGGGTTCTTCGTTGCGCTCGTCGGTCTCCCATCTTCGGTTCAGATCCTCGACCATCGCTGCGATCGCTTCCCGCTTCGTCTCGACCGTCTCGTTATAGTCGTTGTAATACAGCGTAGCGAGCGGATCGTACCGGCGCGCTAAGACGAATGCGTCGTAGAGGTAGTCGGCACCACTCTCCCCAGCACTTAAGTCTGCTCCGTTGGCATAAGCCTCATACCACGGTGCATCCTTACGCAGGTTCTTCGTCCAATCCCCATCGAATCGGCCACCATCTTCAAATGCCTCATTCACAACGTCCCAAGAGATGACCTTACCGGAGAAATGCCCTGCGACATTACGCATAAAGTCTTCCAGGTTAGCCTTGGCTTCCGCTCGTGTGAGTGGTGAACCATCGGTGTTCTTGTTCAGCCAATCGGGGGACTGCGCATGCCAGACGAGCGTATGCCCGTGTACATCGACGTTGTTCTTCAGCGCCCAGTTAATGAATGTATCCGCATTTGCGAACCGATATGTTGATTGCTCAGGGCTGAGTGCGTCCGGCTTCATGGAATTGCCGAGTGTGACGGCATCGTAATACCGCTTATACATCTCCGCGAATTCGTCATCCCGCAAGACGTTATGAGGCTCGACCGCGTTACCGAACATGAAGTAATCAGCGTACGCCTCATACAGCGAGTCGAGCTCTAGATCCCAGGCAGGTATAGGCTCCTGGCCGACCATGGTGATCTCGATATCGTCGATGTACCATACGTCAGGGTGGTTAGGCTCATCGTTGACCATGAATCGAAAATCGATCGAGTAGACGGACGTTGCTCTGACTGGTAACGTCACTTCGAACTGCTGCCAGCTGTCCATCGGGATCGGGTCGGCACTGCTTTCGGGAAACTTGCTTGGACCGTTCTGATTCGGATAATCGCCATTCAGCACGATACCCGGTCCAGTGATCTCAGCCTTCCCTTCATTCCCTTCCTCCGGAACATAGAACCATGCCGAGATGCGATATATTCCACCGGGCTCCAGATTCACTGGCAGCGCCATGCGGATCGCGTTATCTGCAGACGTATAGCTCTGCCCTTCCTTATGCGTTCCCTTCAGGGCATAGCCGTCGTCATCATGACTGATGTCCGTGCCATCGGTCCATGCAACGGATGATCTGCCGTTCGTATAGAAGTTCGCGCTGAATCTAGCTAGGTCTTCCTCATCGAACGTAATATGTAGCCCTTCTTCTAAAGTGATTGCAACCGGTTTCACAACAGGAGCTGGTTCAGCCCCTGTTAGCTCCACATCGTCGGATGTGTTCGCAGGTGGTTCATCAGCATTCTGTAATAGTGTCACTATGAAGTAGATAATCAGTGCTGACACGACGATGAGTCCGCCGAGCAGCACCATAAGCTTCTTGTTCGTCATCTCACGACCTCCATTACTCGATCAATAAAAGCTATGTAAGAACCATGCCTTGCTGTATGTCGCGTTGAAGGATTCATCCTGATCGTCCAATATAACAGCATATACCGCGGTAAGGCGCTTATAATAAAAATAGCTCCAGTAAATATAGTTTATCAGGGAGACAGCAGTTACAGCCACAACCGCCCAAATGACGAGCAGGAAGTCGTGCTAGCGGAGATTCCGACCATACCATATCAAGACTAAGCAGTTAGTTATGATGAAGGGGGATATACGTGGCACTGTTAGCATATAGTCATAATTCTCCTTCGTGTTCGCGCATATGAGCGGGGATCGGCCGGTCGAATACCGTCTTGCGATAGTCGATCGTCCCAACATACCCACCCGCTTCCCGGATGATAATCTCAGCAGCAGCGAGGTCCCATGGGAAGACCCGTATCTCAAAATAAAGATCGACCCGATCACATGCCAGCGAGACTAGCTCCAGAGCTGCAGAACCCAACCGGCGGATGTCCTCACATCGTTCATAGACTTTCTCGATGATCGCTAGACAGGGCTTGGCCAAGCATTTGTTATACAAGCTCATCGCCGTGCAGAATATGGAGTGCTTCACATCCCGACCGGTGACGCTGATCGGCCTTCCATTTAAGATACGCTCTTCTCCGCGTAGAACATCTCATCTCGATACGGGTGATAGACGACACCGAGTATAGGTTCGCCACGGGAACCAGTCCGACCGATATCGCGCTGAGTCCCATATCACGGATAAAGTTCGCTGTCCCGTCGATCGGATCTACGATCAATAGTTAGTCTTTCTCATATTCTTGCCGATCGATCTCCCCCCCTATGAAGCCACCATACTCTATTAATGACATGAGTCTATCCTGCAGGAAGTCCTGCACCTGATGATCTACTGTCGTCACACGATTGGCAGCTGATCCTTTACCCGGCTTCGACAGTTTGTGGATACACAAACCGCCTCAACCCTAGAGCTAGTAAGGGATTGGGTGGTCTGTGGATAATTAGGCGTAAGCCTACAGCTTTTGAGGCCTAAATCAGTGAAATCCCCCATATTTGCTGGGGCTCAGACAATTTAAGTTGCGAAAAAATACTCTTGTGTTCATCCGTCAATTCCGTTCGATGCAAGACCGTTCCATCGGATGAAGCGTGTTCAATCAGATGAATACGCTGGAACAGATTGCGCACGTCTCGCCACGTCTTGCCCGTCTTGTTTTCAACGATTCGGATCAACATCAGTCCCAGCCAGCAGAGGAGAACATGAGAGCGGACGCGGTCATCCTTTTGATGGTAGACCGGGCGAAGTGCCAGCGATTGCTTGAGCGTACGAAAGGCGGCCTCGACTTTGAGACGTTGTTTGTAGCCGAGTGCAACATCTTCGGAAGAGAGCGTATCGTCGGAGGTCTGAATCAAATACTTTCCATCAAGGCGCTTCATCGCTTTGACGGCCTCTTTGTCGATCGCAAATTTCCGCGCTTGTCCATTTTGAGGTATCGCTTGTATGTGGCGTGACTGTGCAGACGGCAATGGGCTTTGCTATGCGCCTCCCCATCAAGCTGTTTCAGGTCATCAAGCGCCTCTTGCAGTGCCTTCAGATGCTCATCCCGCTGCGCAGCATCCCGCTTAGCTTCTTCGGGGTTGCGCACAAGGATATAGCGCTTGCGCGCCTCGCCATCACCGATTGTTATGTCTTTGACCTCCAGGTTATCGCGCACAGTCTTGAACCGTCCCGGATGAGCAAGCGCGGCTTCGACCGTCGGCTGGCCGGAAGACATTTTCTCACCGATGATGTAATGGCCGCCGGATTGCTGGAAGACGCGTAAGTTGGCTTCGGAGGAAAAATCCCCCGGTCCGCCACGGAAATGACGCGTCCGAGTTTCCAGCCGATCAGATCTTTCTTGACTTCGGGAACGACACTCATGTCTGCAGTGTTTCCCAGCCACACCCAGCAGCGAATTGAAATTCCGTCGCGCGTGACCGCAAATCCGATAACCACCTGCGGCAGGTCAGGCCTGTGGTCTTTGGAGTAACCGCGCTGACGAAGCGATTCTTCGTCTGTCTCTTCTGTTTCAAAGTAGGTGGAAGTCGTGTCGAAGAATAGCAGATCGACCTCGAGATTCAGCAAGTCGTCAACGGAATGAAACACCTCGCGCTGGATCGCCTCATCCGACTCGATGAGAAAATCCATGGCGCGGTATCCCTGCTGAACGTCGAATGCAGGAAGGCCTGGAATCACGACGTCATGTGCAACCCAGTCTTCGGTTGCAAGCTTGCTGGACGGGTCAAGCGAACGGTTCGCCACCATGGCAAAAATCGTCCGCTCAACAGGAGAAGCAAACCTGCAATCCGCTACATTGCGGCTCAGCGCCTCGTCGATCTTCAGCTTCTTCCAAAGCGAGTCTAATAACCAAGCGCCGCCCATCGACTTGCTGCTGATTAGTTTTAACGGTGCGCCGGCGGGCTGCGCTCCTTTGATGACGGGCTCATCGCCAAGCAGCCGGCCGATACTTTGGGCGAGACCGCGCAGCTTCTCTTTATTCACTTCGTCGGTACGGCCAAAGTTAAACAGTACTTTGGCTTGAGATTGGCCATTGATCGGATGGCGTTCATTATGGGCGAGTTGCAAATATTGGACTTTGGATCCGTCCTTATTTTTTCGGGAAGTCGTTCGAATGTACATAGCAATAATGTTACCAAAAATATCAAGAAGTCAACACAAACATTGAGTTATCTACAGGTTTCGTGTGTCCACATGTTTATAAGTTATTGAACGCTGTTTGCCTGTGGGAAAGTCGGAAAACCCGCTTATTAACAAGGATTTTAGTTATCCACAGGTGCCTACAGGCTTAAGAGTTGCAACTGTCGAACCCGGGCTTTATCCTGTACGGCGAAGTCTCGGACTTCGAATAATCGGCTGCTCTCGCGGACGATCTCCATGACCTGATCTATCATCTAGTTCCTCCTAGTAATTATTCTCTGAGGGACATCCTTGTCGTGTCTTTGCTTTAATTCCACTCATGAAGAAAGACTAGGATGATGAATTTGATCGAATATTCGTTCAAAAATGACTCAGGTCATGTCCAGCCCAAGGTGATCGCATTCCGCTGTCGGAAGATCGCCGAATCTTAATCGCCGATCGATCGTGCCAGTTATAAGTGGGAGAAGGAACTTTGCGTCATTCTAGCGATGGCGCTGGGAAGCATTAAAGAGATTCAAGCAGAGAAGATGCGAAGCTTGGTAGCTTGAGGATTCATCCACATATGGATAACTCGCCAAAGTCTACCTACATGGAAATTTCTATTGATAACAGGATTCGTTCGCCCATTTTTCAGGTTCAAACACAGTAGTAATAATAAGGATGCTGTGATCGGGCAAATCCCACCTTAAAACCCTACTCAAAAAAATCTTCAGTCCTGCTGCTTATAAAAAGTACATCGCAAATAGCTCCCTCAGTGAAAGCCTCTTTAAGCGAACGCTCGTTTGATACACTGAATACAATCAAATGTTCAATTGTGTAAGAAGTGTTACTTTTGAAATATTGGATTAAATAACACTCAATAATATATCTTCAAATTGTCCATAGAAGTCTAATTGTTCCTCAATAAATTTCTTGTATTTTAGATCGTAGTCTTCATCAAACTCATTAGATATATCCAAAAAATTAAGCACTACTAAGAATCCTGTTTGAGATATTATGTATTCGTCGAAAAGTGGTCTTTTCAAATCTGAATATTGATCTAGTATATTCGGATTATCCAGTTGATTAATTGAATTTATCGTATTAAATGACGGGTTTTTAATTTCAGGTTGATATATAAGGTTAACCTTCACTAACAATCCCGAATTATTCGATTTATAGTAATTTTCATATCTTAAAGGACATTGCACATCGTTGTTTAATGCATCAATTTGATTATCATCAATTTTTTGTTCTGGAAACGAAGTTGTTCTTACCACTAGATCTTGTGGCGAAATGTTGATAAAATTTTTTGGAGAGAACTGAGTTTTAATTTCCAAATATTTGTCTTTAAATTCTTCATAACTGAAGGTTAAAGCTTGGTGCTCAGATTTTTGTGAGCATCCTGCAGAAATAATTACTATAATAATTAGAAGAAATACGTGAAAATTTTGTCTAGTCACATATAACACCCCATTTTATTTTCAAGAGGACTCCACAAAAAGAGTCCTCTTGAAAATTTTTTACTCTTGCCAAGCTTCGGAAAAAACATCTACATAATCAGATGGATAAAATTTCGCATTGATAATTGTATCGGTATACCCCTTAATGTCTGGATTTTGAGTGAAATAAAGATATGTTCTCAATGTTCCTCCGGTAGCATATCCTTTATAATACATTTTGATATGTCCTACTTTCCCCGGTTCAATTATTAGAGGACCTCCTTGAATACCAACGGCTTCATTTGTAGAACGATATTCTTTATAGGACCCTCCAACTGTAGCCCCAACTTTGGCCAAAATACCCAACTTAATCTCCCCCGTGAAAGTCACACTACCAGTCCATTCCGATCCTTGTTGAGTTGAATGTGTAATTGTTACCGTCATCGGGAATGAGGTTGTATTTCTAGAATTATCATGAGTATAATGAGCAATTAATTTGAATTTGTTTATACCATAAACTGTATTTGGTGTGTACGAATCAAAAACAGGGCCAACTAAAACATCCATAGGTCTGATAATTTGAGATTCTGGTATACCGTTTATTGTAGATTCAGTAGGGGGACTGACAACCTCCGTAACAGCTGAGGCCGTAACTGGAAGGGATACCAAAAAAAATGTCACGACTAATATTAGAATAAGTTGCGTCTTACGTTTCACATTCACCATCTCCTCATTTAATTAGGTTACAATTCAAATTTACATTAAATCGATTTTCAAATGAGATAATTGATGTTGTTTTCGCATAATTATAGAGAGAAAACGGCCATAATTATTTAGAAGCACATCGTTCTATTGACATATCACCTCCCCGTCCATTTTTCATTAATAAAATGAAAAAAATATAATAGATTGTATTTTTATATAAGATACACCCCCATATTAAGGAACATAATATAAATATTATCCCAATTTTACATGATCGTACATAGTCCAAATGCACTATTTTGGGACAAATTTCTTGAATTACCTTTCCCCTTCTGCCTTTAAGAGAATATCAGAGGTTGGAGCAGCCCTCAAGGAGAACACTTGGCAGCTACTCCAACCTCTGAAGGGGCATATGCAATATGAAGTTAACCCCAAGCCCTAGCACATTCATACACACTAACAGAGACAAATCTAGATATATGTGAATGGCAACCCAGGTTATATGAGTCAGATAGCTAGCTCTGACAGCTTGGCGAAGTGAAACGATGTAGCGTTGTCGACCGAATTGTTGCGGCGAGAGTGTATGCAGTTTGATCACATCCGTTTTCGACACTTTTTATATGTATACGTATCGAATACAAGATGAGTAGTGTCGAAATGAGTCGACTGATACTACCACAATCGTGATCCTCACCGCTACACAGCTCGATAGATCTTCATATCCACTCCAATCTACGATCATCATAACCTACTCGTAGCCTATCAATCTTCCCGTTACTCACTCTCGTGCTGGACCGGTGGTTTGTTCATGAATGGCCGATGCAGGCTCGAGGATAGAAATCTCTCTGTCAGATCCAGAATCTGCGGATTCCATACGCCGCTGCCATGATCCGCACCCACTACTTTATAGAACAAGGCCCGCTGTCCATGCTCTCGCAACGCCTTATACATCTCGATACTCTGGTTAATGTGTACGACACCGTCGCTGTCCCCGTGAATGATGAGGAATGGCGGGAGCGGCTTAGCTAGGTCTTGATGAAGGGGACTCGCTTTCTTCGCAAGCTCCAGATGATCCTTCACCCTACCCCCGAGCAGCAAGCCTTCCGGTGAGTCGGCAGCATCATGGTCTAGGATATCGTTATACCTGCCTAACGACAGCAAGTCGGAGACACCATAATAGTCGACCACTGCACAGACTTCATCCGAGTATTCACGATATAGACCGTTGTTGAATTCACCCATCGTTAGCCCCGTCATCAGCGCCAGGTGTCCACCTGAGGAATCGCCCCATACAGCGACACGGCTCGGATCGACTCCATAGGTCTCCGCATGCTTACGCATATATCGGATAGCACACTTCACATCCTCTATGGCAGCTGGGAATCGCGCGATATCGGTGTCTCTGATCTCCACACTCGCGATGACATATCCTTTGGCCGCGATATGAGAGAGGTTGGGGATCGCTGCATATATATCTTGCTTCCGCCAAGCAGACCCTTGTATGAATACGACGAGTGGGAATCTGTATCCGCCGCGTTGTGGTCTGATGATCTGCAGCCTTCTCTCCAGGTCTCCATAAGTGGCATAGACGACATCAGGATGATAGGTACAGGAATAGTACGTTCCTTTCTCCGCATACTCCCCATAGATCACTTGCGTACCTTCCGGCATTTCGTTTGCTGCGATATATGCTGCTTTTTTATCCATGCTGAACAACTCCTTCGATTGATATGAATTCCATTCCCCACCATCGCCCTATGCCCTTCCCTCTATTCTATCACCTCGGGGCCGCTATGAGAAAGCGCTGTCTTAATATGATCGCTGATATTGACAATCTGCCTGAAATACATGAAAATAACAGCAAAATTGTTAATGGTCATAAGAGAGGAGAATGGCACGATGAACGATAAACGATTCAAGGCTGCTCCAGATGCGTATAGCACAGAATGCCATCAGCAAGGTACGATCGAGAACAAGGAATATCCGGTGGCAGGAGGCGACGAACGCAAGAGATTCAACATCTTTCTCCCCTACGGCTATGATGCATCTGCCGACAAGAAGTATGATGTCCTCTACCTGATGCATGGTGGCGGAGAGAATGAGAATACGATATTCGGTGGTCCTGGAGAGAACAGAGAGCTGAAGAACATCTTGGACCATATGATCGCTAACGGCGATATCGAGCCTCTTCTCGTCGTGACACCTAGCTTCTATGGCGGTAAGAATGACGCTGCGCTCTTCTATGAGGAATGGCTCGACAGTCTCGTACCGTTCGTCGAAACGACCTACCGTACGTTCGCCGCATCAGGAAGTAAGGAAGATCTGAAAGCATCGCGAGGACATCGGGCCTTCAGCGGATTCTCTATGGGAGCGGTCTCGACTTGGAGTGCATTTGCACAGGGGCTCGATTATATCAAATATTTCATGCCACTTAGTGGCGACTGCTGGGCGTTAGGCGTCAAGGCCGGACATACGAAGCCGCTCGAAACGGCACAGTATCTAGCCCAGGCCGCTAAGGATGCGGGCTATGGGCCGCAAGATTACTATGTGCTCTGTGCGACGGGTGCTCAGGATATCGCCTATCCTAATCTGAAGCCGCAGATCGAGGCGATGAAGGAACAGCGTGAAGCGTTCATCTATTCGGCTGATCTTCATCAGGGTAACTTCTATTTCGTCACAACTCCTGATGGTGTACATAACTGGCAGTGGCAGCATCAATTCATCTACAATATCTTGCCGGACTTATTCGTATACTAGATTCTATCACGATATCCAAGAAGGGATGGCCCACAGGTCATCCCTTCTCTAGTGGTTCTACAGAGATATCCATTCCTTATGTTATCCATCATCTATCTGTTGCCGAACGTATCAATAAACAACGTCGATTCACTCTCTGTTCGATAACCTTTCGTACTGATCCACTTGTTCCTGCAACGGCATGATCACATCCTCACGTCTGGATCCGAATCTTCTCTGCCTGTAAATCCATATCGTCTGTGTATAGGGACAAATCGATATCCCTTTCATTCTGTCCCGACATGCAGGCGGTCAGTAGCACGACGGCGGACAGCATGATGAGACAAGCCTTTCCGGCGGCATACCTCTTCACTCGATCGTTTCTCATAACGGACTCTCCTTTTACAATACTGGCGTGTTCAAAAACCAAGTCTCATTATAGTAGTATCCGCTAGTTATGACTCGACGCCCAGATTAAAATTTACTTCGCATCTCTTCTATGAACTGCGCTCTTTCTCCCATCATCCTCGGTATATACTGGTTAAACTGATTTTGCGTCATATCAACTATTGTATCCCTCAAATACTCGTCAGAATTTACGATATTATGTAAATGTGAATTCATTAATCTGATGAACTCAAACACTGGATCCATAGAACCTCTCGGAGCATCGGAAAAGAGAGACGTAACCGATTTACCCGCCAACATAGAAGATGAACCAAATTCATCATTAAACGTTTCAGCGTCAGAACGCAAACTTACGAGCCCTTTTCGGCTATTATCCAATTGCATCTCATGAGATAGCAGATAGCGCATGATTTTATAGGCATCATCCTTGTTTTTCGATCGCGCAGGTACACCGATCCCTAGCATCTGACCAGCTGGCCGTAAACCTTGTCCATCATCGAACACTGGAAAGCTAACGATATCCCAGTCCGTATGAAATTGGCGTAATTGTGATTCATTATTCAGTAATCCGGGTCTGATACCTATATTCCCATATAAAGGGCCGACAATCATCGCCGTATTCCCAACTGTAAACGAGGACATAAGATAGCTTCGGTAGTGCTCACCATAATGCTCCTCAAGATCATTCATCGCTAGCAATATTCTAGTGAATTCCTTCCATTCAGGAGAGTCAAAATTAAACCGTTCCGTCTCCGGATCATACAAACGTAACGATAACTGGCTAGCCATCGAATCAAATGTCGTGACCCCTATCTGATTTTTTGAATCTCGCTTCAATATTGCTGCAAGATCCAAAACCTCATCCCATGTCATCCCATCCTTGGGGTAAGGAACCTGTCTCTCATCAAAGATCGCCTTGTTATAAAATAACCCCTCCGCAATACGCCCAAAGGGGAGAGCATAAAACGCAAGATCAGGAGCGAACGATCTGAAATTGGTTATGATGTCATAATCGATCTCCAATCCATATGTATCTGGAATCGGATCAAGATATCCCGCTTCGATCATCAGGGGCATGAATCGAATATCGAAGACGATCAGGTCGGGGCTGGACCCGGACCGCATCATCTCAAGTAGATTGGATAATGAATGGTTGGATACGAACAACGATGGAAAATGAGGCGGATAAAATATCTGAAATTCAAATCGTGCCTTCGTAAAATGTTTCTCCAAGGCTTCAGCTGCAAACAGCTGATGAGGAGCATCCACACCTCCATCCCACCAGATCTCGAGCTGTTCTGCCATCAACTGATCATCGGGATGTTCAAGATCGAGCTCATCCCCAACAGGATCACAGGCGGATAGTAGCAACAGAAACATCATCATGAGTAGGCTTAATCGTGATCTTCGCTCCATGTGTCGATATCACTCCCATCCATATTTCCCCTTCACCTCCTCGATCAAGCGATTTCTGAGGTCCATATACTGGGGGACTTCAGTCTTGATCTCTTCCTTTGCTCCCTCGATCGTTTTGAGTTCTATTAATAGATCGAGTAATGGAATATTATCTAAGGAAAGATCAAACTTCCCCGATTGTTCTGATCTGATAAAGGCATGCTTGTTTTTCTCTGATAGAAAATCTAACTCCTTGGCAAACTCCTCGAGTTCCACATCAACACGAGGGCTGATGAGCCCTTGTCTCGTATTTTCAGTCTGTACATGTGTAGACAACAAGTACTGCATCGCTATAAGCGCATCGTTCTTATTAAGCCCTGCACGGGGTATGCCAATCATCAACATGGGTCTCGCTGGAGCAAGAGATAACCCATCGTCAAACACAGGAATACCCACAACATCCCATCGGACATCCGATATTCCATCCTGCTGCATGACTCTCGTATATAATCCCGTCGTGCTTTCTACCCTTGCGTTATCGAATAATGGCACCGCCAACATCGCCGCTCTGCCATTAGCGAATGCGGTGATCCTGCCCAACTTCCCTCTCTTGTCTTCACTTTCGAGTAATTTTAGTTCCGTCACAAAGCTCACCAGTCTCTTCCAAGCATCCGATTCAAAATCTACCTGCTGGGTATCCGGATGAATAAGTTGCATAGATAACTGACTTGTGATCAGATCATAATCGTTAACAAGCAACGCGCTCCACTTGGACGGATTAGCCACTCTTCTTCCAAGCTCAAGCACTTCCTCCCAAGTCATCCCATCACGTGGATACTCGACTTCCATCTCATCGAAGATCTCCTTGTTAAACAGTACGGCTGCAGGACTATACCCATAAGGCATCGCATACAATTCCCCATCTGGTGCCATACTTCGAATCTGTTCTATAACGGATGCATCCATCTCATAATATCCAGTACTTACGTTGATCGAATCGAGATATCCGATGTCAATCAAGAGTGGCAACAAGCGGCTATCAAACACCATAAGATCTGGGCTCGACTTCGTACGGAGCATGTTGAACAGAGCATTCTGAGAGGTATCTACATAACTGAATGTGAATTCCTGTACATCGAAGGTCGTCGCCGAATATTGCTGCTTTAAGTGTTCCAATGCATAACGATCGTGAGGTACACCGAGCCCATCATCCCACCAGATCTCCAGCTTGGCAGCAGTCAATTCCATCTCGCTAATATCCGGAGCAAGATCTAGCTCGTTCCATTGATTGATCGGAACATTTCCTTCTGCCTTACAGGCGGTTAACATGAGGCACAAACACAGGAACACACTTACCGTAATCCTATATGGATAATGTATTCTTACTCTCTGATTCATCACCATTCCTCCGATACACGTACCTGATATCCTATTGAGCGACATAGATGCCTGATCGCAAATGAATATTGGATATCATTATCCATAGTTTAACTGTTAATATTTTCATATGGAACCTGTCTAACTATATATCATCACCCGCGTGTTATGTGTATCCCGAAAATACACCAAGGTAAGTTCATCATGTGGTAGGCCGAGAATACTAGCTAGCATGCACTAGTCAACACACTCAGGTACTTACCTGGCGATCAAGGTATCCATTCCTTCATTAAAATTTGCTCTTAATCTCACTAATTAACGATGCCCGTTGTTGAACATACTCGGAGATGTTGTCGCGAAATGCTTTTTTTACAATCCCAGGATCTTTATCTAAAATGCCCTCGTCCCATAAAAATCCGACCATGATATTGTAATTCTGTGAAAATTCATAAATCATATCGTGAGTTCCTCTTGGTGTATCCACAAAGAAAGATGATACTGATCTGCCTGCCAGTAATGAAGCGGAGCCAAATTCTTCGATCATTGTGGCTGCGTCTCCACGCAAGCTTGCTAGTCCTTTACGGTTGTTCTCTACTTGTATTTCACCCGAAAGAAGATACCTTAATACTTTGTAGGCATCCTCTTGATAGTTAGATCGAATTGGAACCCCAACCAGCAGCATCTGCTTCGTTGGAAGTATGCCATCCTCATGAAAAACAGGGTAGCTCGCCACATCCCAATCAACACCGAAACCATTTAAATTGTTTTCATTTATATGTAAACCGTCGTTTCCAAACAGTGGACCTGCAACCATTGCCGAACCCCCTACGCCAAATGATGACATAGATCTAGTCTTGGTCTTCACATCTAATTCGTTAATGCTCAGCAAGAGGTTAGTCATCTGTTCCCATCCAAGATCTATAATCTCGAAATGCCCCGTCTCAGGATCATAGTCATGAAAAGGCACCTGACTTGCCAGTTGGTGTAAATTGGTTATGTCTAATGGATTCAAGCCAATATTCTTGAATTGTTGTGCGAGTGATGTCACTTCCCCCCAAGTCATTCCGTCCGTCGGATATGGAACCTGATATTGATCGAATATCGCCTTATTGTAATACAAACCCCCGACAACACGACCGTACGGTAGTGCATAGATTGACAGATCATAAGCGGCAGACCGTATCTCAGATACCATGTCACTGTCCATCTCCAGTCCATACATATCCGGAATCGGCGCAAGATATTCTGCATCGATCAGGAGTGATAAGTAACGCGAATCGAATATGATAAGATCGGGACTTGTTTCGGCTCTCAGCATATTGAATAAGCTTTCTTGTCTATGATCAGATATGGTAGGAGGAGTGAAGAGACGAAACTCAAAGTGAGTTTCCTTAAATCGTTCCATCAGTGCATTCCCACCGAAACTTTGATAGGGTGGACCATATTCCTCATCCCACCAGATCACGAGCTTCTCTGCTATCAGCTTATCGTCGGGATGTTCAAGATCAAGCTGAGCATCCCGGCTCATATCACAGGCGGATAGTAGCAACAGAAGTATTATCATGAGCAGGCTTAATCGTGATCTATGCTCCATGTATCGATATCACTCCCATCCATACTTGCCCTTCATCTCTTCGATCAGTCGATCTCTAGTGTCTGTATACTGGCGTACATCAGTTAAGATACCTTCTATCACCCCCGGTATCGCATCCTTAGGTAAAGAAACTGTATCTCATCCAAGATCGACTTGTTATAGAATAACAGCGCACTCTGCTTAATTATCAAATCTGCTTCGCATCTCTTCCACGAATCGGTTTCGCTTATTGAAATACGTCATTATTTCATCGACAATATGATCTCTCCTTCTTTGGATAGATGTATCAAGATCAAACATGGAATCATCTGACCATGAAATATTTGCTAATGCTAAATCCATACCATAGTATTCAAAACTAGTATCTAGCGACCCCTTTGGAGCAGCTGTAAAAAATGATGTCGTGGATCTTCCCGACAATAACTCCGATTTATCACCAAACTCTTCAACCATAGAGTTTGCATCTGCACGTAAACTCGCCAACCCTCTCCCATTGTTGTAGTTCTGCACTTCATTAGATAGTAAATATCTCAACACTTTGATTGCATCATCTTTATTCTCGGAATTTCTTGGAATACCGATGACCAACATTTGTTTTGCAGGGAGGTTACCATTAAACAACGGAAAACTTACCACATCCCATTCGACATTAAATAAGCGCAAGGACGACTCCTGACTCTGTATTCCTTTACTCTCCGCCGGATTTCCAAAAACAGATCCGATAACCACCGCTGTATTCCCAACACCAAAAGACGACATGCTTGTTTTTACTTCCTGCGTATTTTGCATTTTTAACGTCAATAATAGGTTTTCTAGTTCTAACCATTCATTGGTTTCGAAATTTACCTTTTCTGTCTCAGGGTCGTACAACGATAATGATAATTGGCTAGCGATCAAATCAAATTCCGTAATAACTAATGGCGTCTGATTTATTCCTGGTATCTCTGATACTAGTTGCACTATATCATCCCAACTCATCTCATTAGTGGGATATTTCAATTGTAATTCATCGAAATTGTTTTATTGTAGTACAAGCCAGAAACATTATGTCCATATGGAAGAACATATAATTCTCGATCAGGTGCATATGACCGCAACTCCGTTACGGTCTCATAATCAATTTCAAGACTTACCATTTCAGGTATAGGATCTAGATAATCAATCCCCAACATAAGGGGTAAGTAACGTGCGTCAAATACTATCAGATCAGGATCTGAATTTGACTTTATTAAAGAGAATAAATCGGTACCTATATTATATGAAGGTGGCTGAAACGTTTGATATATAAACTGTGTATTCTTAAATTTTTGTTTCAAGATTTCCTCAACAAACGAGTCTTTCGGAACTCCAAACCCCTCATCCCACCAGATTTCAATTTGCGCTGCTTCTAATTCCGTTTCGTCCGTGTATACTCCGTTAATACCGCCATTTTCGGTCTTGTTCCCATTTATCGTTTCTGAATTACAAGCCGCTATTAATAAAATCATAGATATGAATATTAGAAAAATTGGTTGTTTTCCGATTGATTGTGAATCATTTATATTCAGTTAGTCACCTCAGATTTAAATATTTTATATATGACGGATTGCAAAAAGAAGTATGACAGTTCCTCCATGAAATCTTCGTGAGCCGACTTCCAGCCTAGACATTTGCGAGTGCGATGGTTGATGAGATGGATCGCTTCAGCAATTTCCGCATCAGTGACCTTGACTAAATATCATCCCATTCGTGTTAAGAAGTGGCCATATAAGACCATCATGTGGGATGTCGAAATTCTAGTTTCATGCCGCCGATCCCCATGACTCGTCGGTCGAATCAAAATTTACTTCGCATCTCTTCTACAAACTGCTCTCTTTCATTCATTAATTTCGCCGTATGTTGTCTAAAGATAGTTGCTGCAGGCGAAACATTTGATTTTAGTGCTCGATTCGTATAAAATACGAATTCAAAAACTGGATCGCGAACACCTCTCGGCGATTCAGAAAAGAAAGATGAAACAGACTTTCCTGCCAATAGGGACGACGATCCGAATTCCTCCCGGAACCCCT